>MAAB01038341.1_pt1 | contig 22065 bp, 24 predicted proteins | sample 1115991 | NCBI WGS metagenome assembly MAAB01 (sample SAMN04961124, study PRJNA320927) | seawater metagenome | isolation source: sample BD02T18 sea water enriched with oil for 18 days | place: USA:Gulf of Mexico | collected 2013-07-27
CCACCCCCTGCTGCTGTAACAGCTCTGTAATAGACAACAGTGAAGTATCATGCAGTGCATAGCGACAGTAGCTCAGCACACAGTCCAACTGATAGTTCTGTACTATCTTTTGTAGGCTTTGCATAGGATAACCAGTGACCCCAAAATACCGAATCCGACCCTCTTTCTTTAGCGCCTCCAAGCAGGGCAGGGACTCAGCCAAAACATACTCCAGGTCGACAAATTCGATATCGTGCAGCAAGAATATATCTAATTCATCGACGCCTAAACGCTGCAAACTCTCATCTAAACTGGCGCGAATACGCGTTGATCGAAATCAGCCTGTTCGGGCCCGTAGCGGCCAGCCTTACTGGAGAGTATATAGCGATCCCTGGAAATGCCTTTTAGCGCTTTTCCCAGTACAGTTTCGGCTTTGGTTAAACCTAGTTAATCCCCCAATCTAATGCGCTGTGTACGGTGCGAATGCCTGTCGACTGATCTACATCCGCAAATACATTGCCCAGTGGCGATGCTCCATACCCCAGTCGCGATAGTTCAAGGTCGGTATTACCTAATTGGTTATATTGCATATTGTTTCTCTTAAAAAAGCCAGTAGTACTGGGACTGACTGTTTGCATTGGGTTTAGCTGTGTAGGCGATTGGCTGCACTAAGGATTAAGTACATAAAATTCAGCGGCATTTCCACCCATGACTGCCGCTAACTGCTCGGGGCACTCTCGGGAGATAAATTGTTCCACCAGTGCCAGACTTTCACTGTAGCTTGCCGCCACCACCAAATACTTGCAGCACATGGGCCAGATAAGGTTCGATATCACCAGCACTCCATCTCTTCCAGTTAGCCTCTGTCACTAACCCCGAAACCTTACAGTAAAGGTGTTGGTACTGACCCAGTTCAAGCATATGCTCCGCCCAGCCCTGCCACTGTCCCCCCGCGATATTTGGCTTGGCGATGTGATCTATCACCAGCTGCATTTTTGGCAACTTTTGCACTAGCTTACAGACCTGTGGTAACTGACCGGCGTGGACCAGAATGTCATAGCTATAACCTTGCTCTGCCAGGCATTCAATGCCACGAATAAAGGCGGGTTGCAGCATAAACTCCAGCTCAGCCTCACCTTGCAGCACGTGGCGAAAACCTTTCAACCAGGGGTTGCCCTGCAGGGAACTCAATTGACTTTGCAATTGTCCGCTAGTCAGATCAATCCAGCCGACCACCCCGAGAATCTGTTTGTGCTGCTGAGCCAGCGATAACAACCAGCGGGTCTCCTCCAGGGATTGGCGCGCCTGCACCGCAACACAGCCATTGATATTATTTTCGTGCAGTAACGGCTGCAGATCTGCAGGTAAAAAATCGCGACGCAACAGCGACATCTGTTCATCTATCCAATCGTATTCTGCGCTGTTGTACTGCCAAAAATGTTGGTGGGCATCGATACGCATACCTGGCTCCTTGAATAGTTACTGGCCGGACAGCTGAAAACAACAGTCCATCGCTACCCACTTAACGTCAGCGGGTGCCCCGACAATGCGCTGCTGAAACTTATCCATTAATTTTTCCCACTGTTGTGATTTGGCATCGCTCTGGAAATACTCTGCCGCCCGTTGCGGATCGTAGTCATCGCTAGTTTCCATCAACATAAACATCCGATTACCCGTGCGGAAAATCTTCATTTCCAGAACGCCTACATGGCGGATTGCAGCCAGCACTTCTGGCCAAACTTGTTGGTGGTAATGCTCATACTCAACAATCAATTGCGGATCATCTTTTAAATCCAGTGTCAGTGCATATTGCTGCATTTCATTACCTTTAAATTTCGCTTGGATACTCTTAGATATCATCGGATCAATAACATCACCAGCTTCGCTGGCTACTCGCTATTTTTTTTAAAGCGATACTCCCCTTTTCCAGGGTATAAAATCGTCCTGCCCTAGCTGCTGCGCCTTGCAGGTATTGTCACCGGAAGCTGTCTCTATACACAGTTCCATCAACTGATCTGCCAGCGTATCTACGCTTTTTTGACCACTGATAATGGCCCCTGCGTCGAAGTCGATGATATCGTGCATCCGCTCGGCGGTGCCGCTGTTACTGGAGATTTTCAATACAGGAACTATCGGGTTACCGGTGGGTGTGCCCGAACCAGTAGAAAATAATATCAGGTTGGCACCAGTGGCTGCCAGCGCTGTGGTCGACTCCACATCGTTGCCGGGTGTGCAGAGTAAGTTCAAACCGCTCTGGGTCAGCACTTGGGTATAGTCGAGCACGTCACTGATCGGTGCACTGCCGCCTTTAAGTGCGGCACCCGCAGACTTCATGGCATCAGTGATCAGGCCATCGCGAATATTACCAGGGGAGGGATTCATATCAAAACTGGCACCAACTGCCTGCGCATGGCGCTGGTAGCCTTTCATTAAATCCGAGAATCTGCCGCGCAGCGCATCACTCTTACAGCGATCCAGGATATTTTGCTCAACTCCGCAGAGCTCGGGGAACTCACCTAAAATGGCACTACCGCCTAGGGCGACAGTCTTGTCTGCCACTCGGCCTATCAGCGGATTGGCGGAGAGACCCGAGAAACCGTCGGAGCCACCACATTCTACTCCTATGCGCAGATGCGATAGGGGAACAGCTTCGCGCTGGCAAAGATTGGCCACTGCAAGCCCTTGCAGCGTCTGGTCGATAGCATCCTCAAGCATCGGTCGCTCCTGACCATATTGCTGCTGCTCGAACCAGAGCACCGGTGTATTGTGTTGCGGATCCAGCTTCGACAATTCCTGCTGCAATAAGGATATCTGGGCGTTTTGACAGCCCAGGCTCAAGATCGTCGCACCTGCCACGTTGGGGTGATATATATAGCCGGCCAACAACTTACACAGTGCCAGGGCGTCTTCTCTGGTGCCGCCGCAACCTGCGCTATGAGTGATAAACTTGACCCCGTCGACGTTGGGGAATACTTTCTTCCCTACACCATGACGAGTAGCTGGCACAGGGGTAGTGTCTGATTGATAAGCCCTGACCAAATTACGCGCATAATCTATGTAGTGTGCTTCGCTGCTATAACCTAAAGCGTCCTGCAGCGCGTTGCGCATCATTTCTATGTTGCGGTTCTGACAGAACACCAGCGGTACTACCAACCAGTAATTTGCGGTGCCCACTTGGCCGTCGGCTCTGCGAAAACCCTGAAAACTGCGCTGCTGTAACTGAGTAACATCTGGTGCCTGCCACTGATATTCAATGCTGTTAGCCTGATAAGCTTGCGAGCTATGCCGTGCATTGCCTAGCTTAATCGCTGTGCCTGCGGGGATGTCACACAGCGCTTCACCTACGGTTATTCCATACTGAGTCAGCAATTCACCCTTGTAAAAATCACGGCCGGCAAACTTATGCTTTGCTCTGATTGGCTCTATTACCTGATAATTTTTTCCCCCCAGGCTGACCTGCTGGCCTGCGCAAATATCGGCAAGCGCCACAATAAGGTCGTCATTTGGGTGTATTTGTAGCGCTACGCTGTGCATAATCGTCATCTTACAATCCCTCTGTCAAAGCGTTACGCGCCAAACACTGACGCAATTTAGGCATAGCTAATTCCGGCAGTAACTGGGCGGCCTGTTGAACTAAAGGCAAGATCCGACGCTCGATTTTAGACTGATGATTTTGTGCGATATCTTCAAGCTTGTGAGCCAGGAAGGGGTTCAGGAAACGCTCGATAACGCTCGCCACATAGGCCTCTATATCTTCTCCCAGTTGCATGGCCCGCAACACTGGTAATACTTCGTTATGCAGCACTTGCTCCAATTGCCCTCGCAGATAGGGATCTTGCATCGCCTGCACGACAGTCTGCACTTGGCTATGATCTTGCTGCTGCCACAAATCAACCATAAAGCTGTGTGATAAATTCAGCACCGATAACTTTAAAGTTTCCAGTGGCAGTAAGTCATCGACCAGCCGTATCGCCGGGTGCTGGCAGGGGAGAACCAACCCATTCTGATTCTCTATCGCCCAGAGAGCATAGGGCTCGGCCACCGCACCCAGAGGCTCAATCGACTCTGAAACTATTCTATCCACCAGCGAATTCACCCACAGGCAGCAATCTGCCAACCAGAGCATAAATTTTTCATCCAGCTGCCAGTCCACGGCCAGTGACAGCACCAGCGCTTTCAATACATCACCATTATTGGCAACCAACTCGCAGGGCATAATAGTCACAGGTTCAGCGCTGTGCCTATATCTGGCTTCGAGTAACACTAGCAATTTCGCCGGAAAACTTTTCGGCAACTGCGAGTCAAGGCTATCGTTGTCATTTAATAAATAGCCTTGGTCGGCGGTGTTGGAGACCACATGAGTCACTTGATCACAAAAAAAATCGACTATTTTTGACCAATCTGAATTCGCCTGTAAAGCACCGAAAATCGCACTGATCTGCTCTTGTGTATCTATTACAGCACCGTCTTTTATGCCCTGAATTCGCACCGGGTAGCTAGTACAGCTATTCATAGCTACCACCCTGGCACTCCCCGCGGGACTATTTGAACTCTGCACTACCAGTACCGGCGCATCAGACTTGCCTTGCGCCAGCGAGTGACTAACAAAATAATCAACGTGTGCCTGTAAAAAACGGCTGGTACCAAACTGCATGATCAACGCTTTGTTTGCATCAATACTTGCAGTAACAGTCTCTGACTGATTCATCTCAGACCTCCACCACCGCCTTGATTACGCCGCTTTCTGCCTTGCTCCAGCTCGCTAGCAATTGCGGTAATTCTAATAACGCCCCCCGATGAGTTATCATCGCATTCACCTTGACCGAGCCGTTTTCCAAGCAGCTTACTACCTGTTCAAAATCAGCTCTGGTGGCGTTACGGCTGCCCATCAAGGTCATCTCACGCTTGTGAAATTCGGGGTCTGCGAAGCTGATATCCCCCTTAACTACACTGACTAACACATAACTTCCGCCGTGAGCCACTAGCTGGAATCCCGCTTCCATCGCCTTTGGGTTACCGGTCGCGTCAAACACTGTATCGATAAAATCACCGTTAGTCAGAGTATCAATCTGCTCGCGGGCAGACGACCCCGCCTGAATAATCTGGTCGGCTCCAAGCTCATCTCTACAGAAGGCCAGGCGCTCTGGATTCATATCCATAACAAAAACGGTGGCACCTGCTACTTTGGCGAATTGCAATATACCCATACCTATTGGCCCTGCACCTACCACTAACACTGTAGATCCCACAACCAGGTTAGCGCGGCGCACCGCGTGGGCACCAATCGCCAGACACTCAACTACTGCCAACTGGTCTAAATCCATCCCCTTAGTGCTTATTACATACTGTTCTGGCACTTGCAGATACTCACACATGCCGCCGTCCACATGCACACCCAGCACTTGAATATCGGTGCAGCAATTGGTTTTGCCACGCCGACAGGCAATACAGTCACCACAAGACATATAGGGAACTATATATACATCTTGCCCAGCGCTCAGCGCTACCCCTGCACCTACAGATTCAATTTCACCGGAAAGCTCGTGCCCCAGTACTCTTGGATACTGGAAAAATGGTTGGTTGCCACTGAAGGCGTGTATATCTGTACCACAGATACCTATACGCTTAATTTTTACTATTACCTGACCTGGCTTATCTACTGGACGCGCCACATCTTGCACCAACAGCGAACCTGGCTCACTGCAAACCACCGACTTCATCATGCTTTACCCTTTAGATCTTTATGGTTAATCACTACGACTGACTGCTAAAAACGTACACCCGAACCCAGCTATTTATATCAAGCAGTTTTTCGCAGCTATGGACATACAACTTTATAGCGTCGGCCTAGAGATCATTAAATGTGAGAGGGTTGCCGGAATGCACCGGCAATTTTAAGTTAAGCCCCTGATTTACTATGCTTTTGCATGTTTGTTGGATGCACTATGAAACAGAGTTATAAAAACACGGCCGCCTGTTAGCGGCGACCGCAGAAGATGATTAACGGTAATCGTTAACATTTCCAGAAGTGATCAAGATGCCGTCAATCGGAGTGAAGGCGGCGACTTTCTCACCTTTGATTAATCCAATCAAATTAGCGACACTCATAGCACCCATGCTGGTATTATCTTGTTTAATGTCAGCACTCTGCTCGCCTGCAGCAATGGATTCAAGATTGCCTGGATTGCCATCAAAACCGACGATAACAACATCATCTATACGGCCTAATTCTTTAGCTGCAGACACAGCCGCAAGAGCCATCGGATCAGATGCGGCAAAAATTGCCTTGATGCTCGGGTTTGATTGCAGGCGGTTAATTGTCGTTTCGTAACCACATGCTTCTGCCCAATCACAAATTACAAAAATCACTTCAAGCCCGGCAGCTTCAGCTGCATTTTTCACGCCGTCTCGTCGTGCATTCCCGGTCTGGTGCCCTGCCGATCCGCCAAGAATCAACACTGACCCCTCTGCTACTTGGCTGACAATATAGTCACCAGCAACAGTGGCTGCAGCAAGATTGTCAGTTTGTACCAGACTACCCACATGCTGGTGTTCGATACCGGTATCGACGGTCACAACAGGAATACCCTTTTTGGCAGCCATATCCAGCGATGTACCAAAAGCGCGGTTGTCCACAGATCCGATAATAATTCCGTCTACACCCATATTGATTGCCCGATCAACGGCGTCTTTCTGCGCCGCTGCATCCGCCTGGGTTGCAGTAAGGTCAATGAACTCTACCCCTAATTCAGCGGCTTTATTCTTGGCCGCTTCACCAACACCTACCCAAAATGGCTGGTCAGTAGAATATCCGGTATAGGCAATGCGAATACTGTCCGCGTAGGCAACTGTAGACATCATTGTTGCTGTCATTGCCGCCGCGGCAACGATCCCTTTAAGTGCTTTGCTCGTTGTAAGTTTCATTATTTTTATCCTTAGTAACTCGAAATTTACCCATTTGGGCGTTTTGTACCACAGAGCAACAAGCCCCGTGGCGAATTTTTTATCTTGCCTGGCGCCGCCAGACATCCCAATAAACCGCTAATATGATGATTGCACCTATGGCGATGCGCTGGAATGAGGTACCCACACCCAGATAGGCTAAGCCGACGATAATGGTTTGCATGATCAACATACCGATAATTGTCTTACCGACTCCACCACGTCCGCCAAACAAACTGGTCCCACCGATCACAACTGCAGCGATGGCAAAAAGCTCATAGCTGACCCCACGTGAGCTCTGTGCAAAATTCAGCTTCGATACTTCTAATATGGCGGCTGTTGCCGCAAACATACCGCCAATCATGTAGTAATAGATTCTGCTGCGCGCCACTTTGACGCCAGATAGACGCGCAACTTCTGCGTTACCCCCTATTGCAAAAGCATGATTACCTAAGCGGGTTTTTGTCAAAAACAAACCGGTCAGTAGCGCCGCTCCAAACATAATGCATATAGGTGCGAAGTAGCCGGAGCCCAGCATCTGAAAACCGTCCGGGAATCGCGATAGATCTTTGCCACTACCGAGTAATTCAGCCAAGCCTTTGTAGGCTGTTAACCCACCGAGTGTGACAATAAAGGCAGGGACTTTAGTGACAACTTGAATGACGCCATTTAACGCCCCCAAACAAGTTCCCGCGACCAGCGCCCCAATTATTGCAACTGGGTATGCCAACTGATATTCCTTGATCAAAACACCGACTACCACACCGACGACTGCGAAGATCGACCCTACTGACAAATCTAATCCACCTGAGATTAAAACCACGGTGGTGCCACAGGCCAAAATAGCCAGAATAGCTGCCTGGGAAAAAATTGAGAGCAAGGTATCTATATTGCGAAAAGCAGGAGATAGTATGAAAAACACGGCATATATTAGAACCAGGGCCGCCAGCACCTGCCATATTTGCATAAATTGATACTGCAGTATTTGCCAACCACTGGTCTTTGCCTGCGGCACAGAAACAAATTCAGAACTTTTTTTATTTATCATTATCTACCCACCTTTTTCTCTATAGCACCAGTGATCAGCCCGACCAGTGTATCCCCGTCAACGTCTGCCACATCACACACCGCTGCCACCTTGCCCAGACGCATTACCATCACCCGATCACAGTAATTGAGCACATGTTGCATGTTATGGGTAATCATGATCACCGAAAGTCCGTGATCTTTTAAGGAGCGAACCAGGTCCATCGCCATCTTACTTTCGCGTACTCCAAGGGCAGCGGTTGGCTCATCTAAAATTGCGATTCGCTTGCCGAACATCACTGTTTTAGAGAGAGCAACGGCCTGGCGCTGTCCGCCGGAAAAGGCCTCGGCATCGCGATAAATATCTGAGATGCGAATATCTAATTTTTCAAATAAGTCGCGAATTTTTGCATCCATTTTCACAAAATCCAGCACACCAAACAAACGACCGAGAACATTGTCTTTGATGATTTCCCGACCGAGAAACATGTTTTTTGTGATTGAAATCTCATTCACTAATGCGAGGTCTTGATAAACTGTTTCCATACCGGCGGCCTTAGCGTCCGTCGGGTTATCAATGCGCGTTTCCCTGCCATCGATCAATACGCTGCCAGAGGTTTTGGCAATGGCCCCTGTCAGCGCCTTTACCAAAGTTGATTTTCCAGCCCCATTGTCACCGACAATGGCTAGCACCTCGCCTTCTCTTAGCTCCAAATCGACAGAATCTAAGGCAACGACACCACCGTAGTGTTTACTGAGTCCGCGTGCCTGCAAAATCATTTTGGCACTTTCTAGATGTTCCATTTCTTATCTCCACCAGTTTCTCTATTACGCTGTAAAGAAACTTTTTGGCTTTTATTATGTTTGTTTTTTATTAATTAAAAACAAATTAATTCATCATGTCAATTATTTTCAAATATTTTTTCTATACCCCGTGACTTTCACTTAATATCGACCAGACAGGAGACTCATTAAAACGTAAACAAAGACCTCCCCTGTCTGCTGCCTCTTCTAGCCATTGCTGAAATTCTTAATCACAGAAAGCCCTCACTTAGTGTTGTTGAATATCAAACAATATAGAACAGGGCTCTTACAGAACGACACTTCTCCGGTATTTTACTGCTCGCAAAGCAATAAAAATGTGCCTGACTCTTACGCTTTCCGCTAGATTAAGCATCAGTACGGAGAAAAACAAGCATGTAAAACAACAGACAAAACTGTTTTTTAATATTAAATATATATTATTCAGTTTTATATAATTTAACAGTATGTTACAGTCCTCAGAACTGAAATAAGGGGGGGATCATGAGTCGTCAGAATGATTTATTTAAAAGAACAGTCAATCGATTACTGGGCGACATCGAGGGCAATGTATCGGTAGGCGAAATCTTAAAAAGTGATTCAGTTATTGCAAAAGAGCTGCAGGTAAGCCGCTCTACAGTGCGCAAGGCCTTGGATCAGTTAGAACAATTTGATGTCATTAAAAAACAAGGTACGCAACGGACAGTACTTGAGATACCCTCTCGCGAAATGTATTTCGATCTACAGGGACTGGGCCCACCAAAAGAGCAACAAGTTGAGCAACATTTTTTGGCAGCGATACTCTCCGGCCAAATAAAACCCGGCGACAAATTCTCCGAACTTGAGCTCGCCCGTCAATCCGATTGCAACACAGTAGCTGTCAGGGAATTTTTGATTCGCTTTTCACGTTTTGGATTAATCGAAAAGAAGCCGCGCTCGCAATGGCAAATGAAAACCTTTGATCAGACCTTTGTCGATCAGTTGTTTGAGGTGAGACACTTATTCGAGATGCACTCCATGGCCCGCTTTATGACCTTGGCGGATGACAGCACTTACTGGCAACAACTAGAGCTGTTACTGACGGACCACAAAGCCTTAAAAAGTCAACTGGACGAGCGCTTTCAGGAATTCTCTAAGCTAGATCAACGTTTTCATACTTTGTTGCAAGAGGCGCACCCCAACCAATTTATCAGTCAGTTCTACGAGATCATCAGCTTTGTCTTTCACTATCACTATCAATGGGATAAAAGCGACGAAAAACAGCGCAACAGAGTCGCTATCGAAGAACATATTGATATCATGGAAAAAATGCTGCTCAAAGATTTCAGAGGCGCCACCATCAGCCTGGAAAACCACTTGAGCACCGCCAAAAGCTCACTGATAAAAACCGCCATTTATTCGCAGCAGAGCACCGCATAGCCAAATAGCAACAACCGCTGCAAAACGCAGACCCGAGCAACGTAATGTCGGGCCTACAGTTATCTGTTTACAGTGAGGCAACTTCTCTGGAGGCCTGATCGTAGAGCCCGGCCAGAGAGCGCATTTTACCGGCAAAAGATGCCAGCTCCTCTGGGCTCAAACTCAAGTTCTGCAGTGATTCTACCAGGCAATCCTCGCGAATTTTTCTGTAGTTCACGCAAAATTTGCGTCCTTCGCGGCTAGTTTTATAGCGCACTTCCTTACCTTTTTTCTCCCCTTCAATTAGCCCTTTTTTCAGCAGTTTCTTCAGCGAGTAGTTAACGGTATGGGTATCTTCCATATTTAGCATAAAACAAATTTCCGAAAGGGTTTTAGCCCGCTCCCGGTGGTTTATGTGATGCACAATCAACACATCCAATGGCGCCATATCCGACGCCCCGCCGGCTTTTGCACAGTGCAACATCCAGCGACTAAATGCGTTATTGGCAATGGTTAAGGCAAATTCGAACTCGCTCAGCGAAGTACCATTTTCCGATGCCAAATGCGCCGATGATAGTATAGGTCGGGTGGACATAATTTACCTTTGGGTCATTGACGTTGGAAGATAAGTGACGATTTCCGGGAACTGCGAGATCAATAAGATGGCGACCAATATCAACAAAAAGAATGGGAACGCTGCGCGTGCCACATAGAGAATGTCTTTACCGGTTAATGCCTGGATCACAAATAGATTGAAACCCACCGGCGGTGTAATTTGCGACATCTCGACCACTAGCACTATGTAGATACCGAACCACAATAGATCGATTCCCGCCTGCTGTACCATTGGTAAAACAATTGCCGTGGTCAGGACTACCACAGAAATACCATCCAAAAAGCAGCCTAAAATGACAAATAAAGCCGTCAGATAAACCAGTAATTCAAAAGGCGACAATCCCATCTGACTAATGTTTTCGGCCAGTGCTCTGGGTATGCCCAAAAAGCCCATGGAGATCGTTAAAAAGTGCGCGCCTACTAATATCAGACCTATCATACAGGAGCTTTTAACCGCACCTAACAAGCTCTCTTTAAAACTTGTAAAATCCAGAGATCCAGTCACACCCGCCAGAAATAACGCACCTACTACACCCAGTGCAGCAGCTTCAGTTGGCGTGGTTAAACCACCGTAAATTGAGCCCAGGACAAAACCAATTAAACCGACAATTGGCAGCAACTGCTTAAGTGATTTAAGCTTTTCGCGCAGCGGAATTTTCTGTGCATCGCGCTTAGGCAAACTGTCGGGATTGAGCTTGGCCCAGATAATGGTGTAACCCATAAACAAGCTGATCAGTAGTAATCCCGGTAGTGCACCGGCGATGAACAAACGGCCTATGGAAACTTCTGCGGCGACACCGTAGACAATCAAGATGATTGACGGGGGAATTAACAAACCCAAAGTGCCGGAGCCCGCCAAGGTGCCTATAGCCATTTTTTCGCTGTAGCCGCGCGCTTTAAGCTCGGGTAACGTCATGCGGCCAATAGTGGCGGCAGTGGCGGCTGAAGACCCGGAAACTGCAGCGAAAATACCGCAGCTGAGTACGTTAACGTGTAACAGCTGACCCGGTAGAGCATTCAGCCAGGGCGACAACCCTTTAAACAAATCCTCCGACAGGCGGGTGCGAAACAGCACTTCTCCCATCCAGATAAACAATGGCAGTGCCGTTAGCGACCAACTAGTGGTAGAACCCCAGGTAGATGTAGCAAACAGCAAACCTATTTGCTCGTTGCCAGCCAGTAACATGCCGATCACTCCGACACCCACCAGTGCTAACGCCACCCACAGACCGCAAGCCAACATTAGCACCATGCAAATAACTAAGATAACTGATAAAAGACCCGCTTCCATTAGATCTCCTCCAAATTCAAGTCATCTTCATGTTTTATATAACCCGGTGTTTTACCGCGCAACTTATCGATTAAGGCATCTAAAACTGCCAGGTTTAACGCAAACATGCCGATAGCCACAGGTAATTGCGGGATCCAGATCGGCACTGGGATGTAACCATAAGATACTTCTTCAAACACATAGGACTCCCAGACCATATAAGCACAGTAATACGCCATGTAGCTGCTCATCACTATAGCGACAAACAAAATAATAATTTCTTGATAGTGTCGAACTTTTTTCGGTAGCCTGCTAATGGCTAAGCTGACTCGGATATGTCCCCCTTCTCTGAAGGTATAAGCTAAACCAAAAAAAGTGGCCGCGGCCAGCGCGTAGCCGGAAAAATCTTCGGCGGATGGCACTATAAAACCGAGCAGGCGACCGACTATTTGGGCGACGATAATAAGGGTAATCAAAATGATGCACAGGCCAGCTAGATAGCCTGAGGTCAGGTAGAACTTATCGCGGATGGAATTCATGATTGTGGTCCTAAAACAAATGAGCCCACACTGGGAAAACACAATTTATTTTGCATTTTCCTGGATATGGGCTCATAAATGCGCTCTTGTAGACGCTCTGAGGAAAACGCTAGTCTTAACTAACATCTTCCCAGCTTATTACTTGCTGTAATTAGTTAAAATAGTATCTATTTCAGCGCCAGACTCATCCTGCCACTCTTTAACCATTACCTTGCCAATTTTACTTAGCTCTTTAAGCAAGTCGGCAGATGGCTGTACGACCTTGATGCCATTATCGACTAACGTTTGAGTGTCTTTCTTCGCTTGTGCACGTACGCCTTCCCAGCCCTTCTTCTCGGCGTTTGCGGCAGCGTCCATGATCACTTTTTGTGATTTTTCATCTAAACGCTTAAATGCTTTAGCGTTAACAACTACCACGTTTTTCGGAATCCAAGCCTTCACGTCTGTGTAATCTGTGATGTAATCCCAAGCCTGACCGTTAACACCAGTAGAGGGGGAAGTAATCATCGCCTCGACAATACCTGTGCTAAATGCCTGTGGAATTTCAGGAACTTGTACTGTTGTAGGAGTCGTTCCCATCAACACAGCCACTCTGGAAGTCGACGGGCTGTAAGCGCGCATTTTTAAACCTTTCAGATCAGCCAAAGTGTTAACCGGTGCTTTGGTGTACAAGCTCTGTGCAGGCCATGCAACAACGTACAAAAGTTTCATGCCCTCTTTTGCCAGCTGTTTAGAAACTTCAGGTTTAGCCGCTGTCCATAACTTTTCAGCATCTTCATAAGTAGAAGCTAAAAATGGAATGTTGTCGTGCTTAAAGACTGGATGAGTATTACCCATAATGCCGAGGAAAATTTCGCCCATCTGTACCTGGCCAGTTTTTACTGCGCGCGGTATTTCCGGATGCTTAATCAAAGAAGCACCTGAGTGTACTGTGATATCTAAATCACCGGCAGTGCCTTCATTGATTTCTTTGGCGAAAGCATGAGCAATTTTTGTCGGTAAGTTAGCATCGCCGTAAGGCGTAGGCATATGCCATTTTGCAGCGAAGGCAGAAGTGGCTACTAAGCTGCTGATAAGCGCAGCAGCGCAGAATGTCTTTTTAATCATCGAAGGGCTCCAACTGTATAATTAGTTTTTTAGTGTCGGTTAAATTTCTTGGTGAATCTTCGGCAAAAGTATCACTACGCCAATCAAACATCAACTTTTTGTCGGTGTTTTATCAACGTTATTTTCTGGTAAATAGGTGACTATTTTTGCTCTATCACTGATAAACATTGAATTGTTAGCTAAAAGCATAGCTCGGCAACAAACAGAACTTAAGCCCAAGAAAGCTCATATTATTAATATTTTTTGTTGTTTTTATGAGTATTACCAAAGAAAAGCCGAGATACTCTGTAACAGATAGGGTATTTTATGTTTTTTTATACTTGCGCTGAAAACCGAATATTTTCTCTATTAATCTGCAGTTCACACATTATTTACGCAGCTTTAGGAAATTTTTCAACAAAAAACAGCGGTTAAACTATCGCGCTTAATTGCTTATTTCAGCCAGTGTTCGAGCAACGCTAGCTTGCCGGACAAGGAGTGCGTTAAATTTTCCTGCAGCTATAATAAGCAAATGTTCGGCAAAAAAAAATAGAGGGAAATGGATTGAGAGAAGGCACACAGATATTCATTGAGCCTAACAGCGGCAATAGACGGATGTTAATAGAATTAAGCTAGCAATGCTTGCTACTTTAACTATGCAGCAAGAGCCAAAACAGACAATGATGCTCAGAGATATAATCTATGCAGTTAATTAGCCAACTATTACCTGCAGAGTAAATATCTGCACCTAACCAGCAGCCATATCATCTGTAGAGAACTTCAGCAGGGTGAATGAGCTCCAGCTGTAGCCTCTCAGCCTTTTTCAACTTCTTAACGACCATCGAATAAGACCTATCTACTAAGCGAATTATTTCACTCTCGGGCATAGATTCCTTAAGCACAATACTGATCCAATGTATCTTTGACATATGATAAGCGGGGAGCACTTCCGGGAAGATATCTCTAATCATAAACGACTCTTCAGGGTCACATTTTAGATTCAAAAAATAGTAACCAGCATTCTCTGGGCCCAACTCTTTGCCAGTCTCACCACACTGACCTAGTAACCCAAACATCTTACCCTTCACCTTAAAAACCGGAACAGTTGCGTCAAAGGGGTAGTCTAATGTTGCTTCAGGCTTAGATAGGCAATATTGGGTAGCTTTTTTGTAGTCCATAACATTATCCAACGAGTAGGTAGCTGGCATACTATCAGAACTGACTAATAGATTGGAGGTTACAGTTGGAAGTTGGAAGTTGGAAGTTGGAAGTAGGAAGTAGGAAGTAGGAAGTTGGAAGCTGGAAGCTGGAAGCTGGAAGCCGACTTGAAAACATTATATCTCTGCAGAAAAACGAACATCCCCGGCGATTAATACCGGGGATCTTTACTGCTACCAGGCGTTACCTTGCGCTTTTAATCCGCGCTCAATACTGACGGAAGCAGAGCCTCTTTTAGGCGCCTTGGCATAGTAATCAGCGCTGTCAGTTATCGCTTCAGAGCTTTCTTTACTGTCGCTGTTTAGAATTTTTTTGTCGGCCAACTTGAAACTGTTGAATAAATCCTGCAGAGTCTCATTGAACGCCGCTGTTAGGTTATTTAATCTTAAGTCAACATTGATATAAGTCATCATGATTCTCCGTTTTTTACAGTTTTCGTGTTTGATGTAGCTATTTTCGTCGATTTAACTGATACTGACAAACGATTAAAACTTTCATCACTTAAGATATAGTTAACCGAAATGAAACCTCACATCCCCCTTACCGCCCTCAAGTTTTTCCGCCAGGCCGCTGAATCTATGAGCTTTAAACTGGCCGCAGAACAGCTTTTTGTCACTCAGGCTGCGGTCAGCCAGCAGATAAAGTCACTGGAGAACAGTTTAAATATTAAGTTATTTACCCGACTCAATCGCGAAGTGCTATTAACCGAACAGGGAAAAAAACTCCTACCTTATGTCGTGCAAGGTTTTAGTGCCTTTGAGGAAGGCTTTGCCATGCTCGGGGATGATCCACACCCAGATTTATTAACGATCACTACTTTGCCCTCGTTCGCCAGTCGCTGGCTGATGCCCAAACTGATTAATTTTCAAGAGCGCAATGATGGCATCAGCATCCGCATTTCCCCCTCATTACAAGTCGAGTCTTTCAGCGATGGTAAACTGGATTTGGCGATCAGGTACGGTTTAGGCAACTACCCGGGCTATGAGACACACTTGCTGCACCGCGACTACATACTGCCGGTATGCCATCCTGATTTGATTGACACTACTAAAGAGATAGCGCCACAGCTTGCAGATATTCCATTGCTGACGGATGAAGGAGTGGACATAGACAAGGCCTGGCGACCTTTTATGAAAAAAGTAGGCATCCCGCTAAATACTAAGCCTTCTAAACTGCACGTCGGTGATTCAACCATGTTGATCGAGCCACTGTTGTGTAAACAGGGGATGTCACTGCTAAGGTACAGCCTAATTTATGAGCTGCTGAAAAACGGCCAGCTTATTTGCCCACTGCCGTTTTATTTTCAATCGCGTTTCTCATACTATTTAGTGGCTCCAGAAAGCCACTTCCAATACCAGAAAATCATCAATTTTCACCAGTGGATCCGCGAGGAGATGAGCGACATAGACAAACATTGGCTGGAGTTTAGTGAGGGAAAAATGCAGGGACTAGCGGTGGATTTAGCCGGGAAAAGCGAGGTCTGAGGGATTAAAATTCAGAAGTTGGAAGTCGTACTTTAGTGTTCTGACAGCAGTAGTAACAGAAAAATAATGACTAGAAACCCCCGGCGGTAATACCGGGGATTTTTACCACTACCACGCGTTGCCTTGAGCTTTTAATTCGCGCTCAATACTGACTGATTCAGAGCCTCTTTTAGGGGCCTTGGTATAGTAATCTTCGCTGTTATTGATAGTTTCAGCATATTCTTTACTGTTGCTGGCTACTGCTTTTGTATCGCTCAAATTGAAGCTGTTAAGCAAATCATCCAGAGTCGCATTGAACGCCGCTGTTAGGTTATTTAATCTTAAGTCAACATTTATAAAAGTCATCATGATTCTCCGTTTTTTACAGTTTTCGTGTTTGATGTAGCTATTTTCGTCCATTTAGCTGATACTGACAAACGATTAAAACTTTCGCCACTTAAGATATGGTTAACCGAAATGAAACGTCATATCCCCCTCACTGCCCTCAAATTTTTTCGCCAGGCCGCCGAGGCAATGAGCTTTAAACTGGCCGCCGAACAGCTTTTTGTCACTCAGGCTGCTGTCAGCCAGCAAATTAAATCGCTTGAGAATAGTTTAAACGTTAAGTTATTTACCCGACTTAATCGTGAAGTGGTATTAACTGAGCAGGGGAAAAAATTACTGCCCTATGTAGTACAAGGCTTTAGCGCCTTTGAAGAAGGATTTGCGATGCTCGGTGATGATCCGCATCCGGATTTATTAACTATCACTACTTTGCCCTCATTCGCCAGTCGCTGGCTAATGCCTAAACTGGTCAACTTCCAGGAGCGCAACGAGGGCATCAGTATCCGAATATCCCCCTCATTACAAGTCGAGTCTTTTAGTGATGGCAAACTGGATCTGGCGATCAGATACGGTTTAGGTAATTACCCGGGATACGAGTCGCACTTGTTACACCACGATTACTTACTGCCTGTTTGTCACCCGGATTTGATAGATCCAAACAAAGCAATAGCGCAGCAATTGACTGAGATCCCACTGCTGACAGATGAAGGAGTAGACATAGAACAGGCCTGGCGGCCTTTTATGAAAAAAGCGGGTATTCCCCTTAATACCAAGCCTTCTAAGCTACACGTTGGCGATTCAACTATGCTGATAGAACCGCTATTGTGCAAACAGGGAATGTCGCTGCTAAGGTTCAGCTTGATTTATGAGTTGCTAAAAAATGGCCAGCTAATTTGCCCGCTGTCGATGTATTTTCAGTCCGGTTATTCTTACTATTTAGTCGCACCAGAAAGCCACTTCCAATACCAGAAGATCATTAACTTCCATCATTGGATTCGCGAGGAAATGAGCGACATAGACAAGCACTGGCAGGCATTCAGCGAGGGAAAAATGCAGGAGGTCGCGGTGAATTTGAAGGGGTGATTACAGTCGGAAGTCGGAAGTATAAATACTCAAGACTAACGACTCACTACCTTTTACCTTTTTGCTCACGACTTCTCTTTCACAGACTGTCGACAACTTGTTGAGTCTGATGACCTAAACCTGCTATTCCCAGCTGCATACAGTCACCGGCTTTCAGGTATACGGACGGCGTTTGCCCCATGCCTACGCCCGGAGGGGTGCCAGTAGAGATTATATCGCCAGGTTGCAGACTCATAAACTGCGACAGATAAGCGACTACATGGGCAACACCGTAAACCATAGTGCTGGTATTACCGTCCTGGTAGCGATGCTCATTGACCTCGAGATACATAGCCAATGTCTGCGGATCCGGAATTTCATCACGGGTCACTAACCAGGGACCTATAGGACCAAAGGTGTCGCAAGACTTACCTTTTACCCATTGCCCCGCACGCTCTAACTGAAAATCCCGCTCAGACAAGTCATTGATCACGCAGTAACCGGCAACGTAATCCAACGCCTCGCTCTGATCTATGTACTTAGCTTCTTTACCAATAACCACCCCCAATTCCACTTCCCAATCTGTGGCCTTGGAATGGCGGGGAATTTCTACCTGATCATTGGGACCAGTGATGGCCGAGGTCGCTTTAAAAAACACCACTGGCTCAGGGGGGACTTGCATCCCCGCCTCTGCAGCGTGATCGGAGTAGTTCAGTCCGATGCAAATAAATTTTCCTACGTTGGCGACACATGGACCCAACCGCGTTCCCGATGCCACTATTGGCAGATCACCAACATCTATCGCCGCTAACTTAGCTAGCACTTTATCCGCTAAATTCTCTGCCGATAGATCTTCAATATGTGCAGACAAATCACGGATATTTCCTTGATCATCCAATAACCCGGGCTTTTCACTGCCCTTTTCGCCAAAACGTAATAATTTCATAACACATCCTAGAATAATTAAATTTCTACATCGTAATTTGTAACATCGACAGCGGCTGCTGTTATAAAGCCATACCACCATCAATGACATGAACCTGCCCGGTAGTATAGGCACTTTCACTACCCGCTAAGTAAGTGGCTAATGCCGCGATTTCATCGGCCTGGCCAATACGCCCCATAGGCTGCCTGGCAACAAAGGCAGTCATTGCACTTTCATAATCCCCGGTATCTCGCAATCTCTGATGCAGCGACGGACTATCGACAGTCCCCGGACATATGGCATTACAACGGATTCCCTGGGAGATGTAGTCAGCCGCTACCGCTTTTGTCAATCCAACAACTGCCGCTTTGCTGAGGGTATAAGAAAACCGATTCGGCACTCCCATTACACTGGAGGCCACTGACGCCATATTAATGATTGAACCGCCGCCGGTAGCCAGCATCCCAGGTAAAAAAGCGCGGATCATGTGGTACATTGATTTAACATTTAACTCCAGAGCAAAATCTAAATCTTCCTGTGGACAGTTTAGAATATCCCCTGCGTGCACAATACCTGCGCAATTAAACAACACATCAATATTGCCAGTGGTTGCAGAAAATTCTTTGATCGCCTGACTATCAGTCACATCCAATACGGCAGTTTCGATACCCTGCAAGCCTGAGAGCGCTTGCGCATTGATATCAGTGGCGATAACACGCGCGCCTTCAGCGGCATATTGTATAGCCGTAGCTCTCCCTATACCTTGCCCGGCGGCGGTGATGACACAAGTTTTCCCGGTTAATCTACTCAAAATTAATCCTCTCAACATACATTAATATAACCACTAGTATTTGGATCGATCCAAGCGGATCGTCCGCAGCAGATAATCTGCTGCGGATAAACACTAGCTACAATCGGTAAAATTTCATGGCATTTAGGCCGAGAACTGCAGCGCGCTCCGCATCGTTTAGACGACTCAATAATCTATCGGTCAGTTCACACCAACGCGAGTAATCTGCAGCTAAGTTAAGTACCGGCCAATCGCTGCCCCAAAGTAAACGATAGGGACCAAAGCAAGCTAACAAGTGATCTACGTAAGGTTTAATACTGGCCAGAGACCAATCATCCCCAGCTTCAGTCAGCAACCCTGATAGTTTGCAATAGGTCTTACCATCAGCAGCTATGGCACTGATACCTTCAGCCCAAGCTGTAAATGCGCCACTGCCGATATTCGGTTTAGCACCGTGATCTATGACCACTACCAATTCGGGGTTCTGCTGAATAAACTGCTTTAAATTGGCCAGATGCCGCGGCTCAACCAAGGCCTCAAAACAAAGCTTTTGTTGTGCCATAAAAGTCAGCGCAGATTGTAATTGGGGCTGTAACATCCAATCGTCATCGGTAATATCCTGCAGCATCGGCCGCAACCCTTTTAACATTCTCTGCTGCGAATCACCTGCACCGTATTCTTCTCCGGGCAGCGCACCTGCACGGTTAGCTTGGCCGCTATAGCCACAGAGAGTCTGTATTTGCTTTACGGCGTCAACAGCGCTCAGATCAACCCAGCCAACAACGCCACCAATAGTTTTTTGCGCAGCGGCTAAGTCGAGTAAATATACTGTCTCGGCTACGGTTGGTGCTGCTTGCACTACAATAGTGTGTTGGATATTGTGAGTTGATAACAGCACTGCCAGATCATCAGGCATATAATCACGATAGAGTTCCGTGAGTTGGGGAGTTAGCCAGCCATAATCACCACGGCTCAGTTGCCAATAGTGCTGATGGGCGTCAACTCGCATCACCGAGCACCCCTTTTTTCAATATGATATTGCCGTATAAGCGCATTTCACTGCTACTAACCACCAAATAGGCCTGTTTTACTCTCTCATAAAACGCAAAGCGTTCAATCTGCTCTAAGGCGATATCCCGACCTTCATGAAAGTTCAGCAGCTGTGAGAACTCGCAGCAGATCTGCGGCTGTTGTTCCGGGTGATCTACAACTTGCATCCTATGAGCGGGACAGCTGACATATTGATCCAAGGGCAGTACTGACAGCACTGCATCCAAGACTGTGGTTGCATCATTACCTGGCAGGGCTATATGCCTCTGCGCCATGCTGGCAGCTGGAAAGTGCGCGTCGACTATCACCATCTCATCACCGTGCCCCATCGCCCTTAAGTGATAAAGCAAATCTGCGGATAACAGAGGTGCAATATTTTTTAACATGTTTTTTTCCTTTCAATCCATAACCTACAGACTGTTAAGGGGTAGGTGCATCCATGCGTAACAGCCCCTGTTCTTTTAAATCCACCCACAGTTGCTTTGGAATGGGCACTTGAAATGTATCTAAGTTACTCAGTACTTCAGAGCTGCTCTGTCCACCAGGTATCACTGAGACCACTGCGGGATGACCGAGAGGAAAGTTCAGTGCCGCCTGGATCAGCGAAACTCCTTGCGCCAGGCACAGCTGTTCTATTTTTCTGACCCGATGCAGGATTTCAGAAGAGGCGGGAGCATAGTTATATTTGGCCCCGGGAATAGCGCCTGTGGCTAAGATACCACTGTTATAAGGTCCGCCCAGGATGATGCCACTGCCCTGGCGCTGGCACAGCGGCAGCAGTGAATCCAGCGAGTCCTGCTCCAATAAGGTATAGCGACCCGCCAACAAAAACAGGTCAAATTCACCCAGTCGAGCCATAGTTTCACAGACCTGCCACTCGTTAACCCCGACGCCAATAGCATCGATATCGCCGTTGTCGCGCAGCTCACAAAGGGCCCGATAACCGCCCTCCATAACCTCTGTAATGCGCCGATCAGATGCCTCACGAGACCCGTGGGTAAATGCATCAACATCGTGGATATAAAGAATATCAATGCGCTCTAATCCCAGGCGCTGCAGACTTTGTTCATAGGATCGCATCACCCCATCATAGGAGTAATCATAGACAATGGCATTGTCAGGCACATCGACAAAAGCCCCTGAATTACTTTCCCCGGGTGCGCAAGGTTGCAACAGCCGGCCTACTTTGCTGGAGACTATGTATTCATCTCTGGGGAGCTGGGAAAAAAAGCTGCCCAGACGCATTTCACTAAGGCCGTGACCATACTGGGGAGCGGTATCGAAGTAACGTATACCGCCGTTCCAGCCGGTTTCTAATGCCTGCTGCGCTTGAGCGTCGGAGCGTGCGCGGTACAAATTGCCCAGTGGTGCTGCGCCAAACCCCAGCTGGGTAAAGGCTATTTCCCGACCTTTTAAGGTTTTAAATAGACTGTTCTTCACTACAGTGCCCGTGCCGTTTGTGGCTCACTGTCTAAACGTTGGCCAGACTCTTCATCGAAAAAATATACCCGCTCACCGGTTATTTTAATCTTCACTTGCGCCCCTATCTTTTGCTC
>MAAB01001447.1_pt1 | contig 22057 bp, 21 predicted proteins | sample 1115991 | NCBI WGS metagenome assembly MAAB01 (sample SAMN04961124, study PRJNA320927) | seawater metagenome | isolation source: sample BD02T18 sea water enriched with oil for 18 days | place: USA:Gulf of Mexico | collected 2013-07-27
GTTTGATGATAGCCATGATTTGGCTGTCGGAATAACGGGACTTTTTCATGTAGATCTCCTGCGTTTAATATACGAGAAAATTCTACTTATTGGGCCTATTAATTTAAGGGGGGATTACCCCTAAGATCCCCCCCCCTTGTTAAAAGTGGTTACCTTATTAATTTTTGAGCCTGCTTAAAAACCTCCCCCAATACATCCTTCACCCTCTTCATTTCAGCAGCCGTTAAAGTAGGGTGCACCAAAAACATTAAACTGGTTTCACCCAATTCTTTGGCAGCCGGTAAGCTTTCACTTGGCCGCCATGACGTATCGTCAAACGCTTTTTCTCTATACACTTCAGAACAACTTCCTTGAAAGCATGGAACACCACGCTCATTAATTGCATCAATAATTACATCTCTAGTCCAACCTTCGGCCAAGTTTTCTGGCACAACAAACAAATAATGCTTATATTCAGCATGCTCAATATAACTTGATACGCACACAGTACGCACAACATTAAATTGCTTTGCTACCCCATCAATAGCAAGTGCATTGGCTTGACGTTTAGCTGTCCACTCTTTCATTCGCTTTAATTGAATACGTCCAATAGCCGCTTGCATTTCAGTCATACGCCAATTGGTACCAAAACTTTCATGTAACCACCTAAACCCTGGCGGGTGCTGTCGCTCATATATGGCTTCATAACTTTTACCATGATCCTTGTAAGACCACATCCTTGACCACAAAGCTTTATCATTGGTAGTTACCATTCCTCCCTCACCACCGGTAGTCATAATTTTATCCTGACAGAAACTCCAACAACCCACGTGCCCAAAACTCCCAACAGACCTACCCTTATATTTTGCACCATGAGCTTGCGCACAATCTTCGATTACGTAAAAATCATGCCTTTCTGCCAAAACCATAATGGCATCCATTTCAACTGGCATGCCTGCTAAATGCACCACAATAACTGCTTTTGTATTTGGCGTTATGACCTTTTCTATTTCAACAGCCTCAATATTTTGTGAATTTATGTCGACATCTGCAAAAACAGGGTTTGCACCTGCTGTAACCACACTTGAAACTGACGCTAAAAAGGTACGAGGAGTAACGATGACATCATCACCATTGCCTATTCTCAACGCCTTTAAAGCTAGATCCAATGCTACCGTTCCATTAGCAACAGCTATAGCGTGCTCACAATCTGAAAAAACTGAAAATTCACGCTCGAATTCACGCCCTTCTTTTCCAGTCCAGTAATTAACCTTACTACTCAAAAGCACATCTTTAACTTTGTCAGCTTCTTCTTCTGTAAACGAAGGCCAGCTAGAAAACTCAACTTTATTCATGAATTAACCCGGTCGAAACAATTAATTATCCCTTTTAGTTCTTTCAATGAACCTATGTCATATTCTGCCTGATGTTCACACCCAAAATCGAGGGATTTATATTCCGCACCTTCCCTAGCAATCCTAATAGTTTTCCAGCCTAATTTTTTGGCCGAAATAAAATCTTTTTTTACATTGTCACCAACGTAAATACAATCTTGGTGCTCGACGCCGTAATAGTCACGAATTACTTCGTAAGGCTTAACATGCGGCTTCCAAAACTGGCGTTCCGAGCCCAAGTCATCAGTGACGACAATTTTTTTGATATATTTTTCAAGTTTTAATGATTTAATTTTTTGATTTTGAGAGACAGAAAAACCATCTGTAATCAGACCTAAGCGATAATGATTTTGCAAAGCAATTAAAATTTCCTCTGCATCAGGCGCTAACAAAATCTCAGGTCTATGCGCACGATAAACCCGAATTAACTGCTGAATAAGTTGAGTATCATAGGCCACTCCCAGCTTTTCAAGAACAACATTAAAAGTGTTACCTCTGCCACCATTCTGAAAAAAAATCCAGGCAACAGTAAAAAACCCATCTATCTTTTTTACTTGTAAGTAATCATCAACAGCCTTAAATCCACTTCTAACATAATCCCTTTCAAGATAAAGCGTGTCATCTAAGTCAAAAACGACAACCGCACTCATCGGATAGCACTACCAGGGACAATAATCTCTTCATCAAATCGTAACATCGCCAAATCATCTTGCCAGCTATCAAATGATGCATCACAAGACCCTGTAGTTACTTCCTGTAGTATCCATTTAGGGAAGTTAGCGCCGGCATGAATAGACAAAGGGTGCCCACCGCCAAAGCGCGGATTAATTTCAATAAAAGACACGTCACCATCTGACTGTTTAAAACATTGTACCGTCATACACCCAATCGCATGGGGTAATTTATTTACACAATCAATCACAGCCTCAATGATCACAGGGTCATTCACAGTAAGACCCTTACTCACCTCTCCTGCCCGAGTTTCAAGGCGTTTACGTGGCACCACACAACGCACTTTACCGTTGAAATCCACGTAAGTATCACAGGTATATTCATCACCCTTAATCAAACGCTGTACCATAGGGTGATGAGTGTTTTTTTTATAAAAAGATAGTTCATCCAGCGTATTGATGACATTCACACCCACACTGCAACTACCATCCCATGGTTTAATCATTATTGGCAGATCACCCTCGGTTAGCATCTTAACTGCACTGTCCTTTAAAACTTCGGGGGTACTAATATTGTTAGCGACATAAAAATCATAGCTACTAAGCTTGTCAAAACAGATTTTATTCGTTGATTCATCACAAACTAATACCTTCACACCTTCTACGGCGAATTCATCTTTATATTGTGATAGAAGGGTTAAATCAGTATCGATAAGAGAGATCATCAGACCAATTTTATGCTCTTTGCAAATAGACTTTAATAAGGGAATGTATTCAGCGGAGTCAACTCTAGGAAGCAATACCTTTTCATCAGCAACAAATGATGCGGGTGCCGACAATCCAGCATCGGCAGCATAAATTTTACCCTCAATTCCCAGATCATTCATAGCACTACGAAAACTTCGTAACAACGATACCCGCCTGCCCGCCGCCGTAAATAATATGTTTAGTTCTTTCATTAAAATACCTGTAAATGACTTATATCACGCTTAAACCTGCAGCGCCTGATTAATCATATTTTTTATCTTCGGCATGATCCTGCTTACCCATAAATACAGGCATTGTGGCATGACCTTGCTGGTTAATATCTTCTTTAAAAAACACTTTTTTCACTGTTAGTAAAAGGATTTTAAGATCCAGCCAAAAACTTTGATGCTCTATATACCAGACATCCAGTTTGAACTTTTCTTCCCAGCTGATTGCATTTCGACCATTCACTTGCGCCCAACCCGTAATTCCTGGCCTCATCTCATGCCGGCGTGCCTGTTCGGGCGAATATCGATCAAGATATTCAACCAGTAGTGGCCTAGGGCCCACCAAGCTCATATCACCTTTTAATACACTCCAAAGGCCAGGTAGTTCATCAATACTGCTATTACGCAGAAAGTGACCCAACCCAGTAATTCTCTCTTCATCTGTCAGAAAATCACCATTGGTATCAGTAGCATCGGACATGCTACGGAATTTTAACATATAAAAAATACTACTATTTAAACCAGGCCTAGCCTGTCTAAATAAAACCGGTCGCCCCATATTCATAGCTACCAAAAGTGAAAATAAAATCAAGACAGGAGCTAACAAAAGTAAGGCAACCAGTACAACTATAAAATCAAAACTGCGTTTCAACATTAAATATTAGCTCTTGTCAGCAATAGCCCCGCAATGCGCTTAACATGGTAATAAGGTAACAATGCATTACTAGAAAACTCGTACTGCTCTTTCATTTTTTCTGAACTTGGAAATATTCCAGCATAAAAATCGCTGAATGTATCATAAAGCATACTCACAAAAACAATATAGCCTGGCTTACTCCACTTTGTGGCATCAGGCTCAAAAATACCCACTTTTTCAAGCCAGGCTTGCATAATTGTAATTTTGAGCGCATTAGGTTTAATTTTATTTAAAACATCATCAGGGATGGGCGTACCTAAAAGAGACTTCGCCATTGCAAGTGACATATATACGGCTGTCTTTGTTCTTAGTGCTATTACTCTTTTAGTAAAAAGAACCCAATCAATATTTTGTGTTGAAACAATACGGTCAACATCTGTATGTAAACGGAATCCAGGTGCACGCACAAAAGTATGCTTTGCGGTATGCAAAGCAACTTGCAGCAAGTTATCTTCTGGAGAGAGCAGTCGCACATCAGACCCTTCTATCGAAATTGATCGCGCTACAAGTTCATCTGCTTTAGGTTCTTGCTCTGGCTGAATCCAACGACCAGCTACTGGGCGCCACTGTAATTCAAACCATAAGTGCCTTCCACCTTCAAGTTCTACCGAATATTCAGCCCCGCCGCCGTGTTCGGCAGCTTCAAGGCTATCTTCCTCAAAGTCACACCTGAATTTCAATGTATAGCCATGCGCTACCAAAATTTCATGGGCTTGTCTAAATTGCTTTTTACTCACAAGAACGTCAATATCACCCATAGGGCAAGAGCCTAAATAGGGATACATTCCCTTAGTTATACCACTGTTTTTGAGTGCCAATAATGCGATATCATGTTGTGCAAGAAGGCTAGCTACTTTATCCAGTTCGGCCATATAATCTGCTAACTTTTCCTCAATAGCATTATATTCATCCAGCCAATGTTTAGGTAATACACTACTATCCACACACAGACTTAAAGCATGAGCAGTAATTGATGCGACACCATTAAGCTTGGCAGAGGCATAGACGGCTTCATCACCAAGCTCTTTGTACAAAGATACAATTTTTCCTTTCTCTAAAAAATCACAATGCCTAATACAAAGGCATAATAAAGACTCGACTTTTGTGAGTTTAAACGCTTTCATCTAACGATCCTTGACGATCCAAAATATCAACTACACTAATAGCCAAATTTTTCATACAGGCTTTACGTGAATAACTAGCCTTTGCCGCTTCGCGGGCATTTTGCTTTAAACCATCTAAATGCCCAATATCACTGGCTAAGATTTTAATCGCCTCGGCAAGTTGCTCAGGCTGTTGCGGCTGAACAGTTATACCACAAGCCGCTTCATCCAGGATCACCGACACATCGTTTCGACCTGAACAAATACCCACAACAGCCGCGCCCGCAGCCATATAATAAAACATTTTACTAGGAATCATTAACCCTTCTGCTCCGACATCCAATGCAACTAATGCAATATCAGCCAATGGCATTGTATAAGGTAATTTATCCTCAGATTGAAAAGGTAACACTTGTAAGTTATCTAGTTTATGCTCAAACTGAAAATCTTTAGCGTCCTTCCATTTAGCACCTTCACCAATCATTAAAAAAGCAATATTCGAATCATTTCGCAAAATTAATGCGGCTTGTAAAATACTATCAATATCGTGACTAATCCCCATATTCCCTGAATATAAAACGGTTATTTTCCCCAGTTGCTTTAGATCTTCAGCTAGTGGATTATCTGCTTTATTTATAGGCTTAATTTTGTCAGTGTCAGCCCAAGGAGGCACTACTCCCACATGACCAAGAGAAGTATTTTCCACGTCAAATTGCAGTGACAGTTTTTCAGCCATTACCGAGCCTAATGTATATACAGCAGTAGCATTATTCCATACTTTTCGATTAACCCAACGCCAAACGCGGCTTATTAACGAAGACTCTTTTAATACTCCAAAACTAATCAATGTATCGGGGTGCATATCATAAACTAATACAATATAGGGAACCCCCTTTAGTTTATTTACCAACCATGCAAGCGGCCCCAATAATGGTGGATTAGACACTATAAAAATAGCCGTGCCTTTATCAACTTTCAACATAGCAATACTGACAAACAAAGTGTACTTTAACCAACTCAAAATCCTCGAAACATAACTACTTCTATCGTAAGCAGGCTGACCTTCGATCAATAAATGACTAGTTGAACTACCAATACTTAACGTATCGGGGTGCCCTGTTTGTAATACACTTACTCCTGATAGAGCGTCTGAAAGATCTTCAGCAAGCTCACGAAAAAGAGGTCCTGCCATTTGATTAAGAAATAATATTTTAGTGACTTTCTGTGACATAAAATTAACTACTTATCTACATTAAATAAATTTACTGTCCGAACTTCCTTTACCCAGGGGATAATATTTGTCATTTTAGACTTTATTTCAGCTGTCGACACTTCAGATAATTTCAAAGACAATTCTTCCATGAAAAAAAGCCATAAATAGTGAAGCTGACTATGTAATATACCTGCAGCAAAGTCGTTGTATAAACCATGCTTCTCAAGCTTAGATATTAACAACTCAATCCGAGTTGCTAAACCATCTGAAAACCGACTATTTAACGCATAACAAAAATAATCAAAATACAAAGTTCTTTGCCCCGCATACTCCCAATCGATAAGCCAAATACTCGGCTCATCCCATAATATGTTTGCTGCTTGATAATCACCATGAGACATTACTAAAGTAATCATCTCTTTATCTTTTGGGACACTTTGAAATATTAATAATTCCAATTTTTTAACAAATAAGCGCAGCTCATCGCACTCTGCGATAGTTAATTGCGCTTTAATCGCATTTATTTGGTGCTGAATACACTGAACCAATTGACGAACATAACAGACCAATAATTCATCTTTTCGAGTAGAATTATATAAACTCTGCATAGCTCCATTTGCTTGCTGTATCGCTTTATCTCTATCCAATTGATGATGTAAACGATTAATGGGCAGCCCCGTTACTTTCTGTTCAATATACCACTTTTGGGCTCCACAATAGTCGAGCACTCTAGGACAGGGTAACGACGGATAAGATAAACGAGTAGATGCATCAACATGTAAAAAATCAGAGTTAAAGCCTCGCTTGGTAAAAACCAAACTCAAATCATTCTCTAAGTCAATTATTCGATGACTATGGTTACCTGGTAAAAATACCCAGTTTTTCATTTCTAAAGGTGCATCCTCAATTATTAGCTTTGCGGATACTGCATATATTTCGACCGGAAAGCGTACTGCAGCAAACACATAGACGCTCTGTAACACACGCCGAGCAATATTAGGATTGTAAGAAAACTCTTTTGTAAAAGGTGCCAATTTAGAGCGTTCGATAGATGACGGATAAATGACATTCAACAAATCATTTACATGGTATATCGTGGCATTTTTTAAGTTTTTAGGTGGTACAACATCACACCAATACATCTTTCCTTGCCATTGGATTTTGTTTTTTAAAAAGTCACTTAATGACGCTATAAATCCATCATTAAAATTCTCTCGTTTTCGTAACAGTTCAATACGCATAATAATCTTACGTCTATATACCTTTCACTAGCTGTTTTTGAATTTCTTGTTGAATATCATTAACTGAATTTTGACAGTCAATTTTATAAAATTGACTTGAAGGAAAAATAGCTTCGTCCATATATTGCTGCAAACGCCATTCGAGCGTTTCAGGTGTATCAGGGAAAGGCTCATGTTTAAGCGTCGAACGATACAAAGAGACATCGACCGGGACAGTTAGTAGAAAGGCCTTACTAGGCCTAGGAGCCAGCAATACCAATGCTCGCCAAAGCAGCCCCTGCGGTTGAAAGTCATTGCCAAAGTTACGAGTAAAATCCAAATACGTATCCTCAATATATCGATCACAAATAACTACTTTACCTCGATAATGTAAAAAGCGCGCATATAAGCCATAAAATAGGATTAAATCTAAAATCGCCAACCTTAGCCACAACCTAGCCACCGATCCTTTTTTTAACATAACCTCACGATTATTACTAACACCAGCTGTCGGCAACTTATTTCCAGCCAACAATCTCAACAGCCTCTTGATTAAACTAAACCCTGGCGTATAACCACCGCGAGCCCAAAGATAACAACTGTTCCTTCTCTGCTTTGAGTAACATCCCACTAACCGCTCTATCTGAGTAGACTTACCCGCACCATCCGTACCTGAAAATACAATTATCATTTTTCTTCTAATAATTTTTTATAAATAGAAATTGTTTTTTGCCCAGTCTTTTCCCATGTAAAAGAAGCCGCTCTAGCAAATCCACGTTCAATTATTTCCAGTCGAAAGGATTCACTTTTTAGTCTATGCAGATGAGCTTCCGCTTCTACTATACAATCTGGATCAAACAGCAATCCAGCACTACCGACTACCTCGGGGATTGAAGATCGGTTCGAACAGATTACTGGACACCCTGCTGCCATTGCCTCTAAAGGTGGAATGCCAAAGCCTTCATAGTAAGAAGGATAGATAAATGCAAAAGCATTGTTATATAATCTGTTCAATTCTGAAGTGTCAACTCTGTCAAAATGTCGAACACAATCTAGCAACTTCAGCTTTCTAATAGCATTCAATTCATCAATACTTAACGCCCCCCCCCCAACAACTTTTAATTTCAGCCCCATATCTAGCGCAGTATCACTACTCAAAAGATCCAGAACAGCAGAAAAATTCTTGTGAATATTGCGCCCACCTACGTAAAGCACATATAACTCTCCGTCCGCTTTACGGTCAGTGAGAGGGTAAAAGGAATTATCGACACCGTTATGTACAATGTGAACTTTATTAGAATCCAATTGAGGGTGATAATGAAGTAAATCTTTCTTGGTATTATAAGATACACATATAATTGCATCAGCATGCTTCAAGGCAAACTTCTTTTGCATTAGATGAATAATCTTTCGTATTCCTGTATCGTATTTTTCATATACAAAATCATGCACAGTAACAACATTTTTCACTGCTGGGGAGGCGTGAACTCGAAAATAACTAGAATGGAATAATTTAATGTCCTTCCTATAGTGAACCCTTAAATACCTTCTTATAAATAGAGGAATATTAAGATCCTCAATTATCTTTGACGAGTCAATCCCCTTCCCACAACAGGACTGACCCTTACTAGATTTTAAATACTTAGCATTTAATTTGGCGTCTTTAGATACTGCCCCAATAATAGATTTCCAAACACTACTTACCCCCCCCACTCTTTGCAATTCAAATATTATGTTATCTAATAGTAACACTTAAACCCTCTCAAAATCAGTTGAGGTCTTTTCACCTCTAAAATTCATCCCAAAAAACAACCAAAAGTAAGGTGTTAATGGACCCGCCCCTACAACTCCAGTTATAAAAATTGAAATTAGAAAAACAAACGAAACACCAGACAACTCATTAGAACCGACATCATCGAACCTACTCTTTTTCCAATTAAACGATATCATTATTAAAAGTATAATAAAGCAAGGCACGCCATACTCAAGCAGAAGAGCTAATATACCAGATGCCGTCCTCAAATTAGATAGCACCGAGTTCTCAACATTCGAATACGATGCCACATAGGATGGCATTTCTCTTATATAAAACTCAGTCGCCCCAGCACCTAACCCCAAAAAGGACTTCATTGGATTATAGTAAACATACTCAATTGCAGCTGCGCTTGAAAATTCTGACCGGATGAAAGAGTCCACACTCACCCTAGCAAGCAGACGCTCTTCAACCAAGCCCCCCTCCCGTGCAGTTGAAAGAGCCAGACCGACAATAGGAGCAATAAGCAAAAAAGCAAAAAGAGATTTTTTAAGGTTAATGCTAAATAACAGTGTAAAAACCAAGGAGATAAATAGCAGTACGTAGCCAGATGTTGAAAAGGTCAATGTTAAACAAAGAGCATGAAGTAATAGCAGAAAAAAAATTTTCTTAGAACCCAATCCTACAGAGTAGTTACTCCTAAGAAGCCTAGAAAAGCAATAGCAAATAGTAGGTATAAGTAAAAAAGCTAAATGCCTAGGTTCCCCAGCCAAACCACTTACCCTTGGCAGCCCTGCAACATACTGCAATACTCCCATGGGGTAATCCCAAACAGGAAGCAAAAACAATATCCCAACCAATTGATATAAACTTAATAAACATTGAATAGTTGTACCAAGCACCACACCTTTAATCAATAAACTCGACCCCAAATCCCCCTTTAAGATAAAAGGTAAAATAAGCATAAGAAGAGTACTTTCCCTCATAAAAAACTGAACTAAAGGTCTAATATGAGGTTGTTGTAATAAACTATAACCATAATCGAAGAACCAATCCCCCCTCAATAAAAATAACAATAAAGGGATGACTATGAAAACACTTCCAACCCCAAAGTAAATTAATGCAAATTTATTAACCCTCCTACCAGCCAGAACCACACAAATGACATACATAACAGCAACAAAAACCGCAACTCTACCCAAGTCTAAATTTAAACCAAACTCATGCAACCTTACACCTAGAAAACTAAAAAAAGTTACACATACCACAGGAATCAATAAATGATTAACAACCCCACCTACAGTCAATAGCAGAAAAAATACACTAAACACTGCAACTTCAAACATCTATCACTTCCAATACACGATACACAATTTACTACCCTATGAAGCACTTCTAAAAGATAATTTTATCTTCTCAGCCCAAGAAAAACAGCTATATGCCAAGACATAATCAAGAGTTTCATAATTGGACGAAAAGCACCAAACCATCCAACGACCAGCAAAAGAAAAGAACTAAAGCCCATCACCCTCAACTTAACAACCAAGGCTTCCCACTCACCCCTGCTTTGACTTGCATAGCGTACCTTAGCCAATCTATACCAGGGCGTATAATTCACAATAACCTGCCAAAACGCACTCCGAATAGGCACAGAATCAAATAATGCATTACCAAGCCTCGCATACCCATCAATATCAATCTCATACCTTCTAAATACACCGTCATGAGAAAAAGAGTCATTACCTGTACGACAGTCAATAATGGGGCCATTAAGATACTTCATACCTAAACTTTTGGGTGATGACAGCATAGAGAAGACTTTGTATACATGTGAATAAAAACTATCGTAGAAGCTATTATCATAATAAGCCCTATCCCATGCCTCTCTACGGACTATAATTGAGCTTATAAAACTAAAAAGTGACCCTAAAGAATTACATTCTTGAAAATATTCAAAATAATCCCTGTCATTATTAAATTCAAAATCTTTATCACCTTTGCAATTCAACCACTTACGCGAAGTTTTGAAGTTCATATTTATGTCATACTCATCCCTATCAGCCAAATACACATCCTTTTCTGAATATACAAGCTCATTCAAAACCCTATCAATAGCACCTGATTTAACAACATCATCAGCCCCTATTAACCAACAATACTCCCCAGTAGCCAGCTCAATTGCTTTTAAAAAATTTCTGTCTGGACCAATATTTTCCTCGTTGCACACATATACAACATCTAGACTAGGGTTGCGACCTATAAATTCATCTACTATTTTTCTTGTTGAATCAACTGATTTGTTATCACAAATTACAACCTGTAACCCAGAAGCAACCTCTCTTTCAATACTTCTTAATAGTTCTGACAAATATACATCCATATTAAATGTAGGAATACATATTGAAAGCTTACATAACATATCAAAACCTTTGTTATTTACTGACTAAAAATTTTCGAGCACTCATAGGGAGCACCCAAGCCATCGTAAGCAGATACGACAGCATTACTGCAATAAGAACACCGTAATAAGACAAGCTTTGAACTAGTAGAACCTGAAGACCAATAGAGATCACTACCTGCAGAGGAATCGCCCAATATAAATTCCAAAGCTCACCTTGACTTTGAAGCAAAGTAGAGAAGACATCCACCCACACCCTAACGAAATAGTACATTCCAAATAATAAAAGGAGTGCTGTAGGCAAGCTCACCCCCTCTTCACCAATCATCGAAAGAAGTTTATTCCCAAATAGCAAAAGCATGCTAGTAGAAATAAAAACATACACACAACCAACGACAATGGCAGACCTAATTCCTTTTCGAAGCTTATCTAACCGCCCTGTCGCAGATAGTCTTGTTAATCTTGGCCAAAGTACCAGAAGCACTACATTAAACATTATGTAAACCGCAGAGAAAAGACGAGCAGCGATACTGTAAACTGTAATATCTTCAACAGAAACATACTGAGACAAAATAATATAATCAAAACCTAAAACAAATGCTGACATAAAGCCCAGAACAAAAAAACCTCTAGCCTCTCGGATAATGCCAAAGGCAACCGTAAGACGAAATCTACCTCCTTTAAAATAGTTTACCCCCCACAATCCTCCCACAGACAAACATAAAAGCAATGCAATTGGAAAAAAATAAAATATTATGAAACCCAGTAATTTACCCTCTACGCCTGCCTGCCTGCTAACGTATAGGCAACCAAGTAAAGTAATTAACTGTGAAATAAAAACAATAAAATTACCAATATACCCCTGACCTAGACCATACCACTGCTTAACCACAACTCCACTACATCCTGCAACCAACATTAGAGAAGCACCGATGAAAAAATAAGTTGATTTCTCCGCCCCCCCAATTGAGGATGCTGAACGAAACAAAAAGTCACCAGCTGGATATTTAACACACCATAAAGCAAACAAAACTATAACAGCTACAATACCAAGCAATAAATTTGTGGTAACAATTAAATCGGAAATTGATTCACCTTTAACAAGCTTAATCACTATGCTATTTTGATTAGCCTTCCCCATTCCGAAATCCATCAAAGCAAACCATAGGTTTAATCCAACTAGTATTGCGTAGATAGCATACTCTGCGACACTTAAGGAACCTAACATAACGGGAATAGTTACAAGTGAAACACTAACCGTCATGATTCTAGCAAACCAAGAGCTAACTAGAGTTAGGCCATCACTGGAACTCATTATATCTATAATCCGCCGCACATCAGTTGCCATATATAGGTATAGTCATACTTTCAAATGCGATTCGCACTTACTCCAAATACTAATCGACTTTTTAACTACTACCTGCCAATCTGAATCAGATTCTTCTAAACTTGTCAGGATTTTTGACAAAGTTGGCACCCTTCTATCCTCTTTTGAGCCTGAATAACCTTCAGGGAAAGTAAATGGATCCCCTCCGTCGAATTGATAAATAGCTTTATTTTTATAATACATATCAGCAGAGAATACTGGTTCCTCAGTCCAATTTGAATCACAAAGCACTTTAAATTTTGATCCTTTATGTGACAATAGCTCTACAGAAACCCTGCGGGCAGTATCACTAGTAATACTATCCCCGACACAGCTCAACACGTCCCAATCAGCACAAAAAGCTAGTAATCCCAGCACTTGAATCGCATAGAATCTCAGTGCCCCCCCACCCGAACCTACCCGCCCCTTCCAAGAATCTTTATTGTGCAGGTAATGGTGTGCATTAAACTTCCAAACTATTGTTCCTGCTAGGTCGCTAGAGTCAAACTTCGTGTAACACGATCTAATTGACTCCCCCCAATCTAAATAAGCAAAAGAATAGCCAACCCTATAAGTCACTGCTAACGAATCTAGAGCATCCAACACCTTCATCGCCTGGCATGGCGTTTCAGCTATTGGTTTTTCAAGAATCACCGAGTTTAGTAGAGGCCATTCCCTATCGATTAAATCATTTATAATCTCATATTGGTCTTTGGGCCTACGAGCAATCACCAAAACATTACTTCTAGCTATACACTCATTCTCTGTATCCACATAATCAAGGAACTTAAGATACTGACTTAATTCAGGTCGAGAATGTATAAACTCCTCATAACGCTTTAAAACAACGACTTGAGTTGCTCCCGCTAATATAATTGCAGGTAAATATCCATACAAGCCAAAACCTGAACCTAGAACTCCAAAGACCATACTCATTTAAATGTCCACAATCTCCACATCCGGAAGCAATTTAATAACTTTACCCTTAAATCCCATTGATCTTAAATAGGACTGTATTTCAACATCTATATGCCAAGCAAAATTAATTAAAACCCCCTCAGCCCCAATCAGGTCAAACATATCATCATCGGAAAGAATTTTTATACGAGTACCAGGAATATAATGACCCAATTTCGGGGACCCTTGTTTTTCAAATACAGCTGGAGTAATTTCCTCACTCAACCCTAATGAGTTAACAATTATTGAAGCCCTCCCAGGAAAGGCCTTTCCATAAAGAGGCCCATATTTTTCACTATATTCAATTAAGTATTTTTTAGCTCTAACAACCCAATCACTATAAAAAAGATTCAATGATTCTAATCCACCTAATAAATTAGACTCTTTATCACCTATAATCTCATCAATCTTAATTTTATTGGTAAGTTCATTTGACCTTGATATGAATACCCTGATATTACCTCCATAACGCCCAGGAAATTCCAAATTCACTAATTCTGAATTTAAACTCTTTGCAATATACTTAAATGATTCGGCACTATACGTTCTTGGGTGCTCCTGGTAAAAAGTATCGAATTGATTTTTTTCGATAACAGCACCCAAGTAATGGTTCTCAATAACCAAAACGGTATCTGATCCCATTAACAGATTTAAATTTTGTATTAACCCAGCCAAATCTTCAATGTGAGCAAACACATTCGTAAAGGTAATTACGTCAGGGCAACCGTATTTGTCCAAAATTTTTCTCGCGACATCTTCATCAAAGTAGGAGTTATAAGTATCTACAAAATCCGGTGTATCCAAAGCCGCCCCTGTAGGCTCAACACCTACAACTCTACAACCCTTATCATTAAAGAAGCTCAAGAGACTGCCATCATTACAGCCTATATCAAGAACAACTTTTCCAGATAAACTCCCCATAGTATCAACACAACTATCAACTAGCTGCCTCATACCACTCAATACATCTGCAGTTAATCTCGAGCGATAATGGTATGTACTTGGGAACAATCTCTCCTTTGCTACCTGATACTTTTGATGCGCTGTCTTGCATTTCTCACAATATAGAATTGTAACTGGGTAGGTCTTACATTTTTCACTAAACTCAACCGGTATTAAATCATCACATAAAGGTTGCCCACCTAAATCTAGGACTTCCCTTAAGCCATCAGAACCACACACTTCACAATCAACAATTTCAGACAACACATTAGTCATATACAACCCACCTATTTTGATAAAAACCCACTAAAACACCCTTAATAAGAGCCTACCTAATTCACATCAACGACATCATTTAAATATAAATTTATTTGCTCGAGGCACACATCATTTAAATCCTCTCCACTGGCCGCTCTTTTATGCCAGTCCACTATTTTAACTAAGGCTTCATTTAAATTCCATACAGAGGCCCAACCTAATCGAGCTTTTGCCTTTGAGCAATCTAACTTCAAGTAGCTAGCCTCATGAACCTTTTCAGCACCCCCTTCTTTTTGCCAGCGCCCCTCTCCCCACAAAGACACCATCCTGTCTGCAATCCAAGCCACACTCTTTGAATCTTCGTCTAAAGGCCCAAAATTCCAAGCCTCTGAAAACTCTGATCCATTATCATACATTTTTTGAGCAAGACACATATAACCAGCCAGCGGCTCCAACACATGCTGCCAAGGCCTAATCGAAAATGGATTTCTAATATTAACCACCTCATTGAGCTCGAAGGACTTAATCATATCAGGTAGTAGCCGATCTTGAGCCCAGTCCCCCCCTCCAATTACATTCCCTGCTCGCACGGTTGCTATTGCGGTTTGATGCTCTGAATACTTATCTGGATGAAAGTAAGAATTACGATAGGATGCTGTTAGCAATTCCGCACATGCCTTGCTGCTGCTATAAGGGTCAAATCCGCCCATTGGCTCATCCTCCCTATACCCCCAACACCACTCCTTATTTTCATAGCACTTATCAGTTGTAACCATAACGACCGACCTTACACTACCTGCGAACCTAATGGATTCCAGTATATTTAAGGATCCCATAACATTTGTCTCATAAGTTTCAACAGGGTTCCTATAGGAATAGCGAACCAGTGGCTGAGCAGCCAAATGAAATACAATTTCAGGCATCTCTTCTCTAAAAATATCCTTCAACTTCTCTTTATCTCGTACATCACAGTGAATCGAACGCATGCCCAATGCGACATTGGCCTCCTCGAATAAATTTTTAGTCGTTGGCGGTGCAATTGAAACCCCAACAATATCGGCTCCCATACTTTTCAACCATATTGAAAGCCAACTACCTTTAAATCCGGTATGCCCAGTCAGTAAAACTTTTTTCCCTTTCCAGAAGCCGCTCATTCAAATTAACTCCATACCTTCCAAGGGGCCTTTCCTGCCCCCCATAAAAACTCAAGTTTATGCTTATCATGCAGAGTATCCATTGGCTGCCAAAACCCAAAATGCTCATAAGCCATCAGCTCATTATTTTGAGCAAGATTCATCAAAGGCTCTTGCTCCCAAGCAACACTATCACCCTCAATATAGTCCAATACTTTTGGGGAGAGAATGAAATAACCGCCATTAATCATTGCCCCGTCACCTTTGGGTTTTTCCTTGAAGCTCCTGACTTTACCTCCATCAAGATCAAGCGCGCCAAAACGTCCAGGAGGGAATGTAGCAGTCAGTGTAGCCAACCTTCCATGCTCTCTATGAAATTTAAGGCTTTCCGTTATATCAATATCACCAACACCATCCCCATAAGTAAAGAAAAACTCTTCCTCCCCCTCGACATAATCTTTAACTCGCTTTAACCTTCCTCCAGTCAAAGAGGCATCACCCGTGTCAACCAATGTAACAGTCCAAGGTTCAGCCCTTTTATAATGAACCTTCATTTCATTATCTTTCATATCAAAAGTCACATCTGACATATGTAAAAAATAGTTCGCAAAATACTCTTTAATCACAAAGCCCTTGTATCCGCAACAAATTATAAAATCATTCACACCATGTGCAGAGTAAGTTTTCATAATATGCCAAAGTATCGGCTTTCCACCAATTTCAACCATTGGCTTAGGTTTTAAATCAGTCTCTTCACTCAAACGAGTACCAAACCCTCCTGCCAAAATCACTGCTTTCATCACGACCCCTACACTTTATCTTTAATGGTAAAACAAATCAAAATGGTTAACCTTACACTTTAAACCCTTTTACATAGTTATTTTCACATCGCTATTTAATTATGCTCATCACACGCAGCCCTCTAAACATATCCAACACTGTTACCTAGCCGAAATTTACCAGTAGCAAGCAACAGATACACCACACTTTTAAAGTAATAACTTATAAACCGAGCTGCAAGCTCATAATAAAGGATATTGAGCCCACAATTCACTCCGACGCCAGCAAAAAAAGTTTATCACGCCTCACCAAAAATCCGATCGTTTAAAAACCCATAAGAAACATCACAGTCAACCTCTAGAATATAGAACCTTAACCTTCTTTCAACTACCCCACTAAACTCCCAAAGAGCAACTCACCCGTTAAAAGTACGATTAAGAAATAGGACGTTTGATATTAGCCAGCATTGGGAGTGTTCAATGTAACATTCAAAATCCCAACTCACACCTAGTGCTTTAAAAAACGGCTTTATTCCACATTGCTCTTGCCGTAATTCAAAGTAAAGCCATCAATATTAAATCCGTTTGTGTAATACACAACATAATCCATTATTTGATTATCGATAAACTCGCCCTACCCTACTAACCCATCCAACAAGAGCAACCATTTACAAGATGTATACTTTTTCAGCTAAAGGCACAAATGAAACAGGTCAACGAGAAAGGACAGGAAGCTCTAAACTACTTAGCGATACCCCTACTTTCTTGGTTAGCATTTATTAAATCTTTAGCGCTATCCACTAAAAAAATCCAGCCAATCTAAAAACAAGATATAGGTTTTGCATAGGAAACAGGTTTTAGAGAAGCTTCACCGAACTTAGTAAAGTTAACAACACACTCAAAACGCCTACCCCAGTAACGAATTCAACTTATTATTTTATAATACTACCAAGATTCACGCGACCATTTGTACAATTTAACACTATATTAAAACCACAACCCAGCCTTATCTAATTTAAGCTATGAATTGTCGCGCCTATCATACTTTCAATATATAAAAATGAACGTATAGACTAATACCAATCAATGTATTCTTTTCTTTGTCACAATCTAGCCATGCTCCATGAGCAGACTCTATTAAAGAAAGCCCTACATGACGGCTTTTGCATGTAACCTCAATAGACACTAATAGATTTCGCACACCCTATTATAGCCTCCAGTTTAATAAGACTTAGACAGTCACGATCAAACCCCTAAAAACTAGAGAGTCATACCTAACACCACATTTTAATTTACACTTATACATAAATAGCCCACGACAAAATTGAAACTCAGCCTTTTTACTCAGAGCAATACCCTTTAAATAATCATCACTGATGATTCACCTGCTCACGCAATTCTTTTCCTGGCTTAAAATGTGGCACATACTTACCTCGCAATTGCACAGCTTCACCAGTTTTAGGATTCCTTCCCAATCTCGGACTACGAAAGTGCAATGAAAAGCTACCAAAACCACGAATTTCAATTCGGCCACCCTGACTTAACGCTTGAGACATAGCATCCAAAATAGTTTTAACCGCCAACTCAATATCCTTACCGGACAATTGAGGGTGGCGACTGGTAATGCGCTCTATTAACTCGGACTTAGTCATTTAAGTACTCCCCCATCTATACCCACAAATGTCAGTAATTTAAGTAGTAAACCCAGCTTGATTTAATTAATCTTTTTACCATGCCTCATTTTCGGACTGTATTCAACCTAAGCCCTTGAATTCATTGAATTCTACACAAAGGCATTTAAAGTGCTTTGACAACTTCTATTATTTCACTGGTTGAGATAGACGGAGTCCTAGGTAGATACACAACCTTGCAATACCTTTGCATAGCATTAAATTTACCTGCCCAATCATCCCCCATAACTAAAACATCAGCCCTGTATTGCCTTATATACTCAGCCTTTAAGTCCAATGACTCCTCGATAAAAACCTCATCCACAAAACGCAATGACTCCAAAATCCTCACACGCTGATCCTGAGAATAAATAGGATAGCGCTGTTTTTTTGTATAATTCAACTGATCCGAAGAAACACCAACAACTAAATAGTCTCCTTGCTTTTTTGCTCTTTCCAAAATATTTATATGACCAATATGAAATACATCAAAGGTTCCAAAGGTAATGACCCTCCCCATTATATAACCTCACCACGCATCATAATGTAGTCCACTATTCGCTCACTGCACCGACCATCAACTTTACCTGCCAAACTTGAAGTGAATCTCCTACGACTCTTCGCATACGACTCAGGCACCTCAATTTGATTATCAACACACCTTTTTAAGTCCGAATAGCTTTTGGCATGTATGGCAATATCAGCATACTTATACAAATCTTCATCCATTCGTTTTTTAAAACGGTATTTAAATAAACCTCGATAGCCCCAGCGCAACTTATAAAAATCACACCAAATTACCGGCTTATTTAATGCTGCAAATTCAAACAAAGTAGAGGAGGCATCACTAATAAGTACATCTGAAACCGCCAGAAAAGGAACTATATTAATGTCGGCTATACCCGCTAGATACACATTGTCATACCGAGCCCAGCTATCCAGCAGTTTTTTTTGATTTTCATACTTTATATTTACCAAAGAAAAATAGTGCGGCTTTAAAATCACATTATATTCTTCAAACTCCCTAGGAAAATCTTTCGACATACACTCAATACTACTTGGATAGAAGGTAGGCGCATACAATATGGTTTTTTTAGTATCATCTAGCCCCCATTCTGAAGGCCTCAATTCCCGCAAATCCCCATTAACAACCGGATCTAATTTTGCGTAACCCGTATCGTAGAAAGTTTGACTAGGATACATATTCTGCAATCGCCTAGTGCGATACGGCCCTTCCACAAAGCGAACACTAGTAGCTGAGTCTGACACACTGTAATAACAAGCCTTTGGTCCGATTCCGTGACTAACTAGTGCAGTTTTTGTATTCTGATGAACATCCTCCAACCCATTAAAATTATTGGCTATTATCAACCAATCTGGCTTAGACTCAAGGTAAATAGCCCTCGCCTCCTGCTCACCTTTCACCCACCTAACTACAACATCCTTCGGCATTCTGTCACCAATACCGACACCCTCCTTCCCATACATCACAAATGTTACAGACGCCCCTCGTCGCAGCAAAGCATCCTGTATTGGCATGTACTGAGGCAAATAATAAAGCTCCTTTACATCAAAATATACATTCACAAAGTAACCTCTATCCCAAGAACACCATTTCACAACAACATCTGAGATGTCACCGCCACCCCGACCCAGAACAAGCTCAATTACCACACCACACCAAACCACACCAAACCAAACAATTTAACCCAGCTGAAAAGTCATAATCCTATACCCGAAGAAACAACTGCCTGTATTTTATCTTCAAAACACTTCTTATGAGCTACCTCTATGCCATTTACCTGATCCTGCCAAGAGCCTGGGAGAAGATAGTCTGATTTTAAATAGGTAAAAAATGCATGGGTAATCTCAAGATCAAGCTGCCATTTACGCACATTATTCACTGCGTTTATTAGCTCAGCCTCTGACTGCACCACCTGAATCATCCTATTTATGGCATAACACGCACTCCCCAACACAATAACCTTCCTTTCCAGCATGGCAGCCTCAATACCCACACTTGAATTTAACGTAATCACAGCTTCAGCGCCACGTATCAATTCCTCAGTATCATTGGTAACAAACCTTATCCTAGAGTGCTTATCATAATATTCTTCATAAGCCCTCGGATCAGATGGATGCACCTTAATAACAAAAATCAATTCACTATCAATCGAATCAACCACTGAAAGCAAGATAGAATGAAATGCCTCCATTGAGCTCAACCAAGGGGAATTAATAACAACCTGACTATCGAAATTCACTTGAAATGGTATAAATATATACCTACCTTCAATACTCTCAAAGCCACTTAACTCAGCTTTATTTTTATGAGGCTTCCTAGAGAACAAACTAACCGCACTTAAGCTTCTACAATCATTATTCTGATAATATCTTTCATAGAATTCCACTTCCTGAGGAATTGAGCTAAAAGCATTTACCCCTGAAAAATCCATAGTAGTTGTTCTAGGCATCAAGCCATTCTCAAAATAAGCCATTTGAATTCCATACCCTTGAGAAGCAGCTCGTATCGCCATCTCGGGAAGCCTGTGACCATTCCACATACACACCACTTTAGGAGAGCTTTTAGAAAAAATGTATTTAAACTTTAAATAAATGACTGAAAAGTAACAGACAGAAAAGAATACGTAAGCCCACCACACCACACCGACGGGCTTAACCCTGCCATACTTCCTCCGCTTTCTCTTAAGATGAAAGTCTAGACCTTGCTTAATCAAGCCCAAGCTCAAGCCTGTGCCAAACACCTTAAAGCCCAACCCAGGAAATAGCGTTACAACTAACGATGAGAAGCAATTAACAGCACTTAACGCTTGGTAATATCGATACTGAGACCCTCGAGATGAAATAAACAATATATCAATACCACGCTTAACAGCCATTAAATTAGCCTACCAATTAATTAGAATTATAAAGTTTACTATATTCAAGCAAAAAAAAACCCGACCAAAGCCGGGTTTTATCTGAAACAAACAATCAATAAAGATTATTCACCTTTAGATTTAAGCTGCTCTTTAATCAAATCACCGATAGTGGTTGGACCAGCTGCTTCTGGAACTGCTTTTTGGCTATGCGCCTTAACAGCTTCTTTCTCTTCTACTTCATCTTTACTCTTAATAGACAGAGACATAGTACGGTTTTTACGATCAACAACAATGATCTTAGCTTCTACCTCATCGCCTTCTTTAAGCGCATTACGTGCATCTTCTACACGGTCCTTGCTAATTTCAGAGGCTTTAAGAGTGGCCTCAACACCCTCAGCTAGCTCAACAATTGCCGCTTTCGCTTCAACTGAAATCACCTTGCCTTTGATAACGCTACCCTTATCGTTTTCAGCAACATATTCGTTGAAAGGATCACTTTCAAGCTGCTTAACACCTAAAGAGATACGCTCACGCTCAGGGTCAATAGAAAGAACGATTGTTTCTAGCTCATCGCCTTTCTTGTAATTACGAACGGCTTCTTCGCCAGTTTCATTCCAAGAAATATCAGAAAGATGAACAAGACCATCAATACCACCATCTAGACCGAT
>MAAB01029020.1_pt1 | contig 22050 bp, 23 predicted proteins | sample 1115991 | NCBI WGS metagenome assembly MAAB01 (sample SAMN04961124, study PRJNA320927) | seawater metagenome | isolation source: sample BD02T18 sea water enriched with oil for 18 days | place: USA:Gulf of Mexico | collected 2013-07-27
GTGGGTTTAGTGGCTTGTGTATTAGGTGCAGCGTTAGGTGTTTATATTAGTTATCACTTTGGTTTAGCCTTGTTAGGTTTTTTACTGGCTATTGGTAGTATCGAAATATTCTTTGAATACAAGCGCCGACATTTAAGTGAATTGTTGCCATTAAATCGCTATGCGCAAATTGTATCTGCTCTGTGGTATATCCTTACCGTAGGTGGCCTAAGCGCCATTATTTGGTTTGTTGGTCAAACAGGCAATGATGCCCTGTCATTACCGCTTAAAATATTGGCTAGTTAGCATTTTGTCGAGAATTTGATCTCGGAAAGAGAGCAAAAAAATATGAATTAAAACCAGCTGTTAAGCTGGTTTTTTGTACTTAGCCATTAATTATTTAGGTCAACTATTCGCTATAGTGAATATTTATGGCTGAATTGGAAAGACGAACTATGTCACATTCGAGACATTAGAAGTTAATGTCGAAATGATGTTTAGGATTAAGTGTTGTTATTTTGTAACACTTTGTAGGCTAAATCAAATAACTAGGCTTTTATCTTTTTCTCGAAAATCCAATTCCAGCTAAACCTAAACCAAGCAATGCAATACTTATTGGCTCTGGAACCTCTGATGCACCTCTAAAAGCAATTTCTCCAATACCCGGCTGAAAGCCAATACCACCTTGGGTGGATAGGATATCGATATGAAGGAACTGAGTTGAAGTAGCTGCGAAACTGAAAATTTGTGCGGGGTCTGATCCAACCCCCCCAAGAGCGTTAAAAGAGCCAAGCAGTGAGCCGACACCATTACCCCAAATTTGATCTGTATCAGCATAAAGGTCGAAGGACGCAAGAGAACCAATGTTGGTTGAAGCCCATAAGGCCAGTCCGTCGATATTTAAAGCTGACCCTAAATCAAAACTAAATTGACCATCGGGACCGACGCTAAACCCCTCCAAGCCATTGTGTGTTGTACTGCCAGTATATGAAGTGAAATCAGTGACTCCACTAGTATACCCGGCAGACAGACCACTTTGATTAATCATATTTACGAGTGCAAAAGACCCACCAAAATCCGCGGTTGTTGCTGTGACGGAGGATGCCTGATGAATAGGTGTCGCCTGTACGTTTACCGAGATTACTACAGTTGCTACGATTGCAAAAATGGACCGATATATATTTTTCATATTACTTTCCTTTTTTTGAGAACTCATAACTCTAAAGCAACATCCACACCATAACGTTAATAAATTGTTTTTAAAGGATTAATAGACAAAGCTCATCCGTTTATCCATAGTCATGTAAAATATCCTGACAGTTAAATCGAAAATTTTAACACTTCTAGTGAGTCGTGTTGGTTGTGGCAGCCTAACAGCTTATTAAGGAGATTTCTCAGCAATATGACTCGAACAATTCATACGAAAATATACTGTAAAAATTGACATAAATAGTGACTTCAATGGACCCCAACAAGTTATGGCAAGTAGTTAGTGAAATTTCCGTTTTTGTATTTAAGTGATTATTTCATTGTCCGTTTTTGATCTTATTATTTAATTATCAATCTTTGGCTAATTAAAAGGCTGGTAATTTAAAAGTGATTTCCTTTTCATTATTCGACAACATAAAGTTCGGTGCTATCCAATTCAAAAGCTTATAAATTCATTGAAAGGAAATCTTCTACTACCGTAAAACAAGAGAAATAAAGTGAACATATTGACGGGCTAATGAGCAATGACGACTTAGCTTATGAGATTTTAGTGCTGTTAATACAGCGCTAAAATGTATGCCATTCCCGTCGTTTTTTTTACTCGGATGACGTTGCTCAAGAGTGTTTACAAAAAGTATTTATCCAAGTAATTTAAAATATGCCTCATTTAAAAAAGCTCAAATCTGTCGACTTGGCTTCATCTTATAACGGTTAATGATGTTTTGACAAAGAAAGCGGCAAAACACTACTTCATTAGAATAGTTTGCTCAACACTACATACTTAATTTTGTTTTTAACAAATTATCTAATGAGAACTTTCCTGCGCCAAATAACACAACTTGTAATAGAAGTAAGCCCCATATAACGTGTGAGTAAAGTGCTGCGGGAGCAATCTCGGTTAAGCTAATAACGGCAACGATATTTACCACGGTTAAACCTAAAGCACCAAATCGACTTGCTAGACCTAGTATCAATAAAACGGGCAAAATGAGTTCGCCTGCTGTGCCCAAATATGCAGCCAGTTCAAAGGGAATAAACGGTACGCTATATTCTTCTTCAAACAAAAATAAGGTGGAATCCCAATCTCTTAGTTTTGTTAGGCCGGAAGCAAAAAATACCCAAGCTACGTAAAACCTTGCACCGAGCAGTGCCAAGGGCTGTAAATAATTTAGCAGTTGACTAACTTGGGCGTAAGGTTGAATAAATCGTTGGGTCATTGTTGTCATCATGTTTTTCCTTTACGGGTAAATTTTTTATTTAAATTGTGGTTTTAATATTCAATTAGAGTTCATTTAGGGTTTAAATGACTCTGTAAATTAAACTTTTAAACGACTAATCAGGTTTTGTTCCAGTGCTATACCAATCCATTGGGCGAAGTCAAAGTTATGCTCAAGCTTGTTATTATTGGGCATCATATCTAATGCTTTCCCTATACTTACTCCTTGTTTTATTAGTGTTAACCAAGCGTATTCACTTGTTGATAATTCACGTATTTCAGCGTTGAAATAAGGTCTATATATCAGCACTTTTTGTGAGAAATTACCTTGCGCTAATTTATCGAGTGACTGTTGAATAAACCTTTGGTTGAGCTCTTCAGTGCTATCGGAAACCACGCGCTGTTGATGAGATAACCAAAACTCAATGACAGGATAATTAGAGCTCATACCAAATTGGCTCGTTGTAAGCTCTATATAAATTTCATCTATGTCGTGTGTTGCTAATAGTTGTAGACTTGCTTGATCTATTACACTGTCTTTTGCTCGCATACTCTGCTGTCTAAGTTGGTCTACTTGCGCAATATCAGCCACAAAGGGGTAGTCAGATAATTGTGCTAAATTAGCGAGTAACGTTGGAAATTCATTTCCCCAAAGTGCCCAATCCCCATGTTTAGGTGGTGACGATATTAATAATTCACGACTAGCATAATTAAATAAATCCTCGCCAATAAGCATTAAAATTGTAGGAAAACTTATCGCGAGTGCTTGTTGGGCCGTTGCTAATAAATTATTGCGATATATCGCCATTCCTCTTGGGTCGAACTCATCAATTATTTCATTACCTGCAGAGGGGAATATGGCAGAAATTAGCGTTTGCTGTTGCTGTGCTACTTGTTCAAATGCAGCTTGCAGTGAGTGTTTTTTTGAGTCGTTGTTATTCATGTGCAAACTCACTCTCAAGTTTTGTCTTAGCTGTTATGGTTTTTGATGAACCACTATCGCCAAAAACGTGCTCTGCTATCGTTCTCGCTTTGTCCGCTTCAGCGACTAATGTTTGCCAACTAGGCAGATTATTATCCCATTCAACTAAGGTAGGAACTTTTCCAAAGCGCTCTAATGCGCTGCGATATAGTTGCCATCCTTGGCTAGAAACAGCTTGGCTATGATCATCAATAATGAGTTCACCTGCATTTACCTCAGTAAAACCAGCAAGGTGAATTTCACCGACCATAGATGTTGGGATTTCAGCTAACCACTGTTGCGCATAACCTAATGGCTGTGCGGCATTAATATTGTTTGCCGTGACAATGATATTGTTTAGATCGACTAATAATTTGCAGCCAGTTAACTCTGCAAGACGGACTAAAAATTCAGTTTCAGGCATATAAGCATGTGAATATTGAATGTAAGCCGATAAGTTTTCTACTAACAGTGAACGACCTAACGATTGTTGAACACGGTCAATATTGTGCGCTAGCACCATCAAGGTTTGCTCGCTATAGGCTAGCGGTAATAAATCTCCTGCATGCACTTGTTGACCATTCAATTGGCTCCAACTAAAACAAGCATGATCTGACATTAAGATAGGATTGTAAGTACTTGCTAACTGTTTTAGCTTTTGTAAATAATGGCTCGGAACACCTTGTGCGGAACCTAAGCCCATTGCGGTTGAATGCAAACTAATAGCATATTTTTCACTGGCTTGAGCTAATACACTTTGTGTCGCGCCGCCTTGTGCAAAAAAGTTCTCTGAATGTACTTCAACAAAATCAATATTTGATGGAGTTGTTAACGCCTCAGTGAAGTGTTGATGTCTTAATCCAACACCAATAAGTACGTCAGACTTCAAATTTTCATCGGGTCTTTGTAATGACATTAATTCAACTCCTAAATACCAAGTTCAATAATTACTCCAATCGGACCAATAAATTAATCCGTTCGGTATTGACCGTAACTATCGGCTATTACTTTACTTTCTCTTCTGCAAATTTTTTCTTGGCTGCTGCTTTTAAAAGGCCGCCAATATCTTCACAAGTGCCTTTAGCAACCAATTTCCACTCACCTGGATCATTATCTACTGCTGATTGTCCTGCACATGAATGTGTCCCCGCTAAGTTAGCGCAATCATTTTGACCAGCCATCGCTACGCCATAACATTTTTCTTTACTCGCCGCTTGTGCTGGCGCAGTAATCGCAGTAGAAAGGGCGACAGCAAGTGCTGCACTAGCAAGTAATTTTTTGTTATTCATAATAAAGCCTCTATTTAATTGTATTTTTTTATTTAAACAATCACTTGGTTAAGCTGCTCGCTTAACCAACGGTTTATGTCATCAGCGTTTGCGCCACCTATTAAGCGAGATTTAGCACCAGAGCGGCCTAATAACACTAATGATGGAACGCCTGTTACTTCAAGTTGTTTTGCTAACTGTGTTTGCTCATCGACATCAATTTTGATCACATTTAGCTGATCTACATAATGTTCTGATACATCGACCATGATTGGCGCCATGCTTTTACATGGTGCGCACCATGAAGTACTAAAATAAATAAGTACCCATGACTTTTCATGCTCGCACCAGTTAAGACCTTGCAGGTTTGGTTCTTCTTTCATTGGCAAGGGCCTAACTCGGGCAAACTTTGTAAGCAAATTATTCAGCATCTAACTGCGCAATAGAGACACCTTGAATACCAGACCAAGTTCTATCTGCGGTAGTGATGTAACCAGGGATATCAGTTGACCATTTTTTCTGTACTGCTTTGTTCAGGTTCAAATACAATTTACCATCAACGATTTTCCATGCCGTTGGGTCAGTATCTAGTTTTTTATTTAACGCTACGCCCATCGCGCAAAAGCCACCAAATTGTGGTGCGAATTGTTCTGGGTTTTGTTTGAACTGATCACGATTTTCTTCACTGCTAAATTGATAGATAGCGCTTTTATAAGTAGCGGTGTATTTTTGATTACCTTTAGTTGCTTTACTGTCGGTGAAATATGAAACAGCATCATAACCATGAATAGCAAGGTCATTTTCATTGCTATTAACATCAATTTGAGCAGCAAAACTTACACTGCTGATAGCTAGCGTTGCGACGATGGCGACAGATTTAATTAGAGTAGAAATATTCATTAAAAGCTCCTTGGAGGCTAAGTAGTAAAGGAGTACAACGTTTTGTTGTACATAAATTTTTGTATGTATATCCGCTATCAATCAAGGTGCATATTTCAGAGTGCACTTTGAATGCTAACGGCTATAGACTTAAGTAGTGTAATATTCACTGCTCTTCGTCATGTGGTTACTTTAACAAGCCGCTTGTGAGCGAATGCCGCTATAAGTCTCGAACTTGAAACCAATCGTCTAAAAGAGTTATTTATGGATCAATTAAGTCAAATTTTAGAAAATCTTTCTTTTAATGCTGATGTTTTTTTCAGTGGTAATTTGTGTGGCATTCAAAGTTTAGGCGGGGCTGATAGTAAAAAAGGTCATTTGCATTTATTAAAATCAGGTGTGTTAACGATTGTTTGTGAAGAAGGACATAAAGTTACCCTGGATAAACCGTCGGTTATTTTTATGCCGGGTCCCAGTAAACATCAAGTTATTGCCAGTGAATCCAATGAAGCTGAATTGGTTTGTGCAGATGTTGATTTTCATTCGGGTAGTGGGGCAGCATTAGTCAATGCGTTACCAAAATTTATTTGTTTGGACATTGGGCAGCATGATCCCGTCGGAAGAACTGCACACTGGTTGTTTGAGGAAGCGTTTAACAAACAAGCAGGTCAACAAATGATCGTCAATAAGCTCGGTGATATTTTCTTGATACAAATCTTGCGACATGTCATCAAAGAAGGCATCGTTATTCAGGGAATGTTAGCAGGTATGGCGCATCCTCAATTATCAACATTAATGTCAGCGTTGCATAAGCGGCCGCAAGAACAGTGGACCGTTGAGTTAATGGCTGAAACAGCCTTAATGTCGCGAGCTAAGTTTGCCGCTTTGTTTAAAGACACTATAGGCCAAGCGCCCAGTGACTATTTAACAGACTTACGTATTGCTATCGCGCAAGGCTTATTGAAAAAAGATAAACCTGTTAGCTTTGTCGCTAACGAAGTGGGTTATGAACATGGCTCTGCATTGGCTAGAGTGTTCAGGAAAAAAACAGGATTATCACCAAAAGAATGGTTAATGAAGTTTAGGAAATAATACCAATCGGATTAATTTATTGGTCAGCTTAGAGCTGCATCTGTGAGCTTAAAACAAGAAAAATGAGTTAACCATAGTTAGCCTATCTTTCATTCATTTTGACAAGAGAATACCATTATCTGCAATCATACGAGACTACAACAAATGCTCCGCCAAGTAGTCTACTAGTAGTCTTATTTTGGGCGACAAGTGGCGATTCTGCGGATAAATTGCCCATATGCCTTCATCTGGCGCGCGATAATTATCTAACAAGGTGACCAGTTCACCACTTTGTAAGTGTTGTTGCATATAATAATCGGGTAGTTGTACTATTCCTAGCCCTTTCAATGCAGCATCAGTCAAGCTATAACCACTGTTGTATCGTAACCGTCCTGTTATGCGAATGCTCTTTTCTTTATCAGACTCTCTAAAGTGCCAATAATCATTTGTTCCCAATAAACAGCTGTGCTTATTAAGTTCTGAAATAGAGTGAGGTATGCCATGTTTGTGTAAATAAAGTGGCGATGCACAAACAAAGTTTGATCGTTCTCCTAATTTTTTTGCCATCATTGAAGAGTCACTTAAGTTACCTAGACGAATAGCTAAATCATAACCATCTTCAACTAAATCAATTTTCTGATTACTTAAATAAGCCGATACCTCAACATCGTTATATTGTTTTAGGAAATCATTCACCAGCGGTAATATCTGTTTTTCGCCATAGGTAACGGGCGCTGTCAGCTTAATTTTACCTTGAGGTTTTGATTGTAAATTTGTGATTGCGCGTTCTGCTGCATCTAACCCATCGAGTACGCTGCGACAGTGTTGATAAAAAACTCGGCCTTCCTCAGTTAATGAGACTTTGCGTGTTGTACGATAAAATAATTTTATATTTAGCCGTTTTTCTAACGCACTTATTTGGCGGCTAACTTGGGCGGTCGATATGGCCATTTTTTTTGAGGCTAAGGTAAAGCTCTCATTTTCAGCAACGTAAACAAATTCGCTAATACCTTCCCACTGCATGATTGTTACCTATGTGTAAAAGTTATTTTCTAAATTAGCATATTATCATTCCATAGGAAATAAATATAATAGCCGCCATCAAAACAAGTTTGCTGCGACTTACTAAAATCATAAATACCACCATCAAAAAATGAGGTGTTTTTCATGCACAGCAGTCAGTAGTGAATTAGAGGATATATACCCGTTGCCATTCAAGATGCTTGTTTAAGAGTGCTTGAGCAATTTCAATACAAGGCGCGACTTTGTAGTAATGGTTATTCCCTTACAAAGAGGTGCAACGATGTAGTGTTGTTGCTCAAGCGCTTCTTTGATGGGTTTAAAAGCGGTTTAAGCGGCGTTATTTATTTGAACAAGGGAATAACCATTGTTTTAAATAAATGCCTTGCCTAAATCACTTTTAACTCCCACTTAAATCATGCACTTTGAAAGGTAACGGGTATAATAATGAGTTGGATTTTTCTTTTTTTAGGTGTTGCTGCTGAAGCAATGTCTCATGTCGCGCTAAAAGAGACGGATGGTTTTACTAAACCATTTGCCAGTGCTTTAGTTTTATTAGGATACTTAGCAGCGTTTATGTTTTTAGGACAAGCAATGAAGGGCATGCCTGTAGGCATTGTTCATGCATTATGGGCAGGATTGGCAATAATCACGGTAACCTTGTTGTCTACCGTTATTTACCGTCAACACTTAGATTTAACCGCATGGCTTGGGATGGCATTGGTTGCCAGTGGAATTGTTATGATTAACCTTTCACAAGGGCATAGTCATTGATTTAGCCACAACAAAAAAGTTTGCTTAACACATAGTGTAAGTAGATGACTTTTAGGTAGTAATTACCGTTATTGTTACCTATAGGTAAAAGTAAATTGCATATTAGATGCATTATAATATTGAAATAAATAGACTAGACTACACTTAAATATGTCAAGTTTGTCTACGTACTAAACCCATTAAAATATCTATCAATCGAAAAGTGAGAATACCTATGTCAGATCAATTTATTAAATCAAAAGCCGCTATTGCTTGGGGCCCTAACCAGCCATTATCTATCGAAGAAGTCGATGTAATGTTACCCCGTAAAGGTGAAGTATTAGTTAAGGTTGTTGCATCGGGCGTTTGTCATACTGATGCTTTTACCTTATCAGGAGATGATCCAGAAGGTATTTTCCCTGTTATTTTAGGTCACGAAGGTGGCGGAATTGTTGAGCAAATAGGCGAAGGCGTTACTAGCGTTAAAGTTGGTGACCACGTTATCCCGCTATACACGCCAGAGTGTGGCGAGTGTAAATTCTGCTTGTCAGGTAAAACAAACCTTTGTCAAAAAATTCGTGAAACTCAAGGTAAAGGTTTGATGCCTGATGGTACCACGCGTTTTTATAAAGACGGTCAACCTATCTTTCATTATATGGGATGCTCAACATTCTCAGAATATACAGTATTACCAGAAATATCTTTAGCTAAAGTTAATAAAGATGCACCGTTAGAAGAAGTTTGTTTACTTGGTTGTGGTGTTACTACCGGTATGGGCGCAGTAATGAATACGGCGAAAGTTGAAGAAGGTGCAACAGTCGCTATCTTTGGCCTTGGCGGTATTGGTTTATCAGCGGTTATTGGCGCAACTATGGCTAAAGCGAGTCGCATTATTGCCATTGATATTAACGAAAGTAAGTTTGAGCTAGCAAAAAAATTAGGCGCAACAGACTTTATTAACCCGAAAGATTACGACAAACCAATTCAAGACGTGATCGTTGAAATGACTGATGGCGGTGTTGATTATTCTTTTGAATGTATTGGTAACGTAAACCTAATGCGTTCAGCTTTAGAATGTTGTCATAAAGGCTGGGGAGAATCAGTTGTTATAGGTGTTGCTGGTGCAGGACAAGAAATCTCAACGCGTCCATTCCAGTTAGTGACTGGTCGTGTATGGAGAGGCTCTGCATTTGGTGGTGTTAAAGGCCGTACTGAATTACCTGATTATGTAGAGCGTTATTTAGCCGGTGAATTCAAATTAAGTGACTTTATTACTCATACTATGGGTCTTGAAGATATTAATGAATCATTTGAATTGATGCATAAAGGCGAAAGTATCCGTTCAGTTATTCACTTTGATAAATAATAACGAGTCATTTTGACAAGTAATAATTATCCATTTCAATAAATAATAGCTAGCCATTTCGGTAAGTAATAGTTATTCCGTTGCCCTTTCTTAGTAGAAACCGAGAGGGGCAACGTCTTGAGGTTTTACCATGACAATTAATCATGTAATTGAAAACGTAAGTGTAAACAAAAGCTTTGGTGGATGGCATAAGCAATATAGCCATCAATCTACAACGTTAAATTGTACTATGAGATTTGCAATTTACTTACCACCTAAAGTATCAAGCGGGGAAAAAGTACCTGTATTGTATTGGCTTTCTGGCCTGACATGCACCGATGAAAACTTTATGCAAAAATCAGGAGTACAGCGCATTGCTGCAGAGCTTGGCATCGCGATTGTTGCCCCTGATACCAGCCCGCGTGGTGAACAGGTCGCTAATGATGATGGTTATGATTTGGGGCAAGGCGCAGGCTTTTATGTTAATGCAACACAAGCGCCTTGGAACCGTCATTACCAGATGTACGATTATGTGGTTAATGAATTACCTCAGCTAATAGAATCGACGTTTCCTGTATCAGATCAACGAGCAATTTCCGGGCATTCTATGGGAGGGCATGGAGCGCTGACCATTGCTATGCTAAATCCTGAACGTTATAGCTCAATGTCGGCGTTCAGCCCTATCTGTAATCCAATAAACGCTCCTTGGGGTAAAAAAGCCTTCACCACTTACCTCGGTAAAGATAAGGCAACTTGGGTTAACCATGATGCTAGTGAGTTGATGAGACAAGCGACACAGTTTGTTCCGGCTAAAGTAGACCAAGGAGGCGCTGATGATTTTCTCGCTGAGCAGTTACAACCCGAAACCTTAGAAGCCGCAGCAAAAGCCAATGGTTATCCATTGGAGCTGTCGATTCATGAAGGTTATGATCACAGCTACTATTTTATCTCATCATTTATTGAAGAACATCTGCGCTTTCATGCAGCCCACCTGAACAAGTAGGTATACCAGTCTCACTAACTATGTGATCACTTCTACTGGTTAAAATAACGAAGTAGTTGGCCATTTTTTCTGCGTATAAAGTAGAACACCTAATTAATGAAACTGGTATTACTGCCATCGAGAGATTCGATGGCAGGTTTAACTTCATTGTCATCGAATTCCCCAATTGATTTAAAGGAAAACTGTCTTGCCCGATTTATACCAGGCTCGCTTGCAGCGACTTACCAACCCTGAAAGCTACCCTTTTTTTACTAAGATCCATCGCGGTATTGAAAAAGAGGGATTAAGGGTTACGCCAGATGCTTCAATAGCGCAAACTGAGCACCCAAAAGCACTTGGTTCGGCACTGACACATAGCAGTATCACCACCGATTATTCTGAAGCCTTATTAGAGTTTATTACGCCAGTGTTTACTCAAATAGATAACAGTATTGATTATTTGAATGACTTGCATAGTTTCACTGTACGTCATATCGAAGATGAATACATTTGGCCTGCTAGCATGCCATGCCAACTGGCAGGAGATAGTAGTATTCCTATTGCCCAATATGGAAGTTCGAATATCGGTCAGATGAAACATGTGTACCGTCAGGGGCTGGCATATCGTTATGGACGTACCATGCAGTCGATTGCTGGCATACATTATAACTTTTCTATGCCTGATGAGTTTTGGCCCTATTGTCAAAAACTTTGGGGTGATAAGGGAGATGTACAGGCATTTAAATCACAATGTTACTTTGACTTGATCCGTAATTTTCGTCGTCACTCATGGTTACTCATTTATTTATTTGGCGCATCTCCTGTACTTGATAGTAGCTTTATAGACAAAAAAAAGTCCCACAAATTAAATGAATTGACAGACCAAACATTTGGACTTCCTTTTGCTACGTCTCTAAGGATGAGTGACCTTGGCTATCAGAGTAAGGCTCAAGAGGATTTAAATATTAGCTATAATGACTTAGATAGCTACATTCAAGGTGTGACTACAGCTATAAGTAGTTGTTACCCCAACTATGAAGAGATAGGTGTTAAAGTTAATGGTAGTTATCGTCAACTAAACACTAATATTCTGCAAATAGAAAATGAATATTACAGTGATATTCGCCCCAAAAGAGTGACACAGGCAGATGAAAAACCGATGGATGCCCTTAGGGAAAGAGGTGTTGAATATGTTGAGGTACGCATTTTAGATACTAATCCATTTTTGCCGGTAGGTATTGATGCACAGCAAATACGCTTTCTTGATGCCTTTTTATTGTATTGTCTTTTGTCAAACAGTCCGGAATTAACACCGCAAGAATGCGAAGAAATTAAAAATAATCAGCAAAAAATTGTGTTAGAAGGACGAAAACCTCACCTAGAGTTAAATAAAAAAGGTCAATCCGTCGACGTTAAGGTTGCAGCAAAATCGCTACTGACTGAGGTTCAAGCTATGAGTAATTTGCTAGATAAAGCGCATGGAGAACAATCTAACGCCCCTTTTAACAATAAAAATAATATGTATGATCAATCAATTAAAGCTCAAATTGATAAGGTGGAAAACAGTGAGCTCACACCATCAGGTCTGATGATGAAAGATGTAGAGAATGGAAATGAGTTTATTGAGTCGATGTTGATTCAAGTAAAAAAACATCAAGTTCATTTTTCAGAACGTGGGTTATCAGATGCAATGGATACCCAATTACAGCATGAAACTACTGAATCATTCAGGCAGCAACACCAGCTTGAAGCCAATGATGAGAGTTCATTTGAACACTTTCTTTATCGGCAAAGTATGTGATAAATTCTTCAGGTGATAACGATTATTTATTTCAGTAAAGTCATATATACCCAAGCCACTTGAAAATGCGTGTTTCAGGTAGCTTGGGTATAATACCATTCCGCATAAAGAAGTGCTCACTTAGAAAGGTATGGGCGACATTAGAACAAGTAAAATGAGTCAGATATAGTCATTCTATATTTTATTTATTTTGTAAAGTTATCATGGTGTCCCATACTTTCCCTAGGGCGAGTTTTAAAGGCTTATATGCTGCGTTATTGATTTTGATAAGGGAATAACCATTATCTACAATCAAAGCCTTGCCTCTAAGCCTTTAAACTCTCGCTAAGTAATCACTTTCTTATACGGATTGGTATAATATTAATTCGGAGGCTATTGTGATTGTTAGAGATAAACCTAATGCATTTCAGCTGTTTTTTATTTTGCGTGGCTCTGTTGTGCCGCTTATTTTTCCGCAAATGATTTTTGTCACCCTGCTTGGGGGAGCCGTAGCGGCTACCCAATATTATTATCCTTTGCTATTTCCAAGCTTTACATTAGCTCCATTCGCGTTATTGGGGGTGGCTTTATCCTTGTTTCTTGGTTTTAAAAATAACGCTAGTTATGATCGTTGGTGGGAGGCACGTAAACAATGGGGGCAGCTTATTGTTGATTCTCGTAGCTTATCCCGTCAGGTTACTTCATATATCGATGGGGAAGCTAAAGGGGGAGTAGAAGTACAAAAGCGTATGATATATCTGACTATTGCCTTTAACCATGCATTGAGACATAAGTTAAGGCAGTCAGACCCTTGGAGTGATATTGAAAAATATCTTGAGACTGATGATATTGAACCATTACGCCAGTCGCAGAATTTACCTGATGCGCTACTACGCCTGATGGGGAAAAAACTGGGAACTTGTCGTCATAAAAAATTATTATCAGATTTCTTAATACAAAGTCTTGACGACCGTATTACCTCTATGACGTCAGTTCAGGCCGCATGTGAGCGAATTCAGAACACACCACTGCCGTTCGCCTATATGTTGCTTGTTCAACGAACCGCCTACCTTTATTGCCTAATATTACCTTTTGGTATTGTGGCCACACAAGGCTTGGTAACGCCATTATTTTGCGCAATAGTTGCTTATACTTTTTTTGGTTTAGATGCATTAAGTGAAGAATTAGGCCAGCCATTTGGCCTTTCAGCTAACGACTTGGCTTTAAGCACTATGTCTCGAACCACTGAAATCAACCTATTAGAAGCTTTAGGGGAATTCGACTTGCCAGCGCCGATAAAACCAGTAAAAAGCCGTCTTGAATAAGGTATTAAAAGGAGATACATATTGTCTTTTTAAGCTTTACTTTTAGGTCATTTAATTAACGCGGTTTATTTTACGGTATCGATGACAACATGTTGATTTCACCTAGTTGAAGTCTAATGGCGTAAGCACACACTTAAATGTTAAATTATTGCTTTAAAATGTGTAGTTTATTATCTTCAAAGCTATAGACTTTAGTCTAAATTTTTCTGTTTCATTCTTTTATTGTCTATAAAAACAACAAGATTATTACTTTTTCTCTTGTTACTCTCAAATGATGACGTTAAAATAGTTAACATTATCATAACAAATCAAGAGTATAGGAACGACGTATGTCCTTTGAAGATGAGTATCAAGTAACGTCTGAATTCAGTGAGCGTACCCATGACTTCCTCTCTAGTCATTTAATTTCCCCAACACCAGTCAATTATTCAGTAATATATCTTCATATTAGTAATGAAAACGAAATGTTATCGGCTGCTATAAATAAAAAATTGCAACAGGGAACATTAATCACCGCAGATTGTATGGCTGACTTATTCAAACGTTATGTATCCCTTACTGAGCAAATTGAAAATACGGTATTAGCCCCTTTTGAACAAACCTTGAGTAAAACGCTAGAACAAATTAGTAAACAGGTGAGTAATGAAGATAAAGCGGTAAATAATTTAGAGAAGTTAGATAAAATTTTAGCTAAGACAAAAAACAATACTTCTATGGACAATATTGTTAGTTATCTTTTTAATACGATAAATAGCACTAAAGCTCAACATGAAGAACTGTCTCAAAAATTAACTACGACACAACAAGAAATTAATCAACTAAAAGACAAACTCGCATCGTCAAGACAAGAAGCTTTAGTTGATTCTTTAACAGGGTTATTAAATCGTCGCGGTTGTGATGAAAAGTTACAAAACTTATCTCACGCCGATACGCATTCCTCTTTAGCCATTGATATTGACCACTTTAAAAAGGTTAACGACACCTTTGGTCATTTTATTGGTGACAAAGTTATTCAACGTATAGCAAAAACCATTCAGAGCCATATTGGTGAACAAGATCTCGCGGTACGCTTTGGTGGCGAAGAGTTTGTGGTGGTAATGACTAACACTCCTATTGCTGAGGCAAAAGATGTAGCTGAAAAAATACGTATTGCCATCTCTAAAATGAGATTAAAACAAAGAGATACCAACACCTTTTTACCGCCAATCTCAGTGTCTATTGGTATTGCCCAAAATGATAATATTTCAGAGTGGACCACCTTATTTGAACAAGCAGACACTGCGCTTTATCAAGCTAAAAACTCTGGGCGAAACTGTTGTATTTGTGCCTAGAAAATTGTTTATAGGTGACCTACCTTAACCAATATAATCGTTTCCTGCTCTACATAGGGAAAGTGTTCGCTCATATGGGGGCTACGAATCCAAGAGCCTTCAGGGTAGCGACCATGCTCATCTATAAACTCGCCACTAATGACAAATATTTCTTCACCGCCAAAATGCTTATGGGGTTGAAAGCGCTCACCTTTAGGCCACTTAACTAGCGCGGTTGATTCACCTTGGTAGCTGTGCAACGGCATAACCATTAAGTTACCCATGCCGGCTGACCAGCTTTGATTGGTGGTATCGATGACAACATGTTCATTATCACCTGGTTGAAATTGGTGAAGTTTTACTAATAATATACAGCCGTCTTTACTAAAAGGCGCATGGCGATAACCTTCAGGATTACGAAAATAGCTACCCGCATGGTAGTCACCACTGTGATCAGAAAAAGTGCCCGATAGTACAAGGATCTCTTCACCTAGCGGATGATCATGTTCATTAAAGCTAGCGCCGGGATCAAATTTTACTAAGCTCGTTGCATGGCCTCTTTCTGCATCTTCTCTGGCTAGGGGTTTGCGCCAGACACCCGCTTTAGGACTTGCTACCCAAGGTAGCTCATGGGTATTTATAAATACTTGTTCATCGAAGTTCATATTGAGCATTGATTTTCCTTTAACGCTTGTAATTTTAAGAGGAAGACTTCATAACTGTAGCTATATAATATCGCTTATCAAATATTACACCAAGTATGCACAAAATGGTTTGGTAGGCACTTTAAGGTACATCTTTATGAATAATAAGATTATAAAATTTTCTAGAAAGTCAGCTCCTGAAAAATCTGCTCGCATGGTTGAAACGATTGTTGGCTGTAAATGGTCACTCACCGTTTATAACTTACTCAATAATGACATATATCGGCCAGGAGAAATGGTGAGAAGTGTTGAAGGGTTAACCACCAAGGTGCTTAATGCTTGTTTAAAGCGAAATATAGAGTTTGGTATTCTTGAACGGGAAACGTTTAATGAAATTCCACCTAGGGTCGAATATAAAGTGACTACCTTTGGTCATAAATTTATTAAAATATTGACTGAACTAGAAAAGCTGCAAGCAGAAATAGATGACAGTAATTTATAACCTTAATTTGTAGCAATAGCTTGTAGCAGTAGTTTATAACAATAATGCTATAAGCTCATAGGCTAGATTTAAATGCAAAATATTTTCTTTTTATTATTCAGTAAATTATACCAGTAAGTACCTAGTGTACTAAATTGTACCTACTTTTTTAATCCGTTATCTCTCCTTATTATTTAGTGGTATTTATTTCACTTTATAAATGATCAACGGGAGAAAAATGATGAACTTTACTCATCAAGGAAAAGCGATAATTATTGGTGGCTCAAGCGGTATGGGCTTAGCGACAGCGAAATTGTTAGTTAAAAATAATATCGAGGTCATTATTGTAGGGCGTAATGCTGAAAAACTTGAACTAGCATTAACACAGCTTAATGAGACTGGAAAAGCATCGGCAATTCAGGCTGATCTTTATCAACCAGCAGACTTAGAAAAATTACTCTCGTATATTAATCAAGAAGATGTTCGTTTAAGTTATTTGGTCAATGCCGCTGGATATTTTAGCCCTAAGGCATTTTTAGCACATGATGTTGATGACTATAATACTTATATGGAGCTAAACAGAGCGACATTCTTTATCGCTCAAGCCGTTGCTGAAAACATGAAAAAGCAGGGCGGCGGCAACATTGTTAATATTGGTTCAATGTGGGGGAAACAAGCGATTAAAGCGACACCTTCTTCGGCTTATTCTATGGCAAAGGCTGGCTTGCATGCCTTAACTCAACATATGGCAATGGAGCTAGCACAGTACAATATTCGTGTTAATGCAGTATCTCCAGCGGTAGTGAAAACGCCTATCTACCACTCTTTTATTGACCCTACAGAATTAGATGAAGCATTGGCTGGGTTTAACGAATTCCATCCTATTGGAAGAATAGGCACGGTCGATGATGTGGCGAATACTATTGGCTTTTTATTATCGTCAAATACATCTTGGGTAACAGGGGCTATTTGGGATATTGATGGTGGTATTATGGCTGGTCGCAATTAAAGCGTTGATAATAAAATTATTAAACCCATAGATAATTAAGCCAATAGGTAATTAGGCAAAAACAACTCAGTGAACAATAACTCCTGAGTTGTTTCTATATAACTGGCGCAGCCTTTATTTTATCAGGCTTACTTAAACGACCAATTGTATTGCATTATTATGCGTCATGATAAATTCATTCATAGTCTGTTTATCAACCGATAACTTATGTTGTGCATCTCTAAGTGCAGTACGTAAACCTTCCTCTATTACCGGATGGTAAAAAGGCATGGTAAGCATCGCTTGAATCGTCATCTGTTGTTGCCTCGCCCATGCGAGCAAGTGGCCAATATGCTCAGCGGCAGGGCCAAACATTTCAGCACCTAAAAATTCACCTGAAGTTTGATCGGCATAAACCTTCAATAAACCTTTATTTTTGCCCATAACGCGGCTTCGACCTTGACCTTCAAAACTTACTTGGCCAATTATATAATTCGTAGCATCTTGATCGGCATATAAATTCTCTATTTGTCTCAATGATAAACCAACACTGGCAACTTGTGGTTCAGTAAAAACAACGGATAATGGAGCACGTCTTTGCCCTTGAGCGATAACGGGATATGCTCCTGCATTGGTGCCAGCAACTTTTCCATCATCGGCTGCTTCATGTAGTAGCGTTAAGGTATTGTTGGCATCTCCCGCGACAAAAATATGGTCAACTGATGTTTGCAGAGTCAACTCATCAAATAGTGGGCTGTTCTTTTTATCGAGCTCAATACTAGTGTTTTCTAGTCCTAGCTTGTCTACATTCGCTTTACGACCGGTTGCAGCTAAAATATACTGGAATGACTCAGTCGTTTTTTGCCCTAATTTATCGAAATATATTACTTCAACAGCACCATCTTTTTCTGTAGTACTAATGACGCGTGCTTTAGCATCAAAATAAAACTCTTCATTAAAGGTTTTCTCAGCGTAGCGTTTCATTTCTTCGTCTTGCAAATTTGCAACAGAGCCACTTCGGCCAAATACTTTAACTATTACGCCCAATCGACTTAAGGCTTGGCCTAATTCTAGCCCTATAACACCAGGGCCAAAGACAGCGACAGATTTTGGTAAATCGTTCAGTTCAAATAAGTTATCATTGGTTAATAAACGGCTTCCGGCCGCGGCCAAAAACTCAGGGTAATTAGGGCGAGAGCCGGTGGCGATGACAATACGTTTTGCGATCACTTGACTATGATCATCTACCTGTAAGGTGTGCTCATCTATAAACTTGGCAAAGCCACGAATTTTATCTTGTTCATCGAAGCTTTCTACTGACTCAATGACAAAACCAACAAAACGATCTCGTTCAGTTTGTATGCGCTTCATTACAGCTTTACCATTAACGCTTATACGGTCAACTTGAATGCCAAAAAGGTCTGTTTGACTAGCGTGATAAGACGCATCTGCCGCGGCAATTAATAATTTACTGGGCATGCAACCAACGCGAGCACAAGTCGTACCGTACGCTCCGCCTTCAATTAAAACGACCTTGTCAGTATGTTTTTTTGCCGCGCGATAAGCGCCCATTCCTGCAGTGCCTGTACCAATAATGGCAACATCGACATTGATTACTTTCATGAGAATAGTCCTGCTTTAATTATGAAGTTAATGTTATTTTCTATTGCGTAAAAAGTTAATAATGTCATCGGATTCATATAGCCATTGCGCTTCAGCATTTGATTGACCGATACGTAAACAAGGTACTTGTGTTTTATTACCTCCTTGTTGCAATTCAATACGGTGCTGATGATTTTTTTGAATATTTCGCAGTTCAACGTTGAGATCAAGTTCATTTATTGCTTGGCGTGTTTTAGCGCAAAAAGGACAGCTGTCATAATGATAAAGTGTCATGTCGTTTGGCTGTACTGCTGATAAAGTCATAATTTTTCCCTGATGATAATAGTGTAAATGTAAGTGTTCTCAGCCGAAATATTCATGAATATGAGTGCCATAAAATAACTTTAATAATCATGAATAGTAGCTAATGAGCGAAGTCATAATATACGTGTTCATCAGGTGATAAAGGCAACTAGGTGTCTAGATATTGCCACCATTTGTCTAATCACTCCTATTTGTTAAATAAAACAATAAAAAAGCGCTACAAATAAAATGGGGTTATTGCAGCGCAAAGGAAATTTGATTATTACTAGTTATTTTTTTTCATGAACTTAAGGATGTGATTGGCAATAACATCACCGTCTTCTTCTAAAGCAAAGTGACCTGTGTCTAAGATATTAAAATCTATATTTTTTAAATCACGCTTGTATGGGTGTGCACCTTCTTCTGGGAATATATAGTCGCCTTTACCCCACATTAGTAACGTTGGTGGTTGGTGTTCTCTGAAGTACTCTTGCCACTCTGGATAAAGTGCTGGATTAGTGCCATAAGAATAAAATAACTCTAATTGGATCTCTTTATTACCTGGGCGGTCTAATTTAGCCTGATCTACTATCCAGTTATCTGGGCTAATGGTTTCTTTATTACGGGTACCATTGGTATATTGCCACTCTGTTGCACCGATAGTTAACAGGTTATCTTTAAGTACTTTGGCGTTTTGGGGTGTTTTATCTTTCCAATAGGTTTTAATAGGGTCCCAAAAGTCACGTAAACCTTCATCGTAAGCATTGCCATTTTGTATGATCAGACCTTGGACACGCTCCGGATGAGCTGCGGCGATTCGAAAGCCGATTGGAGCGCCATAATCCATGACATACATGGTATATTCTTCAGCGCCTACCTTAGCTAAAAATGCATCGGTAATCTTAGCTAAGTTATCAAAACTGTATTCAAAATCACTAAGCGCAGGCATAGAGCTGTTACCAAAACCGGGGTAATCAGGAGCAATAACATGATATGTTTCTGACAATTTAGGGATTAAGTCACGATACATATGTGACGACGTTGGAAAGCCATGTAATAACACAATAGTTTTCTTGTGTTCTTTACCTGCTTCACGGTAAAAAATGTCTTGGTTTTGTACTTTAATCGTTTTGTGTAAGGTTTGTGCTGCTTCAACATGATTCATTGAGCTAAAACCCAGCAGTAATACACTAGCAGTTGCCATGAGATAATTGCTAAAGCGTCTATTTTTTACTATCGATTTAGTGAAATTTTTCATTGTGTTTTCCTATGTAAGTAATTAATAAGTAAGTGCTACTTTTTTAACTTTGTAGCTAATAAATTGAACTGTTCGTTTTCTAGTAATTCAGTAAAACCACCCACTGATAACTCTTCGATAAATATCTGAGGGTAGGTTCTACCCGTTGTTCTTTGCTGTAACTCTTGTATGTACTTTGGGTTCTCATAAACATCGTATTCAACATAGTCCAAACCTTTATTGCTTAATAATCGTTTAGCGTGAGTACAGTAACCACAGCCTGGGCGGGTATATATTTCTATCTTTGCCATTTATTTCTCCGTTTACACCTTTCAGTGATGCTGCTTTGTTGTTGATGAAGCTATTATCTATTTCAACGTTTCATTGATAAATAGGGTTGATGTTGAATCATTGTCAATGTAGTGTTGATAATAAGGTCTTGATTGCACCATAACTGAGTGATTATTGAGTTTAGATAGGATAATTGTTGGGCCGAAACTAAGTCATAGTTAAATGAAAAAGAGGTCGTTGAGTAGCATATGGATACGTTAGATGGATTAAAAACAGTAGTGGCCGTCGTTGAAACAAACTCATTTACGGCGGCAAGTGACAGACTAGGGATCTCAAAAGCGCTAGTCAGTAAGTACGTAGGTGAAGTGGAAAACCAATTAGGCATTCGACTCTTTAATCGCACAACCCGGCAGTTGGCATTAACTGACTCCGGCCGACGTTATTATGAACAAGCAATTATATTACTGGAGCAGTTTAGCGCTATGGTAGATAACGTCACCGGTGAGCAGACAGCGCCACGTGGTTTATTACGAATTAGCGCACCGGTAACCTTTGGTGAAATGAGGTTAGCGCCCTTATTACCAAAATTTATCGCCTTATATCCTGACTTAACGATTGAGTTAGTGCTTACCAATGGGGCGATAGATATGCTTGAAGAGGGGATTGACGTGCGTTTACGTATTGGCGGTGTGGATGATTCCAACATGATAGCAAGGCATTTAACTAATTTCCCTCTGGTATTGTCGGCATCACCAAACTACGTTCAGGCAAACGGTTTACCGATAACGCCTGAACAGCTTAGGGAACATCAATGTATAATTGACAGTAATTTTAGGATTGGTAAACAATGGCCGTTTATTTCGCCAAAGGGGCAAGCAGAAACTATTAATGTGCAGTCTGGGGTAGCGGTAAATAGCCCGCAAGCGGTTCGGGAAATAGCCATCGCTGATGGTGGCATTGCGATGACACCTAACTTTATTGTCGAAGATGCGCTAGCTGATGGCAGGCTGTTAAGAGTTTTGCCAGAATATACCACGCTGGAGTTTGGTCTTTTTGCTATTTATCCACACCGTAAATATGTGGCCAAAAAAGTACGTTGTTTTATCGACTTTGTCTTAGAACAGTTCTCCAAACAATCGAGTGCTAATAACTCGTAATAGATTGATTTTTCCGTAGCAAGGCTGTCCTGCGAGTAACCGCAGGACTATTGATTGGTATAATAAGATAATATTTATTAAAACGTTAAGCACGCCAAAATACTTCAAGCGACGCAGTAGAATTGTAATTATACCAAGTTGATTAAGTTCTTTCCCACTCAGCGAGAATTAAAAGGCTTATAGGCAAGGCATTGATTGTAGATAATGGTTATTCCCTTATCAAAATCAATAACGTCGTATATAGGCCTT
>MAAB01001448.1_pt1 | contig 22025 bp, 24 predicted proteins | sample 1115991 | NCBI WGS metagenome assembly MAAB01 (sample SAMN04961124, study PRJNA320927) | seawater metagenome | isolation source: sample BD02T18 sea water enriched with oil for 18 days | place: USA:Gulf of Mexico | collected 2013-07-27
TACTATTTAAGATTTATTTCTAAAATTTTAAGACTCTTTTAAAAATATGCATATATAGTAGTTGTAGCTTGGCGACCCCAGCAAGATTTGAACTTGCGTCCTCAGGAGGAAATCCTGAAAACACATTATTCTTTAAAGTATTTTTTAATTCATAAACCCCTGTTTGTAGACTTATTATTTCTTATTAATTCTTATTAGTATATAATAGATTCATAAATAGGTGTCACCCAAAGGTGTCACCTGAGCAAAAGGTAACATATGGCAATTTATGAAAATGACTATACTCACAAAATTGACACAGGCTTAAAATCAAATAAGGATTATAAGAGGTTTCTATACAGATTTAAAATCGGAGATAAGTCCTATCGTAAAGTATTTGATTATACCGATAAAAGTTGGGATAAAAAAACTAGAACTTCAAAAGCTAAAGCTGATTCATTTAAATATAAAGAAGAAGTAAAACATGGTACTCCAGAATCTATTGTTAGTGAGAATATTAAAATTAATGAGTTTGTAAAACATTACTTTAAAACTATGGAAGGAAGTTCATCTTATAGTGGAGACAAATGGTTAGGGGAAATACAAAGCTATTACAATAGATATATTGATAAAGTAATTGGTACTATTCAAGTTAAAGATGTAAGGCAACTTCATATCAAAAACATAATTCTGAAAGTCAAGAACTTAGGGCTAAGCGCAAGAAGTCAAAAAACTACACTAGAAATACTTAACCCAATATTTAAAAGTGCAATTGCTAATAGAGTTATACTACACAATCCTTGTGATGGAATAACCGTCACGAGACCTAAAACAAAAAAGAAAGTTCAAAATGCTTCTGTACTTTTAAAAGAAGTCTATACTGCAATCATTACAACATTCAAAGATGACATGTATTTTCAAGCTTTATTTTTGTTTGCATTACAAGGAAGAAGAAAGTCTGAAATTTTAACTTTAGAATGGGAGAACATTGATTTTGATAATAATCAATATACCTTACCGATTACAAAAAATGGAGAAGAACAAACATTTATGTTGCCAGATTCAATTGCCCTACTCCTACTTGGAATGCAATCAAATAATCAAGGTTATGTATTTGAATCACCACTTGATCCCTCAAAACATATTCAGAATATCAAAGCGCAGACTAATAAACTAAAGAAGGCTCTAAAAGATCCTCATTTTGGCATTCACTATCTCAGGAATGTTGTTGTTTCAGCTATGGCGGAGCAAGGAATAAACACTACCTATTTATCAGGTGCATTAGGTCATTCTGATTTAAATACACTAAAAAAATATTTATCTGTCCCTTATACTAAAGGTTCAGAGGTTGCAAACAAAACTATTGAAAGTATTACAATGGGGGATGATTATGAAAGTAGAAAAAATAATAAATAAACTTACATCAGACCTTAGCTTACATTATTTTAGGAATATCTTAGTATCGGTATTAGGTGAAATAGGTGCAGCAGATGTAATTCTTAGTGTGTTACAAGAGCATACAGTTGATACTTCCGATAGAACAGAAAATTACACTAATGTATCCATAGTAGTAAATCTACCTATTAATAACACACTCAACTTCAAGGAAGTTTAATATGACGAAAAAATTAAGTAATGAAGAAAAAAAGCTAAACAATACTATTTTTAGAAGATGCAATAAATTTAGAAAATTTATAAAAAGTGACTTCAATGATGAAAAATCACAAGCTTCACTTCTATTAAGCTCTTATCTTGAATGTTCAAAAGACATGTCACATTTATTTAAATTTTTATCTAAAATGGATATTTATTTGAATAAAACATATAATGTCACTATTGAAACTTCCAACAAAACTCTTCATCTTAATAAAACAGTAGATGACTTTATTGACAATTTTGATACCTATAAGCTAAGTATATTTACAGTGTATCAACAAGAGCTTGAAGATTTTATATCGGGAGACTGCCCCAAAGGTTTCACTCATTATGAAGCAATAAAACCTAAGATTGAAGAATTGTTTGATATAAACAATGAAACAATAATCAAAAAACTTGCACATTTTGATTATATTAAAAAAGAGAAAATATATAAGACTCAGATAGAAGAATGGTTCTTGTACTATAACTTTTATAGAGAAATAGAGAGATTCATATTGGAAAATTCTACTATAAATACGGATAATCAAGATAGGAAAGACCAGAAAAAGATAATTAAAGAATCTATTACGGCTTATTCACTTCTAAAAGATGCCTATTTTAATAAAAACCTCCAATGCTTGGTATTCCTGCCTGAGTTTCTTGACAACTACGACAAGAGAAGTAAACACCTCAATCAAGTAAAAAAATTGATGAGTTATGAATTTCCCAATATGACTCCAGCCATTGCAAATAAAATTGTAATTACTCCTCATCCTACTAAAATACATTAAATTTCTTACTCGTAAATCCAATATTAAAAAATACCAATATCACTTGGGGCTCAATAAATAGGTATTTCTTTCTAAAAACAATAACTATTTTTATAATATCTAACTCAATTTGGGTAAATTTTTGTTCAGGTTTAATTACATTTAGAAGAAACAAAACGAGCTCAATACTTTGTTTCTTATATTAATAGGAATCGATTTCTAAATTAACAAATGAGGAATTACAAATGAGTAATTTAGAAAACAAAAGTTGGTTAAATCCATCAGAATTGGAAGAAGAGTATGGTTTTAGCAAATCTACTCAAAGTAAGTTTAGGATGGCTAGCAATAGCTCAACAATACCGTTCAGTAAAATTGGTAAGTTTATAAGATACAAGCGAGATTTAATCGATGCATGGCTAGAACAACATCAGGTGAAAGGAGCTTAATATGGATATCTTTATTAAAAGAGAGCTATCTCTAAAAGCAGCAATAGTTGAAGGTGCTGCTCTTTCAAATTATGCTTTAACAACTCAAGGTGATTTATTCAAACAGGATAAAATTTCCAAGTCTTGGGTACAAGTAGAAGTGACTAGAGCTAATGGGGATAGAATACCCACAAGGGCTAACATTAATGGTGAATCTCATAGTATTGTTACGCTGTATAAGGATACCTATAATATCTCAAAGTCTCAGTCCTATCGTACCATTAAAAAAAGATATGGGAGTGAGAGTCATTGCATTGAGTATAAAGAGAAGCAACAACCATTGGTAGAAACTTATGCAGCTAATATCTTTGCAGCTGGATTTCCTAGCAACATATTTGCAGGAAGTGATAGCTGATGCAACTAACACCCAAAATCATCCCTTTCGAAGAGCTAAGCTCTTTGGCAGTGGATGAAACAGCAAATACTAATCCACTGATGAGTGAAGCTAAGTTTCGAGGTACTCTTAATGATATAAAGGTTTTAGGGCAAACTGATCCTGTTATTATATTTGATAATAAACTTATGGATGGTCGAAATAGATTGAGCATTATTAAAAAGCTCAATTTAGATCTTAAAGCAATAGTATTATCTGGTTGTACGAGAGAAGAAGCTATCCATTGTGCAAAGTCTAAGAACAATTTTCGAAGACACATGGATAAATCTCAAGTTGCAATGAAAGCAGCCAAAGAGATCTTTATAAACCGAACCAATGAAGATGGCACACTTAAAAAACGAAGTGACTGGTTTCCTTTGTCACAACATGAAGATATATTAAGCGGAGAATTGAGCAAAAGAACACTTGAAAAAGCTGTCAGTATTTTAAAGAATCATCCTAAAGTGGCTGAACTGATATTTAATGGAGTTAAAACACTACCTCAGGTTGAGAGAGTATTAAAGCTTCAAAAGGACGAAGAAGAAAGAAGAAAGATTGAGATTGGATGCTTAGAAGATTCTATATCTGATAATCCATTTACAATAGCAGTATCTTCTGATTTAGTTTATATCGATGATGAAAACATTAATCATTTAGAGTGTGACTATTCTCTTGAAGTAGTAAACAATTACAAATATTATGTAAGTGAGTTTCCAAAAGAAAACCTAGCTCTCAAGCTTGTAAAGACTGAAGAAGAGTTAAAAGAGATAAAACTAGAGTAGCAAACCGCCTTATATATATTAATAAGCGGTCAACCGCATTATTGCGGTTTGCTCTTTTACTTCGTTCACCTATATTCCTATAAACTTGGAGAGCTTCTCTCCATCAAGATCATAAAATGAAAAAACTGAAGCTAAGCGTAGGTGTAGGCAAAGCTGCATTCAAATTACATACGTTCAATATCTTTTGCTTGCGCAGTTGTGTGCGTAGCAAGCTGCACAAAACACTACAAATTAACTGGTCACACAGAAACTTTTAAAAGTAGTGACCATCCTGTTGCTATTAAATTAATCAAACCTTGAATAGATACAATTACGTGCCAAATACTCTATGATTCAACTTACCTACAAAAGTCATTTTATAAAGCACCAGAGAGACAACACGAAGAAGAAATTCATAGTGCAGCTAGTTCTGCAGCAGTTAAAAGAACAGATGACAAGAGGGTATCTTACCTACAAAATTTCCCGGCTAATTTTAGTTGGGAAGTTCTATTAAAAAAATAGATTAAACCATACATTTATTTTATTTTTCTCAACATACATAAACGTACATTTGATATTTTATAATCAAATAATATTACGTACACAAACTTACACGAAAAACATATTAGAAAATATCATATTTTTATGAATAGAAAAAGTAACTGTTCCACTTCCCAATTCACAGCTTATACCCCGCCCCTAAACTTTTACACTTCTCTTTTGTAATAATGAAGATTATATGTCGTAACCTCTAATACTTGACCAGCATGTCAAGCTGTAAATTAAACAAAAGAGCAATCATGCTAAAAGCATACCTAAGAAACCTAGCCACTTACAACAGTGGTTCATTAATTGGTAAATGGGTTAATCTGACCACTCTACGAAGTTAAACTGCATTGTACAATCAAGGAGGTTCTAAAGGATCAACCAAAATTACGAACCACATTTCCGAAGAGACCTTCCGGTTAAGAAATATGAGTCCAGATGTATCCTGAGAGGGAGGAATCAATCCTTTTTAAATAAGTTTCATACTAAATACTAATGACATACAAAAACTTACATGAAAACAATAGTATAAATCAACCATTTAAGATAGAGCTTCCATAAAATGGAAACCTTATTTTCCTTCTTTATATTGATTTTTATGCTCTACTCTTCATTTTATTACCAATCAGGTTTTGAATTGTCCCAATATTTAATTAGATGCTCTTCATCTTCAGTGAGTTTGTCTTTTCTAAATTCATTTATATATTTTTCAACTTCGTCAATCTGAACAAGTAATTCTAAAGAACTTCTACTAATTGAATAAGGGTAGTCTTTTCTAGGCATTGAAATTTGCTTATAAATAAACTTTTCTAAAATCTTAAAAAATGATCCCTTATCTCTAAATAATTCTTCTCTAAAAGAATCAGAAATCTTATCAAAGTCATAATCAATCCACTTCAATGTAAAAATAATCTGATCCAAGTATTTATGACTTAAAAGTGAGGAAAGGGTATGTTCTTCACGTTTATACAAGTTAATTACATCAGTTAAAAACTCTTTATGTACTTCTTTATTTGATGAATTTTTTTCAATATATCTTAGCACTATGCCCAAAAGCACTATGTTCTCACTTGATAATTTAGTATACAAACTTTTTAAATATTGTTTACTATTGATAGTTAAAACTAATTCTCCCAAGAAATGAATCCATGTATTATAGTTTATTCCAAAGTCTGCATACTCTTGGTCTTTTCTAAAGTTTCTATTATCTAATGAATCAATAAAAGAAAATAGACCTATTATAATCTCACTTGTTTTAAATTCATCAACACCATCACCATCACAGTAAGTTTTAAACATGTCAAGAAATTGCTTTACCTTTTGAATATTTAAATCTTTTATTTTTGTTATGAAAGTATCAATATCATTTAAAATACTATCTTTTAAGTTTAAATACTCATCTGTTGCAAGTTTATCATCAGAAACCATCATGGTAAAGTAATTATCAAAGTAATGCATATCTGAGATAGCTTTTCTTTTGTGATCATTATTATAAGTTAGCCGATTGGAAGAACTTAAAAATGGAAAAAGTATACTCAATAGTTCTTCATAATCATCAAACTTAATAAACTTTTTCTTTATTATCTCTATGCAATATACTCTTCGCTTTTCTGTACTTTCAAAATGTTTACCAGGTATCCGAGATGCATCAGGAATAAAGAGTTCTGGGTTATTTTTTATAAAGTCATATAACTCTATAGAGTGATGTTTAATTAGCGTTATAAGAAAGAAATCTACAAAATTAACATCTTTACAAATAGACACATAGTCAAACTTAAAAAGGCTCATTATACTATTTACATCTCTTATTGTAAAAATATACTTATGCAATCTATGATGTACCTCATTCCATGTATCTTCTGCAAAGAAATAGTTTTCTTTACCTAATGAAGTTAAGAATTCATCTAAATTATCTGTTAATATTTTTAGAAAACGTACATGATGAGTTTTAGGAAGTGTTAATGGATATTGTATAATCTTATCTAGGTACTTTTGTCCATTTTCGGACTTAAACTTTTCTAATGATTTAGAAACAATAGGTTTATCAAATAACAATACATATATAATATTATCGAAATCAGCTATTCCTTTAATCAATCTGAAAATTAATTCAATTTCATTATCCATTAATCTATCTATATCATCAATAACTATGAGTATTTTCTTATCTAGATCTCGTAGGTATTTATTAATATTTTCTTTCTGCTTAACCAAAGATTTAAAAGATTCAGAATCCTTAGGCTTGAAATACTTATCAATTTTCCAGGAAGCCTTTGTTCCCTCAGTAACACCAACATTAACTTGATCTGGTAATATTACAGAAGCAAATCTTTTTAAATCTTCTTTTATATCATTATCCCATTTAGACTTGAAGGAAACATAATTTAAAGTTTTAATTAACTCGGTAAAAAATACAGATATTAGTTGTTCGATATTTGTTACTAACCAAGGGTTAAAATGTAAAATCGTGACATCATTTATTAACTCTTTTTTAACCAGATTCATAAATGATGTTTTTCCTATTCCCCATTGCCCCTCAATTGATAGAATAAAACAATCATCTTGAGAATAAGATCTTATACCATTTGCAACCTTTTTAACAAAAGGCATAAAGTTTAATTTATCTTCGCCTGAATCATTTATTGGTAAATCATTATGTACCATTGGATTAGGATTACTAAACATTATATATTTCTCTTAAAAGGTCCACGGTATACAATCTTAATGTTGATATGCTCATATATAATCCTATAAAAATTTTATTAGTGTGGATATTCTACCTTCTTATATATTAATCTTCTAAAGTCCATATTTAAGGGGTTCTCATTAAAGTGACAATGTTAATACATTTACTATTTTTGAACTCACGTTAGGCTATTATTTAACTACTTACTATCAAGGTAGATAGCCTAAAGTTCCCTTTATTCAGACCCTGCCCCCACATCAAGCTATATGGGTGTAAAAACATCACCTGTCTTTTTGTACAGATAACACTTCATTAGCCCATACATACAGTCTAATGCTCCGTAATGAGCTTAAACTAATCTCAACATAAAGGACAAGAAATGTTAAAAGTATTTCTTACAGACCTTGCCGCATATAACAGTGGTGCATTGATTGGAAAGTGGATTGAACTTCCATTAACAGACCTAGAACTTCATACGGCAATCAATGAAGTATTAACTGAAGGTGAAGCAGCAGTTGATGGTGAAAACCATGAAGAGTGGTTCATAACAGATTATGAATGGGAGGCAATAAACTTATGTTCAATTGATGAATATGAAAATGTGTTTAAACTCAACAGTAAACTAGAACTACTAATAGAAGTGGATGAATACAAGTTAAAAGCAATAAAGTTTATTCTAGATGAACAGTTTACAGCTGATATTAAAGATGCAATTTTAAAAGCAGATGATGTAATTGTACATTCTAATCAAAGCCTTGAAGATGTGGCATATGATCTAATACAAGAGTGTTATGATGTTGATATACTTCCAAAAATTATCTCTAATAACATTGACTATAAAGGAATTGCTAAAGATTTAGAATCTGATGGAATTTACTTTGAGGTTGATGGTGACATCTTCGAGTATATAGGCTAAATCCTCTGCCTTAGAAGCACAAACTATCTCACCCTACTCGATATACCTTTTCGCATTTAAAGCCTCAAATCACATGTAAGAATTAACCCAGAATACATATCAAAACAAGGAGTAAAACAAAGTATTCCACCAGCAGTTGCTATTAACTTAGCCAACAAAAAACAAAAGGATAAATCATGTCAAAAATTAAAGATGCATTACTAATGCAAGAACAAAAAGAGTTTGAAATAGACTTTGGTTATGAGGAATGGCTTTATGAGAATAAAGTTCAACAGTTGAGTCTATCAGATGTAAATAAGATGGAAGAGGAATTAGTTAATCCCTCAACCGTAAGCAATCATATTTTATCTGAAGTAGCTTTAAACAATGCACATTACAACCCTGAACGAGGAGTAACATTATGAATACAAAAATCATACTACCCAATGCAGGAAGAGTGCAAAGTTATAGTTTTAGAAGAACTCTAAAGCAGCTAACAAAAGTAAATTCCAAGCAATTAAAAATAGCAAACTTATCTGCTGATATCTTCAAGTCAGCCAACAATACAAATTACAATCCAAGACTAGGAGCATAAAATGAAAACAGTAAATTATCCCTTTGAGGTTCTTGTACAAAATGCAACTGTACAGAATAAGCAGTCATTGGTGGAGAGTTATAAAACAGTCTTAGAATCCAACAAAGACTTTATGAGGAAGTGTGATTACATCTGTTATTCAATAGCAAGTATTGATACAAGAGTTAGTGCAATTGACGAAGAGTTAGAACACTTGGTTAGGTTAAAGAAAAACCTATTAGAAGCGCAACAAGTAGCATTCGAAGCAGGTGCAGAAGCATTTTCTTATTATGGGATATCAAAGATTGAAGGAAGTGTATTTGAGTCCATAACAGTATCTAAAGCAATTGGGTCAGACAAAAAGAGATTGGTAATTGTGAATGAAAAACCCCTAGTAGAAAATGGGTTCTACAAGACAGTTAAAGTACTTGATACGCAAAAGATACTTGAAGAGTATTCAAATGATACCTATACTGATTTCATAAAACTACATACAAGGATTGAGGATATCTTTGAACCGCAGGTAGCAAAGCTTGTGATTAACAAAAGAGAAATGAATCAAGTTAGGCAATCTGATTCTACAAAGGTAGCATCATGATAAAACATATTCCAAACATAACAGGAGAAATACCTATGATTTATGAGCAACAACAACAGAATACTCAATTTATTTATGCCAAGTACTATATTCCAAACTCTGATGAAGTTTGGAATATTATGGAGTATTCAAAATTGCAAAGATTGTTTTGGGGATATCTGGAACCAGAGAATATAGTTAAGTATTTTACGCTTGAAGACTTGATACAAATAGCTGATGAGTATGATGTTGATATTGAATTAAACTTTTTACTTACGCCTGAGCAACTTATATATATCCCATAACTAACTGTCTCAAAACCTCTTAAAGTTAAAGAGATAACAATACGAGACACATTTCAAGACCCTTAACCTAGGGCAATTATCAAAAGTTAATAATCGTCTTAAAAAGTATACTTTTAGAGACAACAATGAAAGGAGTAATCATGAAAGTTGGATACGCAAGAGTAAGTTCTATTGGGCAAAACTTAGATGCACAAATCAAAGCATTAGAAGAAGCAGGTTGCCAAAAGATATTCCAAGAGAAGAAAAGTGGTTCAAAAAGGAACAATCGTCCAGTGCTAAAGGAGGCACTAGACTTTGTAAGGGAAGGAGATATATTTGTTGTAACCAGACTTGATAGGTGTAGCAGGTCTGTCGCTGATTTACATAACATTATGAAAGAACTAGAGACAAAAGCAGTTGCATTTAAAGCCACTAACCAAGATTTTGATACAAGTACATCTACTGGTAAATTAGTAATTGGTTTACTATCTGTTGTAGCTGCATTTGAGCTTGACCTGAGGGCAGAACGTCAAGCAGATGGAATTAAAGAAGCAATAAGAAAAGGAGTTAAATTTGGACGAGAACCAAAGATGAGTAAAGAAGATGTAATTGAAGCAGTAAAATTAAAAGAACAAGGATCAACAAATCAGACTATTGCAGATAAGTTTAAAGTTGGGAGGAGTACTTTACTTAGGTATTTTTCCAGATATCAAAATATATAAAGGTTATTACTTCTTTTACCGCTACTACAGCAATATCATCAAAGGTACTGGGAAACCAAATGAGATGGCTTAATTAAAATACTGTCTTCGTTACCTATATCATACGCTTGGGAGATAAAAGAAAAGGTATTAGACCATGAAAAACACTACTGCCAGATACTTGGAGTGCTAGCAATAACTATTGGCAATATAACAAGGTAATCAGATGGTATGGGTATTTGTGAGTTTCTTGAACTAAAAGGAAATGGAGGTTTGCATTTTATGAATGCACGAGCTGAGACAAGAGCTTTGAAAAGAGCAATTGAAACTTTGCTTGGAAGTGTTGTTAATTACTTTGTAGTGCAGTATTTGGTTACTGGAATAAATAAGTAGGGGTTTCCCTACTTATATTATAAAATTACTCAAACTTTTGAAATTCTCATGACACACTAGAAGCTACTTGAACAGCACTCTTAATTTTTCCTGATAAAACTGACTTAAACTTTAATAATTTATCAATGTGCCAATCTTGTGTATCTGCTAATTGCAAATCTGTATCATTAATATTACTTTCAGTATAAAGTGCAATTCTCGAAGCTTGTTTATCGTCAAGTCTTTCCCAGACCAAATTCTCATTCAGTTCACTTTCGATGAGAGTTTTGTCTTCTTGAAGCAATTCAAAAATTCTTTTATTTTTAATTTGATTCCCAACATCAATATAGAGCTCTGTTCTTGATTTGTTATTTTGAGCAAAATTAGCTCCGTATGAAATTCCTGTATGCCCTGATGCAAAGCTACAAAAAGACTGTCCTTGCGCTGATTTCATTGATGTAAACTTATGGGTTTGTCTTAACTCATCAATTAGTGATTGAAAGTAATTCCTATATTTTTCAGACCTTGGAGAATTGCTCTTTTTATTGTTTCTAAACAACTTGTTTTTTTGCCATTTATTAGGTGACGTTACAATATTAAAGTTATACGACGGTTTTGAATCATCAATTTGAATGACTTCCATCATTACACCAAAAAAAGATGTATCCTTATTAGATATTTTATTTAACCATTCAAGAGTAATTCTATGTTCATCTCTAATGGAGTCAAATAACCAGATTATGGTAGATGCATCAAATCCTGATGCATAGGTTAACAATTTACCTAAATGATCATGATCTGTCTTAGTTAATTGATTCTCTATTACAACTTCTTTACCCGTCGCAAGATCCTTAGCTAAAATATCTAGAGAAAAATCACCCACACTGGCTTCTTTTTCCTTAAATTCCAATTCCATTCCAATTGCTTGTCCTAATTTATCTATATTATCAGCTAACCATGGCGTAAAATCAGCAGGTTCACTTTTCCAAATATCTCTTAGTTCTATTTTTTTTCTTTCTCCAAACATTCTTGCCTCTCCCTTTATATTACGGTTTGTTATTATTCTAACTAAATACTGGTTGTTGAGCGTTAAATTTTAATTGCACTTTAGATTTCTATCGAACTGCAACCCATTTATGTCCCTTAATATCAGGTTTCATTTCACCAGTGGTTTCTATAGCGGAAATCAAGATAAGAAGTAACTGCTTTCCTCCCTGTTTAGACACATTTATCCATTTGGGTTTATTCTCTTCAACTGCAGAGATAATATCATTATAGTTAAGTTCAATATTACCTATATCATCATGATTAACTAAATCCATGTCGTATAATCTAATTCTAAACCTTGTACCTTTGTAAAGAGGCCAGTTCTTATATTCTGTATCAAAGTTCGGCATATAGCTATTTTTAGTTCGCACTTTCTTTGTTGTAAGCCCTACTTTCATTCCAACAAATCTTGAAAGTTCATCTGATGTTTTACCAATTTGAGACACATAGCCAATTACATCTGGTGCTGCACTACCTTGTATTGCAAAGTCTCCAACTTTTGAAACTACTTCACTTGCTCCAAAAGTCGACCCGTTTAATAGCATTGAGGTAATTAAGTTAGTTGTTTTTTTACTTCCGGTTTTAAAACCATCCCATGCTTTACCATTGCCTTTAGTGGGTGATATAAGTGTCCCTAAAATCGTTAAATTGACATATTTGGGTTCTTCCTTAGCAAGTATTGTCTCACTCATTAGCAAAGACACAAGTAACAATATAGGTATCCGTTTCAGTATTTTCATTCAAAGTCCTCAAATTTTATTAGTAAAATTATAACTGAACATTGTGATTCTAATGTCACATTTACTACTTAATTTAAAACATATATTAAAAAAACTAATTAGTTTTCAAAGACAGGTTTAACAGTTATTTATATAAAATGATTCAAATATTAGGAGTTTATATGGCATATTGGTGGGTAAATCAAGGTAAAACTTATAAAGAAGAAAAAGAGGGTTCTTACTTATGGGCTCCAAAAGTTGGCTCAACAGGGAGCACTCCTTTTCATTGGGACACTATGTACAATGTAAAAGAAGGTGATGTAATTTTTTCCTATGCAAATGGTTATTTACGTGCTTATTCAACTGTTACAGACGAATCAAAAGATTGTATGAATCCTTTTGAAAATACTGCACAAAATGAGTGGGAAAGAAATGGTAATAAAATTGGTTTAATTTTAAACGAATTAAAAAATCCAATACCACTTAAAGCTATTAATACTAAATTACTTACTGTACTACAAAACAAATATGCTCCAATTAACAGTGTTGGTGGGGTTAATCAAGGCTACTTGTATTCGATAAATGATAAAAGTGGAGTACTACTTATCACTTTTATTGAGTCAAGTAATAGCATTAATGTATATAAAAACTTTGAGAAGAATATTGAAAGTTCAAACTTGAATGAAACTACAAAAGAAACTATAGTTCAAAGTAGAATAGGACAAGGACAATTTAGAAAAAACCTTATCCATTTGTGGAACGGAAAATGTTCAGTGACAAGTTCTAATTTAACTGAAATATTAATTGCTTCACATTGTAAACCCTGGAAATATTCAAATAATCGAGAAAGACTTGACCCCAATAATGGCCTATTACTATCCCCTACTTATGATAAACTATTTGATAAGGGATATATTAGTTTTGATAATAAAGGCAAGATCATTTTATCAGATGAGCTTTCAAACGACAATATTGTGTATTTGACAGTAGATTCTAATGCAGTATTAACTTTTATACCCAATAACGATCAAATAGAATATCTAGCATTTCATAGGGACAATATATTCATATGAAAACTTTATTATTAATTCTATTATCCATTACAGTATCTTTGAATGCAGCATCTTTTTCAAAATCAAAGAAGATTCTAGTAAATAAAATATATCATGATAACAAAGTTACTTTTTACTGTAAAAATCCCTATGAGATTAAACAAGTAAAGGGCAAGAACAAAACTCTTATTATTCAAGATGATAAGTATTATAGCCCTCGGAAAGCTTTTTATAAATCAGGTAAACCAAATACAAGAGCCCAACGTGTTGAGTGGGAACATGTAATGCCAGCACATAACTTTGGTAAACATTTACCTTGTTGGAAGAATGGGGGACGTAAAGCTTGTAGAAAAGATAAAGTGTTTAAAACTATGGAAGCTGATATGCATAACCTTGTACCTGCTATTGGAGAAGTTAATGGAAATAGATCTAACTATAGATATGGAGCCAACAAGCCTACTATTGGTCAATATGGCCAATGTAATGTTCAAGTAGATTTTAAAGCTAAAAGAGCTTATGTTAAAGATGATATAAAAGGTGATATTGCTCGAATTTACTTTTATATGAGTGATAAATACAATGTTAAACTTTCAAATCAAGAACAGAAGATGATGCAAGTATGGGATAGTTTAGATCCTGTATCACAATGGGAAAGAACTAAAAACACAAGAGTTAAAAAACTTCAAGGTAATGAAAATACATTTATTAAATAAAGGATAGTAATGCAAGTAAAAAGATATTCATATTACAGGATTATAAGTAAAGGCACTCAATATGCATAACGGAGTAATGGAATCACTCAAAACGAGAATTTGGGACTTTAAAACATCAGCTTTTTTAAGTACTTTCCTTTTTGCATGGATATATTGGAATAGCAAATTAATTTTGATTTTCACGTCGAGTAAACTAAATATAGACAAGAAAATTCAAATGCTATCTTGGCATGATATTAACTACGAATTTCCTTTGTGGTCGGCACTTGCTTACGTAATAGCATTTCCCATATTAAATACTCTATTATATGGTATTACATTAATACATCTTGCTTCTAAGAACTGGGTACAACAAAAAATACAAGATGAGACACCTTTGCCTCAAGAAAAAGCGAAAGAGCTATACCGTGAAAATACAAAACTGCACTTCGAAAATGATGAAATGTCTAAGCAAATTAACGATATTAAGGTTGCCTACTCTACCAAAGAAGAAACACTTGCATCCGAGTATGAAATAAAAAACAAAGCCATAGATGAGACCATAAATAATCAAGTACAAAATCAAATTAGCGAAAGTGAGCAAAGGGTACAAACTCTAACAAAGATAAAGGAGAAACAAGGGAAGGTCATAATTACACTCAAAGGAAAAGAAGAAGCAAATAAGGCTCTTTTGAATGAAGTCAAACAATTGAAAAATGATCTTATATTAAAAGGCAATGAAATTGCCCAAATAACAGCTCATACATACGAGCTGAATGACACGATTTCTAGATATGAATTACAACTCAAACCTATTCAAGATGCCAGATTAAAACGTGAAAACCTAATGAAATCAATTGATGACTCTTATTTAATTTCACAAAATAGTGAAACTGAAGAATTTAGTAATCTTACAAAAGAACAAATTATTATTCTATATGTATTCTTAGCTATTGATTCAATTATCAAGACCAGTACGATAAAAGATTACGCAACAAAAGAATTCGGAATGATGAGAGCAATTGTGGGGAATAGACTTATTGAGTTAATGGATAAGGAGTTCATATCACGTAATGCAAGTGATTATTACTATTTGGAACCTAAAGGAAGTAAAGCACTAGAGGTTTTATTCTAGGTATATTAAAATAGACTGATAAAACTAATATTTTTGTAATAAAGGGAATCCCCTAGTTTATTTCATACATAAGAAAAGCCAGACACAGACACTCAAACAAGTGATTGTATCTGGCTTCTTAATGATACGCATGACATGAGTTAAACCTGTAACCACCGAGCCAAAGTAAGAATCCATTCATAGATTAGAAATGCATAAAGAGATAACTTTTGGAGTCTTTTAATTCATTATAAAATCTAACTCAAATATGATCTTCTTTTTCTTTTATTAGAAAGATTAAGAAACAAGTAACAATCGTTATTTCTACTGTTATACTATTATAAATAATTCACAAATATCTTTTACTCAAGGAACAATAAATCCATCTCTTGTAGCGTTCTTTATAAATTGATTAACTAATGATGTGTCATTTGTTGTACAACCTTCTTTACTTTCATAATAGGCATAACAGGGGTACGCAGACAATATAGTTTTACACACATTTACAGAATTATATTGTGTTCGTATTGATTCCCTTACATTTGATGTCCAACCTGATGTTGGCAAGTAAACATGACATTTTGGCTGATGGTCGTCAGCGAAAAGGGCAATACTATTCACTGTTAAATAAAATATAACCAAACTAAATATTTTCATATAAAACTCCTTTAAATTAAATAGTAATGATTCTAATACCTTATGACTCGAAGTGTTCCTTTTATTTTGAAACCGATATTCTTTTTAATTTCAATTTCTTTATTTGGTATCTCCTTAAGAAATACAAAAGGTGAAGACAAATTGTCAATCATTAATAGGCTATGAATATCCCCCTTCATACCAATATCAAGCGGCCATTCTTGTCCAGAAGGAGGACCATATGTTCCATAAGAAAAGGGTGAAACTGGCCCAAGCGAAGGAGAGAGATTTGTATTAATATTAAAATGCGAAGCATAAGCTCCATTACCTAGAAAGTAGCCATTTTGATGAGTATTTAAATTTGGTGAATCTTTTGGAAGTTGTATAAATGAAGCTTTAACGGTACGACTTTTCTGTAAAAATCGCCAATGATTATCATCTTTTTTAATATTTTCAGTAACTTCATATCTAAATAGTTTTTCCTCAGAAAGTGCACGTAGCAAAGATTCTTTTAATGTTTCGCCAGGTCGTAATTTTAAATAATGCTCTTCGAAAACTGTTTTAAAGTTTTTATTGTTCTTAAGATTAATAGTGATATTTTTATTAAAATTTTCTTTTTCTATTACACTAATATCTTGAAAAATTGAAAATAATTTATGTAATTCTTCTAGCTGAAATAATTGAAGAATAATTCTTATTTTATCTTCTTCAAGTTTAAAATTTTTATCATCAAAAACAAACATGATTTTAGGATCAACTTCCGCTAGTTTAGCAGATGTTGGAATCATCTTATAAAAATTATCATCAATAAATCTATCATTATATGTTGGTAAATGGAACTTCGAACTAAAACGACCTCCAAATCCTGGACTTGCCATAGGACTACCTGAAAATCCTTGACCTCTAACAAAAGAAGGAAAAACTTCTTTACTCCTAGACTTAGCTAACTCAAATTCTATTTTATTCAAATAATATGTATCACCAATCGATATATCATTAAATTCTATTATATCTCCTGCTTCTAAATTTATTGGGATGCTATAGTATTCTTTAGTATTGATATTAACGGTTTTTTGATAAACTACTGGCTTATAAACTGAGGGAGGGAGAATGTCTTTCGCGCCATAATAGCCAAGTTTTACGGAATATCCAGGGAAAACTTTATTATCTGGGTTAGCATCAAAAACCTGCCCATTATCATCGACAACGGAGGTAAACCATCTTCTCCAATTAAAACGTTTTTCTTCATTATCTAATTTATCAAACCTTTCGTAACTACTATCCAAATTACTTACAGATAGAATATACGGTTTTTCAGAATCAGATTGTTTTGGATTATCATTAAATTGGTAATTTTTATTTTTTAAGGCTTTTGTATAAAAAGATTTTAATTTTTCACCAGACTTATCTATCTTAACATATCTAATTGTTCTTCGCTGACCATCAAAGTAATCAAATTGTACATGACTACTTTTCAGTTTCTCTTTTATCTCACTTACCGCATGTAATTTATTATTATACATTAATTTGAGATCTTGTAAATTGATTCTTATACCAGTTGATTTAAGATAGTTCTCAGATAAAGTAATAAAGTCCAACCCTTCAATCCTAACTGGAAGTAAATAGCTTTTTTTAGGTCCGATAATAATAAGATCATCTAAATCACTTGATGCTTTGGCATTACCAATTAAAAAGTCCTTTCCTCTCTCAAATTCTAAATGAACAATAAAGCTTGGTTTAGTAATTTGAATACTACTTTCGCCAATATTCTTGATATTTACAGAAAAATTAATAAATCCTTTATTAATATCATAGTTAAGTTGCTTTGTAATTACTTCATTCAATTTTTTACTATCATTCCATGAATTAGTGATCGATTGATTTACTGTGGTTTTAACGTAATCTTTAGTATTATATACTTCTGTTACATCCCAATTATATTTTGGTTCGGCCATATGATCAATAAACCCACCACCCCATTCTAATAGCCCTGTATAATCACCACCAAAAGCCCTTGCTACACCACTAAACAAGCCACCCGCCTTAGGTTTAGTTTCACGTTTTCTAGGGTTAGTAGTCTTTTTTTTAGTTTTGTCTATTTTCTTTTCGAAAATTTTAGTTTCCGTATTTGTAGAAGACCATGATTTAGCATTGTCCATATTTTTTGTATTTGTTATTAATGATTTATAAGTTCCTTTTTTTTCAATACCAATTTGAACCACCGATTGAATTTTATAGGATACTGATGGAGCAAAGACAATCTCATCTTCAATATTATTTGCCCCACTTAGACAAGATATGAAAGCTATTGATAACACTATAGACCTTAAGATATGAAATGTCATTATATAATCCTTGTATTATAATTATAAATTAATTTTAGTTATTATGTAATTTTTATCAAACTATTATATCATTTAAACAATAAATATTCTAATAGACAGAAGGAGAATATTACTTTCTAAGTATACTAAGAACTACAAGAGAGGAGTCATTTAAGTTCCACAAGTTATAATGTTTCCAATTATATTTTAAGGAATCGTTATGAACGTTCAGAAAGATGATTTAATATGTGGATTAAAAGCTATCAAATTAAGAGATTTTCTTAAAAAATATATCAGTATTTATACTCCTATTCATTCATATACTATGAGTAAGTACTTTAATTTTTCAGAAGATAAATCTAATAAAATATTGGAAAATCTATCAGAGCAAGGTTATCTTGATCGAAAATCAAATAACAGCGGTATCAGTTATTCACTCAATACTAATGGAAATGCACTTGCAAACACCTCTTTTAGTAAAAGAATAGGAAGAGCTAAAGTTGAGCAATTTACATCTGATATTATCGATAGAGCATCTTATATCAATAAATCAAAAGACATTTTTATGATGAAAATTAATAAAATTTATCTTTTTGGAAGTTGTCTAGATAAATCAATAGACGATTATGGAGATATTGATTTAATTGTTGATATAGAAGATAATAAGGAACAAGAAGAAGCTAACATCAAAGATGAATATAAGTATGTACCACCTAACACGCCATACTACCTTACTTGGACTTTGTTTGAAAAAGATAAACTTCAAATGTTTATTAAGGCAAATAATCATTACATAAGTATACATGGAATACGCGAATTTGAGTTAGATACTGACTTCATTCAAATCTATCCCACAGATGATTATTCAAAAGAAAATAATATAGCTATTGAAAAAGGTTTTAAAGCTATAAAAAAAGTAGTTAGAGTCAGTAAACAAGACGAAGTTGGCTTTCTCTATGCGACGAAAAAAAATGACAAATTTAGTTTTTATTACAACTTCCCAGATGACCTAAGTGGATTGTTAATGCTATCTCACTATCAAGATCTACAAGAAGAAGTTCCTAACGCTATTAGAGTGTTAAGTAATTCAGAAACTTTAAATGAAGTAATAAAAATTGAAGGTGTACAAAATCTTAAGAAAAAAATTAAAGAAGCATCAAAATCAATTAAAATTAAATACATAAGAGAAGAGATGTTAGCAGTTATGCTTAATATGATTGAACACGCTAAAGATAACTGTGAGGAAATATAGAAATATTATTCTTTAAGCTTTAATTCACTCTTAATTCTACTTCTTCAAGTAGAGGAGACTTTTATGTTTGCCCTCTATTTGAAATGTACAAGTCACTAATACTGAATACTCACTACATCCTCTTTAAAATTGTCTCTTAGTATCGTGTAAACAAGCTCCTGATTATTAGACGCATGAATCTTTAAAAGGAAGTTTTTAAACCTAATCTCTTTTTGATTTGTGTCATAAATAAGGTTTTGATAGAAAGCTTGACGAGCTAAATCATCTGCAGTGTACTCACGATAGAGTAGTTTAAGACCATCTTTATTTGTACCATTATACAAAAGCTCAATATTAAAGTTTGTACCTTTTTTAGGAACATCACTTATAATGGTATTAACAGAGACTGTATTGTTACCACTAATTGAAACACCTGAGAAACTTCCATCCCTCCAAATGAACGGAACGATTTTATTATTCATATCTAATAGCATATAGTAGGTTTGATAAGTGAAGTCTAATTCTGGTTTAATTGCTATTGCTTTGTAAATTTCATCACTCTTTAAAACGTGCCCTTTAACCTTGTACGTTACATCTTTAGAGATTAGGAAACTGTTGCCACTAATGTTCATGGTGAAGTCATTCTCAGGAATAACATGGATGCTTTTGTACTTATGCATAACTACATTTTTAATTCTTATTATTGGCTGTCCTACAAATGATACAGACTTAGTATTCATCTTATAGTTTTTGTATTCTTGAACTTTCTCTTTATTTAAATCAACAGGGTAACTGTTGGTCATTGTTGTATAACAGCCACTAAATAGTACTGCAACAAGTAGTATTAAACTTAAATTTTTCATTCTCTTCCCTTATCGTATTTTAAGAACTGTATTTTATAACAAGTTAACATAAATTACTTCATCAAACTTCCTTGCAAACTCCATCACTACGTGCATTATGTGACATTTTTATCACAATGTTAAGATATAATTATTTATTCAAATAAAGGGGAGAAAATAGAATGGCTAAAGGAAATACTACAAAAGTAGAAGAGGTTAAGGTTAAGACAGAGGTTAATACAATAAAATGTGGGTTGATTATGCCTATTTCTGCTATCGATAATTGCAGTGCAGAGCATTGGAATGAAGTTAAACAGATTCTTACAGACTCCATTATAAATATTGATAATTATCAAGTTAATGTTAAATTGGTTAGCGATGCAGATGAAGTTGGTGTTATTCAAAAAAGAATTGTACAGAATGTTTATGATTCTGATATTATTGTTTGTGATGTCAGCGCTAAAAATCCAAATGTAATGTTTGAATTAGGAATGCGTCTTGCTTTTGATAAACCCACAGTAATTGTAAAAGACGATAAAACAGGGTACTCATTTGATACGGGAATAATTGAACACATTGAATATCCCAGAGACTTAAGGTTTTCAAAAATCACTTCATTCAAAGAAAAATTAGCTCATAGCGTAATTGCAACATACGAAGCATCTTTAAATGGAGGAGAGAGTTCTTCTTTCTTAAAAAGTTTTGGTCAATTTAATGTAGCAAATTTGGCAGAAGAAACTATTCCCGCAGACAAAATGATTATTGAAATGATATCTGATTTACAGCTAGACATGAACAGGTTAAGGCGAACCCAACAATCATCAAGAAATAGCATCGTTCATAGAGGTAGTGAAATAAGACATAAAGAAACGCCGTTTCAGAATATTGGAAAAGAGATTGATGCATATATGACATCAAATGGCATTTCATCTTTTAATAGGTTACATAACAATGTTGAATTCTATAACTATATTAGTGGCGCTATTAATGCAAGTGCACATTTTGAGACAGAAAAGGATTTTTATATTGCTTTTGAACATTGGATTGAAAGTCATCCTAGTTATATGTCATTTTAATTATTTTTAAATAAGGGCTAGAAAATAGACTTCTATCCCTTTCAAATATTATTCACAAACAACTTATTTAATAAGACTCTTACGAATGTTTTCATCGGTTTGATTTATATACTTCATAGTGGTTTAAGGGCGAGGTGTCCTATATAACGCTGAATTATCTTAGAGGTTAACCTGTTTGCTTCCTATTTCAGTTATAAACCCCTGGAGAAGGCTGTGGGAGATGGATCCATAAACTAAGACCTCTGACATGAACCTATTAACTTTCTGAATAAATACTATAGAATTGATTCCTGATCTGCCCTTGGTTTTTACAAGTTTGTGTGTGTTCGAGGATAACTAGCTATCCTAATTGGATGAACATCTATAAAAGAATGTATGGATAAGGCATTGTACATTTCATGATAACTTAATCTATTATCCTCAATATGAAAATAACATTAAATTGAAATCTTAAAAAGTGTCACCTAAAGTGTCACCCGTCTACGCCTTAAGAAAATAAATTAGTTTTGAAATGACAAAGAAGTTCGATTACATAGTAGTTGTAGCTTGGCGACCCCAGCAAGATTTGAACTTGCGTCCTCAGGAGGAAATCCTGATGTCCTTGGCCTCTAGACGACGGGGTCATAAGAAGGAGGAATTATAGTAAAAACA
>MAAB01038340.1_pt1 | contig 21999 bp, 18 predicted proteins | sample 1115991 | NCBI WGS metagenome assembly MAAB01 (sample SAMN04961124, study PRJNA320927) | seawater metagenome | isolation source: sample BD02T18 sea water enriched with oil for 18 days | place: USA:Gulf of Mexico | collected 2013-07-27
AATAGTACAAATATTACAATAATATGGCATATTTTATAAGCTCTCAGGCTATTAGCATAGATTTATTATTAATTGACCTTTGAGTCGTACTTGCACAGGTATAAATTTATGCAGCCAGTTAAGCTAACTCCGCCCTCTGCCGTCGCCATGATCAGACCGCATCAGTTTCGTATTAATCCACAGACATTTGCCGATAACAGCTTTCAACTTGATCCGTTAACTATCGCCAATACATTGCAGCAACAAGCGTTTTTGCAGGTGACTAATGTGGTTGAGCGCTTGCGCGAGATGGGAGTAAAAGTGCACTTGTTTGAAGACAGTAGTAGTGAGACGCCCGATTCAGTTTTCCCCAATAATTGGTTCTCTACCCATGCATCAGGTGTCGTCTGCACTTATCCTATGCACGCAAAAAATAGGCGTAAAGAGCGCAGATTGGATATTATTGAACAGCTAAAACAGCAATATACGGTTAATCAGTTGTTTGATTATTCGACTATGGAAACACAGCAGCAAGCGCTGGAAGGCACAGGGGCTATGGTGTTGGATCACGTCAATAAGCTGGCGTACACAGTGCGTTCTAACAGGGCAAATACACAAGTGCTGGCACGTTTTTGTGCCGATCTTAACTATAGAGCACAAGTGTTTGATGCAAGTGATGATCGCGGCATCGCGATTTATCATACCAATGTGTTGATGTGTATAGCCACAGACTTTGTGTTGATTGGGGCTAGCATGATTCGCTGTTCACAACAGCGTGCGCAGATTATTAGTCAGTTGCAGTTATCTGGGCGTACAGTGATTGAACTGACGGAGGGGCAAATATCCAATTTTTGCGCCAATGCGCTTGAATTACAGGGGGGAAATTCTGCCTTTCTGGCTCTGTCACAGAATGCCTATGATGCATTGAGCGTACAGCAACGTGGCATAATAGAGAGTTTTGTCAGTTTGTTACCCTTGCAGATATCAGCAATTGAGGCGGCAGGTGGGTCTTTAAGGTGTATGTTGGCAGATATACACTTGGCTGCTAAGTAAAATAGGAGGAAGCAAAGATACGCTATCTATGAGATAGCGTATCTTAAAAATTACTTCTGGTACCAGTTACCGGCAGCATTTCTGATGAAAGCACCGGATGCGGCGCGCTCAACCTGGCGCTGGGCAACTCTTTTTGCCACTACGTCAATACCGACACCGGCGTTGGCTGCAGATTTTGCATAGGCAGCTTTTCGAGCCTGATTGATCGAGTTGATCAAGGCGCTAATTTCGGCGCTGGGGCTGCCTTTGACGCTGGCCAGATATCCCTGGCTGGTTTCACCGATCAGGCCTTGGGCTTTGGCCTGGTCTTTGTTGATGGCATAACTTGCTGTGCTGAAAGAAACTAACAGCAGGGCGATTGAGAAAAATGAAAGTAGTCTGTTCACGCTGTGTTCCTCCTAGAAAAGGTCGCTTTGTTGGTTAAACAGGTCATCGATTTCTTTATCGACTTTGATCAGAATTTGATGCTCGATTTTAACGTTTAAATTAATAGTGATAGGTTCTTTAGGCGCTTCTATGGCAATTCTTGGTGAGCAGGCAGCCAGTAGTATTGCGACAGCGACCATAGAACAGCCAAAAATGCCGCGCTGCAGCTTGGCTGAAAAAGCTTGAAACATGGAACTCTCCTTGTCTAACCAATGACTTGATGTCAAAGATAGAAAATATAGCTAGATCCTAGCGATATCCTGATACTAGGTCAATAATAGCATTAAGATTTAGTTGCGTTGACTAAGTTCCATCTACTGAGTGGATTTTTGTATTTGTTTCTGTAACTTTTTTTCCAGGTCACTACTAAATTGCAAGGTTTTTAGCAGTGCCAACAAATTTTCTTCGACGTTGATGCTAAATTTGATCGGGTGGCCCTGCTGCCAATTGGGGTTGTTACCCGCCAATTGGTTTTCTAATAAAAGTCTGCCATCCGGGTAATAATTTAGTTTGATTGACAGTACTTCATAATAAAAATCTTCCAGTATGCTCAAGGCGATTTTCAGGCCGCTATTAGTGTCGGCCATGGCTCTGATTTTATCGTTGGCGCTGTAGCGAATATAGCCTTTGTCCATGGCTTTGACCTGGCCGTCGACAATGTAAAGCTGATCGTTAGAAAGCCGAAACGGCAATTTTCCCTCCAGTGAGCCACTGCCTGTTAAGCTGGGATTTTGTTCCAGTGCCAGTATATTATTAAGCGGTAAATTACTGAAGTTTATCTGCGAGTTGCCCTGTAGTGGATCTAAAGTAGTTGAAAACCGCTGCAGAGTGAAATCACCCTGTAACATTTTTCCTTGGGTATTATCTAATTGCATTGAGCGATTTGTATCTAAGAGGTTGCTCAGGTTGAAGTTAGTGCTGATATCTGTGATAGCTATACCGCTATTAACCTCGGCAATATCTAGTCTGCCACTTTCACTTAAGCGCTTGTTTTTGTACTGGCTCTCACTGCTTATATTAATGCCACGGGCGACAGTATCGGCTATTTTAAGCGCTAACTCAGTTATTTTATGTTGTACTTTAGCCTCTAGCTTATCTCTGTTCAGTTCAAACTGACCGCTGTGCAGGTAATTACCCTGAGTGATCTGCAATTCGGCAGGCCAGGGCAAGTTTAATAAATCAGCCACTTCTTTTGCGGTACTCTCCAAAGCGAACTTGCTCAACTGCCAGTCACCCACGATGCGGCGAAACTTAACATCACTGTGGATCTTTCCTTTGAGGAGCAGTGGTAAATGGCTGTGGTTAACCTGGTAGCTGGCGCGGTAGTGTCTGTTCGATATTCTGGCAGTGCTGCTAATAGTAATGTTTTTAAATAGATTGTTATTGCGCAAGCTCAAGCCACGCACTTTAGTCTGCAGTTGTAGTCGCAGGGGTGCCAGTTGCAGGTTCTTCAGAGTTAAGCTAATTGAACGATAGCTGAGTTTCTGCTTAGCTGCAGTCACAGCGGAGCCTGAAAGATGCAAGTGTACGGGGGAGAGTTGCAACTTAGCTAAATTAGCACCAGCTGTTAGTAAAGGTATGGTCAATTGTATCGCTTTACTGCTGCCAATGTTTAATGCATTACTGCTAATTTGCGCCGTGGAGAACTTTTTAAGCTGCAGCTTGAGCTTTTTTTTCAGGCTTACATCGATACGCTCGGGGGAGAGTTGCAGCGAACCTGCGGTCGTTAAGAGGGCTTGTTTAAACGGTAGGCCAGTTGCCTGCAGCTGTAAGTGGTTAGCATCAAAGTTCAGTCGAGCACTTTTTCTGGCAAGGTCTATCTTGCTAAGTTGGATACCTATCGCTTTATGGGTAATGACCCCGACAGGGCTGTGCCACTGTCCGGGTTGCAAGGTCAAAGCTGTATCTGCAATTTTAAGGGCGTTGTCAGTTAAGTTCAAAGAGATATTGAGTTCGGAATCGGTAATGATTTTCAGTTGTTCAGTAAAATAAAGATCCTTCCCCCCGCTGGGGCTAGCGGGGCTTTTAACAGTTAAGGCTGCGCTGCTCAACTGGTTTATCTCCAGGCTCAGACCTTTATTAAGTCGCAGTTGGGCACTGTTTTGCAGCAGCGAGAAGTGGCCGCTTAAGTCGGTTTTTAGTCTCTGCAAAGGTAGTGCTAGCTGGGCATCAGAGTTGTCCAGGTTCAGGTTAGCCAGCTGAAATTCGACAGCTAAGTGACGTTTTTGTAAATCTGCATGTTGTACCTGAATGAGCAAAGGCTGGTGGGTGAGCTCTCCTACTGGGGTGCTCCAGGGCGCGGCATCAATAGTGGCGGCGAAAGCGGCAACCTTATTAATTTGGTATCGATTGTCGAAAGCTAATCTCAATGCTGATTGCAATTTCACCCTGAGCTGAGCAGAGTGTGCATCGGGGCTAGTAAAATCACTGAGCAGAATGTTACTTGATGGTTGCAACGCAATCGCTAACTGCTGCTTATCCCAACTGAGTGTACCGCTAGTGTTTAACGCTAATGCGCTGGCACTCAGTGTCTGTTGTGCAAGGGGAAAGCTGGGTTGGCTCTGTGTTATTTGTATGTCGAATTGGCTATTGAGCTGCAGTTGCGACAGCCAGTTATCGATATCAGCGGCGCTGTGCGGCATGTCCAGTTGATGTTCGAGCTGCAGTTGCGCATCGAGGGTGCCAATTTGTTGCATTTGACTCAGGTTTAACTGTTTTGACAACCAAAGTGAACGCAGTTTGAACTGCTTGAAATCTATTTTTTGACTGGCCTTGATCTGCAGTTTGTCTGCATTGGTCTGAATCTCGCCTTGGAGTTGAACATTAAAATACGACTCTGAGTTGCCTTGCTGCAGCGCGCCTGGCGGGGCTGTTAGGTTAGCGCTAATAGTAAATTGGTTCTGGGTATTGAGTGACATTTGTAGTTTCGCCAGCGGTACCCCATTTTCAAAATAATCTCCTTGCAAGTCGATTTGTTCTGGGGTCAGTAGTAATTCGCCGTTAACAGAAATTTGCTGCTGCGGTTGTTTATCCCAGGTCAGCTGTAGTTTTGCTACTTTTAACTCATCGATGGCTACTTTGCTCAGCAATGCTGCTGGTAGCATGTTGAAAAGCTGCATCTGTGTCGACTCTTTGAGTGCTGGTGGCTCAGCAGTGCTGATAAGCTGCGCATTTAACTTGTCTATATAGATAGCCGTGACTTTTTGCCGAAGCAGTAAATCTAATAAATTGTATTCAACCCTTAGGTCTGTAACCCTGATTTGTGCGTCTAGTTGGCCAGTATCTATTTTGAAAAACGCAGTGCTAAGTTGCAGCCTGTTATTGCTGGGGTATTCGATCTGGCTGCTACTGGAAATTCCGTAATTGCTCAGTTGGCGCTCCAACAGCAGACCGATCAGATGCGGACTGATGGCATACACTAGCCCTGAAAATAGTAGTATCAGGCTACAGCTAAGGGCGAATTTACTTTTTTTAGTGTACAAAAGTGCAGTAGTTTTAGTCATATAGCTATCATAGTAACTAAGGGTCAGACGAACAAGTATACAATAGGTTGTTAACCACAGAAGCAGCGAAATTCCTCAACCTTTTGAGAATGATCTGTATGAGTGTATTAGAGAGGATTCATCTGGTGCTTTTACAGATAAATAGTTAGAAGTAATGAACCAGCTTGCGTAGCTAATATTTATCATACTGTTAAAATGGCTCCCTTTTAGAACCTGGTAGCCGGGCATCGCTCATAAGCGCTGATGGCTCTGTACTTATTTACTTTTTGAGGCTTTTTTCTGGTGAATCCAATCATACTTTTCATAATTTCTGGTTTTGTGTCTATGGCGACAGCTCTCAGTGCTGGGGCATTAAACAAATTACCTAAAGATCAAAGAGAGGGCTTCTTATCTAGCAACAACGGTGCTTTATTAGTAGTCATGGCTGGTAATCTGGCCGCCTTGACCTTAGTCGGCGCTATGGCATACGGCTTTGCTAACTTGCATTGGGCTATTCCTCTTTCCTGTATTTTTATCAGCTTTCCAGGGGCGCACGTATTGGTCACGCAGAAGCTATTAGGTGATAAATGGAGTTTGCTATTAATGTTGCCTGCTACTTTAGTGAGTGCAGTTTTGTTGTACTTGTATTGGTAGTGAGCAGAGCGTCAGGCAGGCTGTTGCTCCAATAGTGGCAATGGCAAGATCCACTGCTCTCATAGAGCGACGAAAAAACTAATCTATTTGTACATAGATTAGTTATGATCAAAGTTGACGGCTGTGATCCATATAACTGCCTGCTCATATTCCTAATTGTTACTGTTGGAAATAATCTATGTTCTTCGATGAGTTGAATCTACAAAGTGCTGTGATAGGTGCGGTATTGGCTTTTGCGATTAGTCTGGTGCTGCTGCTGTGGTCTTTGTATCACACAGCCAGACAGCGCCAGCAATTAAATTTTCAATTGCAGTTACAAATGGATCGTGAAAAAAATATCAACAGCCAGCTGGATATTCAACGTCAACAAAATCAGAAGCTACAACAGCGCAATATCTCAGTAGAGCAGTTGCTGCATGCTGAGCAAGTGATGAATGCACAGTTCCAGGAGAAAGTGTCTGTTTTTGAATTGTCAGAGCTGGAAAAGAAAAAAATCCAGGCTGAGCTGGAGGAGTATCGACAGTTATTGGTTAGAGCCAACAGCCAGATTACCGAGCTGCAAGTGCGCTTAAGTAGTGAACGGAAGGTGAGTGAGGAGAAATCTCAGCTATTTAATCAGGCCCGAGATCAGTTAAAACAAGATTTTCAGCATTTAGCGAATCAGATTTTTGAAGATAAGAGCAGCAAATTTAGCATCAGCAGCAAAGAGTCTATTGGCCAGATATTAAACCCGTTGCGCGAGCAGTTGGGTGATTTTAAGCGCAAAGTGGAAGATGTATACGACAAAGAAACCCGTGATCGCCAAGCTCTGTACCAGCAGATAGAACATTTAAAGCAGCTTAATCAACAGATGAGTCAGGATGCCATCAATCTGACTCAGGCACTTAAAGGTGACAGTAAAATCCAGGGTAACTGGGGCGAAGTCATCCTCGAGAGGGTGCTTGAAGAGTCTGGGTTGCGCAAAGGTTATGAATACGAGACCCAGGTATCTTTGACTCAACAGGGCAAAAGGTACCAGCCTGATGTGATCGTCAGACTCCCTGAAGAGAAAGACATGATCATTGATGCCAAAGTTTCACTGACCGGTTATGAGCGCTATTGCAGTGGCAGTGGACAAGATAACCGCGAACAATATTTAATTGAACATGTGCAATCGATTCGCAATCATATTCGCGGTCTCAGCCAAAAAGCCTACGAAAAATTAGACAATATCCGCACCTTAGATTTTGTGCTGTTGTTTATTCCCGTTGAAGGTGCCTTTTTATTAGCCTTAGAACATGATCAAAGTTTGTTTCGCTATGCTTTTCAGCGCAACATCATTCTAGTTAGCCCTACTACCTTGCTGGTGACTTTGCGCACAGTGCAAAACATTTGGCGTTTCGAACAGCAAAATCAAAATGCCAAGGCTATCGCCGGACGCGGGGCAGAGCTGTACGACAAGTTTGTCAATTTTGTTGAATCTATGGACGATCTGGGCAAACACTTAGACAGGGCACAAAATGCTTACGACGATAGTTACAAACGACTCTCGACCGGAAAAGGCAACTTAGTCAACCAGGCGATGGCTCTGACCAAGCTGGGAGTTAACGGCAAAAAGAAGCTGTCGACTGAATTAACCGCTGCTAGCGATTCTGATTCTGCCAGTGACACAGCGCTGCAGGATAAAGGACAAGAATTTACCACGGTATAGCTTTTTATAATCCGTTGCATCTAATTACACTGCTCTGCTGATCCTCAGCAACGCTCTTGGCTCGTTTATCAATCAGTGACCAAGGTGTTGAGCAATTTTATGGCCAGATCCTCTGTGCATAAAAAACAATCATAAGCGTTCGTGGATCAATATGTAGTGCTATATTGAATATATACCACTATATGTTGCGATCATGGTTTCGCTTATAGTTTTACTTATAGCTGCTTGCTATTTAAACAGTGATAGTTTTTTTATAAATTTAATAGAAATGTGTCAAAGTTTGAGCAGTTATTATAATCAACATCTAATATTGATTATATAAAAAACATCAATATTGAATTTTGATGTTTTAGTATAAATCAAAATCTAATATTGATTTTATATGGTAAATCAATATCGAATTTTGATTTTATAGTGTTAATTATAAATATGTTTTATTTCATAAAGATATTAATAAAAAAAGCACAAATAAAAGTGCCATCATTGTAAGACCTTTGTTCATGAGGGTTTGCGATATTTTACTTAAAGAAATTACTTAGAAAAAAGCTGGTATGTTCTGGTGGATTTTTGTACATTAGCTATATTATTATTTTTAATGTTTTACTGATTTATATTAAAGTCTGGCGTATAATTCTGAAAATATATATTTATTAGTTTAGTTTTTTTTATTTCAAACGGTTTAGAACATGGATATTGAGCACAATATGATCGTAGCTTTAGATATCGGGACCTCAAAAGTAGTTTGTCTGGTGGGTGAAATATCCGCTGATGGACAAATTGAGGTGATTGGTATCGGCTCACATCCTTCAAAGGGTTTGAAAAAAGGGGTAGTTGTTAACATTGAATCGACGGTAAGTTCGATTCAACGCGCCGTCGAAGAAGCTGAATTGATGGCTGGCTGTAAGATACACTCAGTTACTGTAGGCATCGCCGGCAGCCATATAAGCAGCCAGAATTCTCACGGTATTGTGGCAGTGCGCGAAGGTGAAGTGACAGAGTATGACCTGGAGCGGGTAATAGATGCGGCGAGTGCTGTGGCTATTCCTGCAGACAGGCGCATTATTCATATACTGCCTCAGGAATATCTTATCGACCACCAGGAGGGCATTAAAGAGCCATTGGGAATGTCCGGTGTTCGACTAGAAGCGAAAGTGCATTTAGTCACAGGTGCGGCCAATGCGATCCAGAACATTGAAAAATGTGTAAGACGCTGCGGTTTAGAAGTAGATGGTGTCGTACTAGAGCAATTGGCATCTGCTTATGCAGTGTTGACAGGCGATGAAAAAGATTTGGGTGTTTGCATGGTAGATATAGGTGGTGGCACTACCGATATCGCTATATTTACTCAGGGCTCTATTCGGCACACGGGCGTTATTCCGGTCGCTGGTGATCAAGTCACTAATGACATTGCGATGGCCTTGCGCACACCTAGCTTTCACGCTGATCAACTGAAAGTAAAGTACGCTTGTTGTCTGGCACAGTTGGCCAGCGCAGATGAAACGATTAAAGTACCTAGTGTCGGCGACAGGCCACCGAGAGATCTAAATCGTCAGGCCCTGGCTGAAGTTGTAGAGCCTAGATATGACGAGTTGTTTACGTTAGTACAAGATGAATTGCGTCGCAGTGGCTATGATAATTTAGTAGCAGCTGGGGTGGTACTTACCGGCGGCACTTCGAAAATGGAAGGTGCAGTTGAGTTAGCGGAAGAGATTTTCCATATGCCAGTGCGTCTGGCGATGCCCAAAGGGGTAAATGGAATGGGAGATATATTGGAAAACCCGATATTCTCCACCAGTATAGGTTTGTTGCACTATGCGCGCGAAGATCAACCGCAAAGTAGTAGTGCTTCACCCACCAGGCCAACGGTAGAAATAAATAAACCTATTTCACCTGAAGTTATTAAAGCACCAGTGATGGCGCGACAGCACAAAGATCAGCCAAGTGTCATCAATCGTTTTAAAACTTGGTTGAGTGGAAATTTTTAGTCTATTGCAGTTGTGTTAATGCAGGTGCAATAGAGCATATTAGATAAATACAGATTGGCAAAAAGTCGCTAATCATCAGATTGAGAAAATACTGGGCAACTGTGGTATAAGCGGTATGTTGCCAGAGGTTTTGTTAGCTGATAATTGCGATTTGCTAGCTTGATAAAAATAAGGGCTGAGCCCGAAGGAGAAAAATCATGTTTGAACTGGCAGATAGTCTTCCAGAAAACGCTATCATTAAAGTTATCGGTGTAGGTGGCGGTGGCGGGAATGCTGTTCAGCACATGCTTACAACAGATATTGAAGGGGTGGAGTTTATCTGCGCCAATACAGACGCTCAGGCATTACACAATATGTCTACTGGCTCTGTGATTCAAATCGGTGGTGAGCTGACAAAAGGTTTAGGCGCAGGCGCCAACCCTGAAGTAGGGCGTCAGGCGGCGCTTGAAGATCGCCAGCAAATTGCTGAGATGATCGAAGGTGCAGATATGATCTTCATCACTGCAGGCATGGGTGGAGGTACCGGAACAGGTGCGGCGCCAATAGTTGCTGAAGTGGCTAAAGAGTTAGGCATTTTGACCGTAGCAGTGGTCACTAAGCCGTTCCCATTCGAAGGTCGCAAGAGATTGCGTATCGCCGATGAAGGGATCAACGAGCTAAAAGATAATGTCGATTCACTGATCATTATTCCAAACGAAAAACTATTGCAGGTAATGGGCAAAAATTGTTCATTGATCAATGCTTTCAATGCGGCAAACGATGTATTGAGTAACGCGGTACGCGGTATCGCCGATCTTATTACCCGCCCGGGTATGATCAATGTCGATTTCGCAGATGTACGCGCGGTGATGTCTTCAATGGGCATGGCGATGATGGGCAGTGGTAGTGCCAGTGGCGATGATCGCGCTATTGAAGCGACCGAATCAGCAATTAAGAGTCCGCTACTTGAAGATGTTGATTTAAAAGGTGCCAGCGGAATCTTGGTTAACATTACTGCAGGTTTAGATCTTAGCTTAGGTGAGTTCACCGAAGTGGGTCAAATCATCGAAGAGTACGCCTCGGAGAATGCAACTGTAGTAGTAGGTACAGTAATAGATCCAGACATGACCGATGAGTTGAGAGTGACTGTTGTCGCAACAGGCCTGGTGGCAGTTGCAGCTGAGGAAATTACAGTTGAAACAGCACAGGTAAAGGTCGCCGCCAGTGGCGGGTCATCAGTACGTGCCGGTGCTTCAACCAATTACTCACAACATCAGATGGATTTACCGGTAAAAACCAAAACACGTAATCACAGTGGTCGTACTCACTTACAAGAGCACGTAGAAGTACCGCCAGAGCCGGTGCAGCAACCGTTGCAGAAAACGGGTACAGGTGATTTAGACTTTTTAGATATTCCCGCTTTTTTACGCCGCCAAGCTGACTAACAGTTTGGTCTCTCTTTGTTAGGCCGCTGCAAAGCGGCTTTTTTTTGTCTGCAATTTAGTCGCTGTAACCGGGCGTTCTTTTGTGCCTCCAATGCTTGAGTGCACTGTCAGTGACTTGCTTAATTGCGCTATACGTTGGGTTTGCCTATTAGCTTTGGTGGAGTTGCTGTCTGAGTATTAGCATCAAGCTATCGGCCCACTTAGCCACACTTATGCTTATCTGAGTATTCATACTGGAAACTACCGCCCGATGAAATTTTATTGTCGCTGCATTGGTCAAAAATACCTCATAGTCGATGAGCTGCTGCTCACTCAGGTCTTTATAAGAGTAGACAAATGACAATATAATCACTTGCTCAATGGCTGCTCTGAGCTGTTTTCGAGAGGCGTTTAAATAGGTGTTGTACTGGGTAATGCTAGCGCGGTTGGAGGGGTGCAGAGCGGTCATCACGACCATGTATATACCGGCACCACTTATGTTCTGCATATCCATGGTAGAGTCGGTGACAGCGTATAAGGTATCGATACGTTTGGCAAAGTTAACCAGTTTGGTATTGAGCAATAAGTTTTTACTCTCTTTGAGGATTTGCCTAAAAGCAGATTTGGATGAAGCATTTAACTCTGCCAGTGTAATCTTAGTGCCAAGCTCAGACTCGTACCACTGTTGTACCTGTCGGGCCTGGTCTTGAGTCAGTGAGTCTTTAATGGACAGTTTAATGGCCTCAAGTATTTCGCTGGCCAAAATAGAGTCGTCGACAGTGCTGGTCATAAAGTTGATCACCGACTCGGGAATTTGATGATTAGGTCTGGTGGCTGTGTTCAGGCCCTGTTTGATCAAATCCGGAAACTGGTTCACTTGGGTGGTGATGCCTGAGGAAATAAGAATCTGGTTCAGTGTTTGCTGATTGATTTCTGCCCAGCTCAGGTTGCTGAGGCTCAATGTCATGCATAATATGAAGAGTTTAATTGGCTTTAGCATAGTGACTCCGTTCTCTGGGGTAAGTGCTGATAGGCAAAGTTACCTTGGTTAGAATGGGAGGTGGCGTATACGACAATTGTGCCGTGCTTAACGAGACCCAATATTTTGAGTGTCATCGTCGCATAACATTTTTCTTTACAGGCAGGGCTTTATCGTTTTACACGAGCCGCGCGTATCTATTAATGTTAGCAAGCAGAAAAATAATTGTGAACTTAATCGGGGTAATTACGATTTATGCCTAAGCCTTGTTTCTAGAGGGCTGGGAGCGGGTCGGTAGATGTTTCAAGGGGCTGTGCTCAGTGCTGGTTTGGGCTGAAGGTTATTGGCTCGCAGACAATAAAAAAGCCTCTTAAAAGAGGCTTTGTTTATAATGATACCGTTTTAATAGGTATTTTTAGCTGTGGGTAAACTTGGCCGCTGTATAAATAGCAAAAGCTTTTTCCCAAACCGGACCTATTTTTCCGTCGGCGACATCGATGCCATCAATCTTAACGATCGGGGCTATTTCTTTAGACGAACTGCTGATCCATACTTCATCGGCGTCGCGAACTTCTTGCATCGTCACAGTGCGCTCTTCAATGGCAATAGAGCCATCGGCTAGAATGCTGTCAATAATGATACGACGGGTAATGCCCGGCAGGATTTGGTTATCCTGGATCGGCGTAATCACTACCCCGTCTTTGACGATATAGGCGTTAACCGAGCTGCCTTCAGTCAGTTCATCGTTATCATTGTAAAGTAGGCATTCACTGTTGCCGCTGGCGTGTCCCTGTTGAAAGTGCATCACGTTGCCCAGTAGCGCGGTAGATTTAATGTGGCAGCGCTTCCAGCGTAAATCCGCACTGGTGGTGACGGTGTAGCTGGCGGCAGTGTCACGATCTACAGGCTCTGGCTCTTTAATGGCAAAGGTGAAGCAAAAGATTGTCGGTGCCACGTTTTCAGGGTAGGCGTGGTATCTTTTAGTATCAGTGCCGCGAGAGACATGAACGTAGACGCCTAAATTGCTGTTGGCGCCATCATTTTTGGCAATCAAATCATCCAGTAATAGGATCCAGTCATCTAAGCTCTTATCGCACTGGATCTCAATAGATGCCAGGCCGTTAATCATTCGCTGGATGTGTGGAATCAGGCCTACGGATTTACCTTGGTAGTAGGGGATTACTTCGTAGATGCCATCGCCAAATAAAAAGCCGCGATCTAGTGGAGAAATTCTAGCCTGGTCTAAAGGTAAATATTCGCCGTTCAGGTATGCTGTATCCATTGTTTGCCTCTCTGATTGATGAACTAGTCGTAGGACAAACAGTTATACTCTTTTCTACGACAGTAATAGTTGGGCGAACATATTTGACCAAAAGTGATATATTTGCAAGCATCGGATTAACAAAATAAAAAACACCTAGTTATTTTTATAATGAAGTATAAAATCTTGTGTTTTGTTGCATTTGCGGTAAATATTACTAGCAACATGGTTGCTGTACCAACTATTTGTAGGGGGCCGTCAGATTAATCCTGTAACAGCACTTATTTTTGCCATAAGAGAGCCGAGATTTATCTATGCGCATACGTAATTTATCTTCCTTTGTGAAAGTTGCCAGACTCGGCAGTTTTCGCGCTGCTTCGGCGCAGCTGCACATTAGTCAACCGGCTCTTTCTGCGCGCATTAATACCCTGGAAGATGAGCTTGGGGTCAGTTTGTTCAGGCGCGGTAAAAGTGGCACAGATCTCACAGAGAAGGGTAGCGAGTTGTTGCCTTATGCAGAGAAGTTGTTGGCCATAGCCCAGGAAATGCAGCTGCAAGCGGGGCAGAGGCAACAGCAAAAAGGTGTGCTTAAAATAGGCATCGCCGATACCCTAGCGCATTTGTGGTTAACACCTCTGCTGCAACTGTGGCAGCAGCAGCACCCGCAAATCTCCTTTGAATTGACCAGCGATGTCAGCCCGGTGCTGATTAAGCAATTACAACAGCACCAGATAGATTTAACCTTGATGGTTGCAGAGCCGACCAACACTCATACAGTGGTCTCTCAGTCCCTTTGCAGCTATCAGCAGGTGTGGGTGATTAAAGCAGCTAAGGGCTTAAAAACAGATTGTTGGAGTATCAGTGAGATGGCCAAGAGGCCGATTTTGAGCTTTCCCAGAGACACATCCCCCTGGCATTACCTGCAACAACTGTTTAAAAGTGAGGCCAGTGCAGCGGTGATCCATACCTGCAGCTCGGTGGCCAGTTTGATTAGTTTAGCCGAACAGGGGCTGGGGATAGCACTGTTGCCATTGCCGTTGGTAGAAAAGCAATTGGCCAGTGGCTCGCTGGTGCGCATTAATACTGAAATAGAGCCATTAATGTTGGAGTTTTGCTGCTGTTGGCGCGCTGATGAAGAGAGTGCTCTGCCTAAATTATTGGCGGATTCTGCCACTGAAATCATGGCTAGTAGTGATTAAACGGATAGAGGCTTGGGCTGCTTGACTTGCGGCCCAAGGTATCAGGGTTAGGCCCTGCCTATAAGTTTACGCAATCCTAGAATAACTGCTTCGCCTTCAGAAAAATCTAAGCCATCTTCCGTCAGTTCGTTGATCCTGGTGACACCGTCGACACTGCCCTGCTCCGAGAGGAAAGTGAGAATCTCTTCTAAGTTAACCGCCGCTAACAGGTCAATGTCGTTCCACAAGCTGAGTATCGCCATTATGCCGTAGGCTCCCCAGTTGGAAACATCAGCTATCAGTAACTCATCGACTTTAGTGCTGGAAGTGATGATGTTTAAATCTTGCAGCGCCGCAGTGATGTTACCCATGCCTATCTCATTACCACCATCGCCTATGCCGATAGTGGGGCACTTGGCATTGTTGATAAAGGTATCAAAGCAAGCCGTGCGTGCACTGATGCTCTCACCGCGCATATTATAGTAACCACCGTCGGCCGCCTGGCCGGGTCGCTCAATGGAGAGTACTGCATCCGGCTGGTAGTGATACAGTGCCTGAAAAGCTTCCAGAGTTCGCTCCTGGTGCTCACCAACGCGGATCTCATGGACCCGAAAATCTTTCATCAGAGCCTGGGATACGGGTGGGCCGCAGACAATAATCGGTGTGGCGCCTAAGGTTTCCAGTGCATTGTACAGCGCGATAGCGCCCACCGGGCCGTCAGTCTCGAAAGTGTCGACGACCGGAAAGCCGGTGCCTATTAACACGTGTCCTTTGCATTTATTTAAAATGCGCGCAGCTCTTAAGTAGTAGCCTGTTTGCAGTGCGCTCTGCACATCCTGCATACCGCGCAAGTTGCGCTGTACTAATAGGTCTTCAATTTGCTTGCTCAGCGCAGCTTCATCTATAACTGTATTTGTCATTTTCTCTCCGCACTGAATCTCAGGCAATGTTGACCATTGCAACATTTTGGTAACGTTGTCTGGCTAAATGATTAATGTTGTGGGCGCGCTCCATGCTTATTTGTTCAAATGCCACTTTATTACCGGGCATTAGCTGTGACAGTTTCGCGGTATCCTGGGCGATCACTGAGCCGATTTTGGGGTAACCACCAATGGTTTGTCTGTCATTCATTAACACTATTGGCTGACCATCGGCGGGTATTTGGATGGCTCCATGGCAGATGCCCTCGGACAAAATTCCGTTCAGCGAGGATTTAATCTGTTGCCCTTGGAGCCTGAAGCCCATACGATCTACTTTGTCGCTCAACTGATAGTCACTGCTAAAAAATAGTCGCTGTTGCACCGCATCAAAGGATTGTTGCTGATACCCAAGAATGACCTGTACCACTATTTCGCTGGGGTAGTTGGGAATTTCTGCTTCAGGTACAGCCAGTGCACTGGCCTGGGTGATTCTGTTACAAGCTAATAAATCACCGACGACTAATTTGCCACCATTGATACCGCCAATGTTCTCTCTGACGACTGTGGAAGAGCTAGTGAATGATGCTGCGAAATTAAAGCCGTCTTTAACCGCTAAATAGGCGCGGGCGCCTGAGCTGGCAAAGCCAAATTCTATTTTGTCGCCTTCACTGATTTTGTGCGTTTGCCAAAAACGGCAGTCTCTGCCATTGATTTTCATCGGTATGCTGGCGCCAGTGGCAGCGATATAAGTGTCTGTCTGTGCGGCCAATACCAAGCCGCCAATGCTGATTTCCAGAGTGCTGGAATTAACCGGGTTCTCACACAGACGGTTAGCCCAGTTAAAGGCGAGGGCGTCCAGCGGTCCCCCATTGGTCAGGCCTATACGGTGTTGCCCGTAGCGACCGGCATCTTGTATCAGGGTTAGCAGGCCAGGCTGTATCACTTTAAAAGCGCTCATCTGCACACTCCAAAAACGGCTTGTTGGCGCTGGTTTATAAATGTCACAGCTCACCTCCCAGTGCCAGATACTGATCGCGATCTATGGCTTTGAATTTGATACTGTCACCGACCTGCACTGGCATACATGGCGTAGCAGTAGCATCGAACATACGGGTCGGGCAGCGGCCAATTAAGTTCCAGCCACCAGGAGACTGCGCCGGGTAGACTGCTGTTTGGCGGTCGGCGATGGCCACGGCTCCACGGGGTACTTTTAGTCTTGGGGTGGTTAGGCGTGGCGCGGCAATACGTGGGTCTACTTCGCCTAAAAAGGCGAACCCTGGGGCAAAACCAATGGCGTAGACTCGATATTCCATAGCGCTGTGAATAGCAATGACTTCTTCGACGCTGAGCTTGGCATTGTCGGCTAACATCTGCAAATCAGGACCGGATTCAGTGCTGTAGTAGGAAGGTAGCTCTACCACTTTGCCCTGCTGTTGCTGGGCACTGCTAAGGTTTTGCAGTGCTTGTGTGATGCAGGCGCTTACAAAATAGTGATCGGTACTGAATTGATTATAGATCACCAACAGTGAGGCGTATGAGGGCACCATGTCAATCAGATGTCCAGCCAGTGAGCTCTCAAGCTGCAACATGGCGTGCTGTACCTGAGCCGAAACCATTGGGTCGGTAACCTCGGCAAAATAAATTATCAGCGAGTTCTCGCCCGCAATTTCGACATGCATGGCTATCAGCTTTCCTGAATCAGTTGACGAATTTCAGCGATGGCATTAACACCTTCCATATTATCGCCATGCACACACAAAGTATTAGCGTGCAGTTGAATCTCTTTGCCGCTAGCACTGATCACAGTGCCAGTGTCGCAAAGCATTTGCACTTGCGCTAACATCTTATCTCTAGAGTGCACAGCACCTGCTTTGGTACGAGACATCAGGCGGCCATCGTCTTCGTAGCAGCGATCGGCAAAAGCCTCAAACCAGATCTGCAGTCCATACTGATCGGCCTCTTCGCGATGCTGCTGCGCATCGGGAGTGCCCTGTAACATTAATACGACAGGGCGATGATAGTTGGCCACCGCCTGCATAATACTGGCACGCACGTTATCTTTAGACATCATATCGTTGTACAAGGCGCCATGGGGTTTTACGTATTCCATGATCAATCCCTGATTGGCAGCCATGCCGTCCAGTGCCGCCATCTGGTATTGCACCATGCTTTGAATCTCAGCATCACTGGCGTTAATTGAGCGACGGCCAAAACCGACCAGATCTGGGTAGCCAGGGTGAGCACCGACACAGACGTCATATTTTTTTGCCAGTGTTAGCGTCTTTTGCATGACCAGTGGATCACCGGCATGAAAACCACAGGCGATATTAGCCTGGTCTACGTGCGGCATTACCGCCTCATCCATACCCACTTTCCAGGAGCCGAAGCTTTCGCCCAGATCACAATTTAATTTTAACTTGTTCGTTTGAGTCATGCTTAATCTCCGTGTTACATGATCGCCAGTGAGCTGTTGCGAATATCTGTGACTAACATATAGCCCGGGCTATGGGTAATGCACAAAGGGGGCCTGGCGTTTTCGATAGCCACTTGTGGAGTCACACCACAGGCCCAAAATACCGGTACTTCACCCTCTTTAATAGTCACAGCGTCACCAAAATCAGGCTGGCTGATGTCGCTGATGCCAATATCTTGCGGGTTGCCAAAGTGCAATGGAGCACCGTGTACTGAAGGGAACCGGGTGCAAATTTGAATAGCGCGAATGGCATCTTTGGGTTTCATCGGACGCATACTGACCACAGTAGTGCCGCTAAAGCGACCAGCGGGTTTACAGTCGATGTTAGTACGGTACATAGGCACATTGACTTGTTCAGTGATGTTGCGCACTTCCAGGCCATCTGCCAGCAGGGATTCTTCGAAAGAGAAAGAGCAGCCGAGCACAAATGTCACTAAATCATCGCGCCATACTTGTTTAACATCGGACACTTCTTTTACCAGCTCGCCATGCTCATATATACGATAGAGAGGAATATCTGTGCGTATGTCTAAATCAGCTCCCAGATCAGGCAGTAAAAAATCACCGGGGTTAGAGGACATACCTATAATAGGGCAGGGCTTGGGGTTTAACTGGCAAAACTGCAAAAACTCATTGGCCCACTCTTTTGGCATAATGGCCAGATTGCCTTGCACATAGCCCTGGGAAAACCCGGAAGTATTACGGGTAAACTCGCCTTTGCGGATCAATTGGCGAAGATCGTAAGGGGAAATATTAGTATCCATTAAACTGCCTCTGCGCTGCACTAGTTACAGGCTTAATTATTATCTGCGAAAAATCTATACTTAGAAACAACAACTGTTATACCCGGACGAAAAGAGCATTGCTAAAAACAGTAATCAACAGCTGGCTGATAGAGTGAATGTCTATGATAGAAACTGCTATCAGCCATCAGTTCAATAGTAAAACTCTAGCCCTACGATTGTCGCTAAATCGGAGCATAAGTCTAATTAAAAATAATTTCTACAGCTGATAGCTTTTATTTATCACAGCTAGGCTGTTGGTATTAAAATATCGTTAATTCAGCAGCTTATTCAAAGATAAGAAGTTTTGCGCTGCAAATAATAATCTAATCCGCTGCGGCTGTTAAGACAGATAATGACGCTTACAGACATTTGCTAAATAAATCGCTAAAGCAGCCATTAACCCTTGCCGTTTCGATTATTTCTGGTAGGATACGCAGCTCTTGATTCAGGCACTTGCTGCCCGTATTTAAGCCGTCCCAACTTACAGTTAAATGTAACAGCGACGTTAAACATTGTCAGAGCATAGAACTGACATAAAACAAAGCTCTATGAGAGTGGTGAGGTGTCCGAGTGGCCGAAGGAGCACGCCTGGAAAGTGTGTATAGGGCAACCTATCGAGGGTTCGAATCCCTCCCTCACCGCCATTAAATTCTAGTACTAAAGAAGCCTTGGTTTATCACCAGGGCTTTTTTGTATCTAAACGCTTATGTAGGGAGGGTGAGCGGGATTTTGTTCCCGACAAATCCTAAGTACCTACATCCTGTAGGCAATCCCTCGCAGGGTTCGAGCCGAGCGAAGCGAGCCCATATCGGAGCCTGCGACGATAATCCCAAAGGGGCGAAGAGCGTAGCGATGAGTAATCCCGACCGCATTCTCACCGCCAAAATTTTCCTACCTAAATCAAATGCTTGCTGTTTTTGTCCGTTATTTTGGGGCACCAGTGGGGCATTCTGAATCAAAACTACATAATTATATATCAGTAACGTCGATACCCTTTTGTCGATGACTTCAGTCTTTATCACTCCCAAACTTTATTATATCAAAAATCCTTCGTATAACTGCGTACAAATTATGCCGTCTCATTGTTGCTTTAATAGAAATAATGAACTTTACTATCGGCCAGCTCCGGATTTCTTTCAGCGGTACATGAGGCAGGTCGCGGTCAATTGCAGATATTTCTGCCATAAAACGATGCGGATCGTAGGCGTGAAAAATTATCACAATTAGATGGATATTTATAGGTATAGATTTAATTGCAATTCATATACAAAAAAACACTTTAATCTTTGTGTCAGCTTCGTTCGTGATGCTCTTTAAGGCAACTTCGGTACCCAATGAATCAGCGAAAAGGTACTGACTTGAATACAAAATCGTGGCCAGTTTTATGTACCACTACAGTGCGGCCCCGCATCAAGGATGTTGTGGGTGTAGGGGTAGAGCCATCAGTACCCGATTAGATTATTGTTCTACATTCTCAAGCCAGTCCAATGCAGTTTTACGCTCTTTGAATATTTCTATGTTCCATGGCATAGCTCTGGGAATGGAGATAAGACTATTTGAAGAGTGTTCAGCAATAGAATTATATGCGACTACAGCTATTGAATTAATTTCGGAGAGTGCATATGCATGTTGCTGAGCTTCGAAAGTATAAGAGTACTTATGGGTTTTATTGATTAACAGATTAAAAGGATACTCTAGATGAGTTAGCAAAAATTCATGGAGTTCGTTAACCCTTTCCAGATCCATTTCAACATCACTACCAATTATGACCTCAGCTAGATTAGGTTTGAGTATATTTATTTCACCGAATGACAACTCATGTATCGTCATTAGGTACCTCCCTTTTATTAAAGCAATCTAACAGCTTAAAAATGCACGAGCTCATTTACTCGAAAGTGACCCAACTGACTTTTATTTTACTCTAAGTGCTCATTTTCAGTTAGTTTGTTAGGGAAATAACGATTAAGTTACAAGAGCTCCCATGTACCACGTAAAGGAGTCTATACGGAGATACTAAACGTGTAACTCTGTTAGATCGAAATCCCTGCAGTTGGCCGTTTCCGACGATTGCTAATCTCCCACGATCAAGGTAACCCTGACACATAGAAGCCGTTTTAAGCTACTTGATAACAGGCACTTTGATAACGCAAATATGCGTCTAGAAAATTAGTAACTTACCACTCTCCATGTGTCTGCAATCCCTTTGAGCACTTCCATGTGCCTGAAAATCCCTTTGAGCACTCTCCATGTACCTGACAGTCTCTTTTGTGTCTGCTTTCTTGAGTCACATAAAGTAGTTTATACGGAGATACTAAGCTTGTAACTCATGCAAATAGATGATTTTTTAAACTAATTCAAATGAGAATCAATCTATTTATTGATGGAAAACTCTGCTAGAGTGAAAAATGATTAGTATTACTCACCGCTTCCTTATAATCAGAAAATGTCCCTATGACAGCTCCAAATAACAAGCATATTAAACTGACAAGTAGACAGTTGTCGGCATTAATTGGCGAAATCTATGAAGCAGCATTGACTGGTGACTGGTCCCAGGTACTGGATCTGATTATTCATGCCACTCAATCAAATAAAGCTTTTTTATTTTTACAAAAAGTATCCGAACCGCAACCCCTGCTGTTGGAATTTAAAAGTAACTTTGATTATTCAGCTGAAATATTGAAAGATTATCAAAACAGGATGTTTGAAGATCCCTTTTATCAAATTTCTAAGAATGCGACAGAAGGCGAGTCCCTCAATCTCAATGACCACATAGATATCAGCCAACATAAGGGTACCTATTTTTACGACAACATTATCGAACCCATGAAATCACATCGAGTACTGGCTGGGATATTGGTCAGGGATGGAGAACATGAATCGGCATACGCTGTCAATCGAGGCTTGAGCGATCCTGATTATGATCAGCAAGATTTTAATTTAATCCAGTTACTCACTCCCCATATGATGCGCGCAATTAAAACGTTCAATGCTTTAGAACTTTATAAAAACTACGTGAATATTGTAAAAAGTATCTTAGATCAAACAGACAAAGGTATCATCGTTTGTAATCAAGAAGGAACTATATTGCTTAGTAACAAGTTTGCTAAAGAAAACTTGGCTTCAAGTGCGGTACTTGACCTGACGAGTGGCAAGTTAATACTAACAGAGCGAACTGATAATAAACGCCTCCAGAGCTACATCAAGCAATGCTCTGTTCTTGCGTTTAGTGGAATAGGCGGCCAAGTGGCCATAATAAAAAACACTGCAGAACAAGACATGGTCGTCATTTCTGTCTCGCCACTCAAGCACAATAACTATTATAGTGAATTTGAACAAGCCTGTTGTTTGGTTACGATAACCCTTCAACAGACATTTAATTGGAATATATTTTCAACAGAATACCGTTTAACCAAACGAGAGAGTCAGCTGGTGCAGGCTATCTATTCAAAGAAAAAATTAAGTGATTTGACCGGGGTCTTTAACATTTCTTATAACACCTTGAGAACCCACTTACAGTCGGTATTTCGCAAAGTTGAAGTAAACTCTCAAACCGAACTTATGATTAAAATTAATATGTTTAAAAATTAATTGAGTCAATGCCTAGTATCGTATTGGAATCACAAACTGTCTAGTTAAAGTAGGGAAGTCAACGGTCCCGTGCAATGATAAGTCCCCTGTACTCTAGATGCATATTTAGCTCTCGAAGTGCCTTTATCGGGTCAGTTAAAACG
>MAAB01029712.1_pt1 | contig 21994 bp, 18 predicted proteins | sample 1115991 | NCBI WGS metagenome assembly MAAB01 (sample SAMN04961124, study PRJNA320927) | seawater metagenome | isolation source: sample BD02T18 sea water enriched with oil for 18 days | place: USA:Gulf of Mexico | collected 2013-07-27
CAGTATCTTCTCTTTCAAAACCATGACATATATAGCCGCTTATTGGCCGTTTTTTCTTGGCGATTTGATGGAAATGCTCATAACCTACTGAAAATGCAAATGGGTTCGCGTTGTAATCGGCATAAGACTGGTCACTGCCATGCCCGGCTTCTCTTGCGCCAGCAGCGAAAGAGCTTAAGAAGTCATCTCTGTTATTAATTAAAATAGTAATAACACCAACGCCTTCAACAAGTTCAAGCGCACCTAATTCAATATACTTATCAACAACTACTGCATTAAAATTACCACTGTATTGCTCAGTTTCAATATCATAAAAAACAGGCGAAACATCCGTTGCTTCCATCAAAGAGACAAATAATTCTCTTACTTTCTTTGAAATCATAAACTAGTCCTTTCACTTAGTATTTTATCATACTGATAGTCGGTTATCGGGATTGGTTCAACAAATATCCAAGGGATTAAGCCTATAACCAAGTTCTTTCTCTCATAATCCCTATTGAGTAATGGAGTCAATTTTATTTGTTGCCGCGCGGTGCACTATTATCTAACCCTTAAGGAGGGCAAGATATAAAGTTAAACCAGACATGAGCCCTGCACTCTATTTAAAAATCATCATAATCATTTGCATTTAAAGCTCATTTTCATTGCTAGTCCTGGCGTCATACGCTGAACTTCAATAGTGCCTTGTTGCGCTAATACCAGTTCGTTAACCAAGGCTAAACCAATACCTGTACCTTGTGTTGAGCGCGTTAGTTCACTACCACCACGATAAAACAATTCAAAAACCTTACTTTGTTGCTCAACTGAAATGCCATTGCCATAATCACGAATTTCCATCAGTATTTGGCCTTTGCTTTTTGGATCCATTTCGAAAGTAAAATCGATTTTTTTACGGCTATCATCCTTTATTGACTCGTTATCAAAAAACTTGATCGCATTATCTGTAATATTGATCACAACTTGAGAAAATGCATCAATATCTACTAGTAACATTACCTGATCAGGCTGTTCAAAATCGTTAATTATACTTAACTGGAAATCACCTTTTACTAATAATGATGATATTTTTGAGCGAATAATATCGGTTAAAATACTCAGTTTTGTATATTTCAAATCGACAGTGTGTTGGGGTTGACTCAATTTAGAAAGTTGTAAGATATTATCAATTAAGCGAGATAAACGCTCACTTTCACTGTGTATGAATTCGTAATATTCAGTTTTATATTCTTCTGAAGGTACCATGCCTGTTTTTAACATTTCAGAATACATTCGTATAGACGTTAAAGGTGTTTTTAGTTCATGACTCACTGAAGAGACAAAGTTTAATCTTTGCTCTGCTAATTTTAGCTGTTTAATCCCTAAATGATAGAAACCATAACAGCCTATTGTTATGGCTAATATCAATGAAAGCATCAGGCTAAGACTATAAATGGCCGCAGAGGATAATGGTGATTTGCCAGTAGAGTAACTAATACTGTAGCCAGTAAAAGGCCAATTTAAGCTTTGCTTATTAATTAACAGGTTTAATTGCTTATCTTGCAAGGCTAACTGGCTAACTTCAGCTTCACCTTTTAAATTAATATGAGAAACAAAGTATCGTTCCTCTTCTTTTTTCCCTTCTTTTTGAACGGTAATACCAATATCATTATCAAATTGCGCTGTCGTGAATACTCTAGAAACCCGGCTGCCTAAATAGTCATCTAAATCAATAATATATCCTTGAAGTTTAGTCTGAGCGTTAACTTCGACAATACGATAAAAAATAAAATATTCGGGCACATCTGAGAAAAAATCAAACTTATCATTATTCTCAGGCAACTTTTGCTCAATTAAGCGCTTTAATTCATTTGAACGCGATATAATTTGGTATAACTTAAATGAAATTCCTCTGCGTTTAACTGATTCTAAATCGACATCCATAGATTTTAAATCTTCAGAACTATTAATTATATAGGGCCAAATTGGACTGTTAAATTGTCCATTTTCATCAATTTGAAAATAGCCAATAATGCCGGTAATACGTTCATTATATTCAGGTTTTGAAAGTGGTGATTTTACACGAGTCACTTCCTTATTTATTGGATTGTAGAGATGCTGATAATAATCGAATACTTGCGGGCTCAGAGCATTTTCTAAAATCGCACGTTTAAATATGCGTTTATTTATTTGATAAGTCACTACTTCTGTTTGGCGTTTGTATTCTATTAATAAGTCTTTTTGAAATTGATTAAATCCCTGATAAAACACCACACTAACCGGTACCAGTAACAGCACTAGAAAAATGACAGTAAAGCATCGTAACCTATTAATACGCTGGCGATAATTTAATAATCGTTTATCTGAAAATAATTGCTTTATATTAAGATTGGCAGCTAAATAACTGATATCCTTCCCCTCTAAGCGTTACTAGGTGTTTTGGGAATTTAGGATCGCTCTCAATCTTTTTACGTATTTTAGCAATATGAATATCAACAGTACGTGTATCTATATGCTCTGTGGATTTATATCCCCAAACCTCTCTAAGCAATTCATCACGAGAAACCGGTGATTTTTGCTGATTCAAGTAAGATAAAATAGTCACTTCGCGGCGGGTATAGCGCATTTCCTGTTCAAAGGAGATGCCTGTTAACTTTTGCGTGCAAATACTGACATCATCGCCAATAGTGAGTTTGTGGTCATTGCCGGATAACCCCGAACGCCTGATTAAAGCACTGACTCTTAGGACTAACTCTGAAGTTGAAAAAGGTTTAGCTAAATAATCATCAGCTCCTAAGGTTAAGCCGTTGATGATATCCTCTTCAGCATTTTTAGCTGTTAACATTAAAATAGGTTGAACTTGAGATTGCTGCCTAATGGCGTTACATATTTCAAAGCCGTTAATTGACGGCAACATCACATCTAAAATAATACAACGGTATTGTCCGTTTAATGCACGGTTTAAACCTTTTTGACCATCCATTTCACTCTCAACATCAAAGCCATGAAATACAAATAGATCGGTTAAGCCACGTAAAATACTTGGTTCATCTTCAACAATCAGAAGTGTCGGTTTAATGCTCATTTTATTTATTGATATCCTTTGCTTAATCAATCTCGACTATAACATCATTCTTTTAGTGCCTAATGCAAAGTTTTGTAAAAGTTTCACCTATTATTTTTACTTTTCATGCCTATTTCCTGGCATTTTTACTGACTAAGATCTCCATAAATTATATTAAAGAGATCTAACAATGATAAACAGTGAAACTCAAGCTCGTCATATATTAAAGCGCTCAGTTATTCGTCAGACTATTTTATTCTGTATTATTTTCAGTACCGGCCCCCTTTTACTAAGTTTTTCAAATACCAGTTATGCTAATGAATCTACTTTAAATACATCCAATATTGATAAATATGATGCCAGTTTTTTCATGGTTTTTGATCCTCAAACCTTATACGGCATTTTAGAAAAAATACCGGGCGCTAACAGTCTATTAAATTCAATGAACAATGCCTCACAAAATCGTGGATTTGGTTCAGCTGGTGATCAAATTTTAATAAATAGTAAGCGTGTTTCAGGAAAAGAAAATAGCATATCGAAAGAACTTGATAACATTCAGGCAAAAGATGTTGATTATATTGAACTTATTCGTGGTACAAGATCTGACTTAGATGTTCAAAGTAATGGGTTAGTCATTAATGTCGTCCTTAAAAAAGACATTGAGTCTTCTATATTATGGACATTAGGTTCAGTCAAAACTGCCGATATTGCACCTCAATCTATAGGTTCTTTTATCTATAGTGATGGCATTGATAATCTTAAATATAGAATTGGTTTAAATCGTTCAATCAATCCAACTGAACTAAGCACCATAGATCAATTTACATCCCCAGAGAAAACGCATACTCATACCTATACCCGACTACGTGAAAATTTGTATAAAAAAACGCAGTTATCAGCAAAGTTAGAGTATTTATATTCAGAAAAAACATCTCTGCAATTCAACGCCATTTTCGAGAAGGTTGATGTTGATGCAAAAATTACCAATGACATTGAATACCGAGTAACCAATCAAATAGAAAATAAAGCATTATTGTATGATTGGGCCAGAAATAAGTGGGAGATCAGCGGAGATGTCACTCATGAATTCAATGATGATAACCATTTAAAATTTATGTTTATTAGCAATAAGGCTGATTCTGACGATAAAATATGGCACATATCATCTCAAGATGGTGGTGAGTTTAAACCTGATTATCACTTGCCTCGGTTATATACATCCAAAGAAAATGTATTACGTACAAACTGGCGGCATAAACTAGACTCGCGTCATACCTTTGATTCAGGTTTTGAAGTTGCTGTTAATCAATTAGATGAAAATTTACAGTATATTAGCGAATCAGGTACTCCTTATCACTCAAGTGAGTTTAATGATATTAAAGAAACCCGTTATGAAGGTTTTAGCAATTACAATTTTACTATTTCTTCCGACCTTAACCTACAATTATCATTAATTTATGAGCGTTCTACCATAGATGTTGCAACAGATTTGGCAGTAAGAAGTGATACGATACAAAATGCCCAAAGCAATATTTCCCGTACTTTCTCTTATCTTAAGCCACGTTTAAATATAAGGTACGATTTAGATGATATTTATCAAATGCGTTTCAATTATCAACGAACCGTTAGCCAACTTAATTTAAAAGATTTTGTTCCTTGGTTTGACAGCTACGAATCACGACTTGAAGAAACCAACCCTGATTTAAAACCAGAAGTGCGTGATGAATTCTCTGTCGGTTTTGAAAAACAATGGCAACAAACCAGTGGAAGTCTGACATTAACGCCCTATTACCATAAAATCAGCGATTTAATAAACGAAGTGCTGCTAGTTAAACGTTCAGGTGATGGTAATATTGCTAATGGTAAAGAATACGGCATTAAACTTGATACTAGCTTTGGTTTAGATACTCTAGGGCTAAATAACACTTTAATCAGTGCAAATTATACGTGGCGAAAGAGTGAAATGATCCATCCTTTTACAGGAGATAAAGCCCCAATCGAAAGAATAAGTGAAAATGAATGGAACGTTAGATTAAATCAAAATGAATTATTGCCTGGACTTTCTTTTAGCCTAACCCTAGAAAATAAAAGCCGCTATGAATTTTATTATTATGATTATCAAGGCAATCTAGATACTAAAATGTCGGCAAACGCTTTTATTGATTATCAGATATCCAAAAACATTAAGGTTCGCCTTAAAGGAGATAATTTACTTCATGACAAATACACGGTTAATAGAACCCGCCATACAGGGCTATTCACCCAAAGTGACTTTTTAAGACAAGAGCAGAGGGAAAATAAACGTGCGCCGAGATATTCAATCACGCTAACAGGTCAGTTCTAACTCTAAAGAAACCGTTAATAACTCAAAGATTTTTATCACAAATATTCTGTTTCAGATAACTTTGAATTAGTTGAACGTGTTGAAATTTACCTAGCCCTGTGAGGTTTTGTATATAAATTAAGGGTGAAAATATTTCTGATAAATTACACGTTGAAACACTTATATCTTTAATTGGACAGGACTGCTTTGATATTGTGCAATCATTAAATCAGTTTTACTTATTAAATGATTAATCAGTGGTGAAATGATATATGCTTGTTTATTTAAATATTTAATGAATGTTCGGGACTGAATCATTTTATGGCAACTAAACCAAAGCAGCGCCAAATTTAAAGAGTTTTCAACACAGTTGTAAACGTATTTTACCTTTCTTATTAAATACGTTTTTAAAAGAATTAAAAGTTTTACAACTGTTGCATCAATGCAAAATGGTCATCACTTAACGCTAGAGGGCAAGCGCTGTTTTCAATAGCATCTCCACTTGGGGAACGATCGCTACCATGGGCTAACCAAATTAAAAAGGACAATATATGAGTTTGACTTACTCAAGTATGCCGCTAGACCGGTGCAGTAATCAACGTAAAGATAAACGCTGGTTAGCGTCAGAATTTAATCATCAAGACACATTATTTTGTATTATTAATGATGGCATGAGCCTTTTTTCTGATGATGATACTTTTACGCCAATGTATTTGAATAAATCACAGCTTGATAGTCTATCTATCGATAGTTGCATTTATCTTGGTAAAGGGGCGGAATCTGTAGAGTCGACAAGTGTCAGGTCATTATTTACGGTAAATTTTGAAAAGTTAAGATTTTCGGTCCAAGAAGAATTACTTAAGTTAGGACAGTGGAAAAATCTTCGAGAAGCAACACCCAACTTAACGGTTTTAGATGTATCAATTCAAGCATTAGCTAAGGCGTTGGATTATTGGCATACAACACATCAGTATTGCGGAAAATGTGGAAATTTAAGTAAATCTGTTGAGGCAGGACACGCTAGGCGCTGTACAGAGTGCCGCAATATGTCGTTTCCACGAACAGATCCTGCAGTAATTATGCTAGTAGAACATATGTTCCCCGATGGTATTGCTCGCTGCTTATTAGGTCGCCAAGCCAGTTGGAAGCCAGGGATATATTCAACCTTAGCAGGCTTTGTCGACCCGGGTGAAACACTAGAAGAAGCGGTCATAAGGGAAGTTTCAGAAGAAACAGCCGTGGTTGTTGAGCATCCTAAATATATAACGTCTCAACCTTGGCCATTTCCAGCCTCGATAATGTTGGGTTTTACTGTTGTTGCTACTTCAACCGCCATTGATATTAGTAAAGACGACATAGATGATTGCCAATGGTTTTCTCGCGAACAATTAGCGAGCTTTTATGCAGGGAGTCAATCATCTAATAAGTCCAGTACTGAGACCGAAAGAAATAATACTAATGATAAAAAAAATCAATATAGAATAGGCAGTGGTGACTCTATTTCATCTTATTTAATAACAGCGTGGAAAAATAAAGAGATTGGTCAATATTAAAAACTCTTCAAGGGAAGCGAGTATGTTCATTCCCTGAATTTTGATAAATCGTTAAAAATACGGGCAGAGTCACTTTACATTCAAGCTGACTAGGCGTTAAGTATCCTACTTTGCTCGTTAATTTTTAGCTATATACATTCCCCTTATTGAACGAAAAATCTAGCTGCCATATTTTCGACATATTTAGTCAGTACTTTGCCCTTATACTGACGCTGCTAACACTCAATGCTTTGCTTAAATAGTCTATACCCAATTAAGACAAGAGCAAGCGATGTTTACTTCTAAAAAAAAGCTACAACTTATAGATTATCAAGACTCATATTATTACCGCAAACAACGTAATAAGCGCCGCAACAAATGGTTGAAGTTATCACTGCTATTATTAGTTATTATTGTGCTTGCCTTTGTTTTTGTACCTTTTGCACAAAGCAATCCTTTGTATTTAGAGAAACAAATAAAGAATAATAATGCCCTTATTCAGGGGCCTCAATTGCTGTTTGATCACCCAAATCCAGCCATGCGTGCCACCTTACCTATCGATATTGAAGCCAACATCGAAATTAATGGCTTAGTGGCTTACGCAGAAATAAAGCAAACGTTCATTAACCCTCACGGTATAGCGTTAGAAGGTAAGTATCAGTTTCCATTACCTGAAAATTCAGCCGTAAAACAATTAATAATAAAAGTGGCTGATAAAGAAATAGTCGGCGAGATAATGGAAAAAAAAATCGCTAAGGCACTTTACAAAAAAGCGAAAAGACAAGGTAAAAAAGCCAGTTTACTCGTGCAACATCGGCCAAATTTATTTACCAACACAATAGCGAATATTCCTGCCCAGTCAATCGTCGTTGTTACGTTAAAATTTATCATGCCAGTCGCTTTTGATGAGGGAAAATTTACTTTAACACTGCCGCTTGCGATAACTAAAAGGTACCAACCAAATTCATATAGCCGATCATCAAATAACTCAGCTACTCGTGCAACTGATGAACGTCAAGAAGCCTCACACTCATTCAAACATCCATTTAAGCAATTACCTGAGCCATTTAACCTAGCATCCAAAGGATCGTCGTACGCACAGAGCCGGTCAGTTGCTCGAAGTCAGTCATCTATAAACATTGCATTAAACTCAGGAATTCCCATTACGGATATTTTCAGTGACTCCCATAATATAAAATCACGAGCATTAAATAGCACTCAAAACGATTACTTAATTACGTTAAATAAAACACATGTCGCGTCTAATAAAAGCTTTAAATTGAGTTGGCAGCTATTAGCGAGTAGTCGACCTCAGGTCAGTAGTTTTACCCAAGCCGTTGCAGAGGAATATTATACATTATTAACTTTTTTCCCACCAAAAACAGAAGCAGCAAAAGTTATAAGTAGAGATATCATTTTCATTATTGATACTTCAGGCTCAATGCAAGGCAGCTCAATGGAGCAAGCTAAATCGAGCCTGAAACTTGCTGTACTACAACTAAACGATAAAGATAGTTTCAATATTATTGCTTTCGACGATGAAGCAGAATTATTGTTCCCTATCACTCAAATGGCCTCCGCTGGAAATATCAAACAATCGTTGGAATTTATCGATGATTTAAGTGCTGATGGTGGCACAGAAATGTACCGACCACTCAGTAACGCTTTAATGATGAAGAAAAACGAATTGCAGTCAGTCAAAGCTATTCGTCAAATAGTTTTTATTACAGACGGCGCTGTAGCCAATGAATTTGAGCTTATGCAGCTACTGAATACCGCTCAAGGAAGTTTTCGCTTGTACACAGTAGGAATTGGTGCTGCGCCCAATGGTTACTTTATGAAAAAAGCGGCGCAATTTGGTCGCGGTAGTTATGTGTTTATTCAAAGCCAAAATGAAGTTCAGCAAAAAATGAGTCACTTCATGACCCAAATAAGCCAACCAGCTATCAGTAATATTAAATTAACCTTAGATAGCCAAGTTCATCAGCAAGTTGACATTTATCCTAAGAAAATCCCTGATTTATATTTCGGAGAACCTCTGCAAATCACACTTAAATCGCAACTGCCTATTACCAGTGTTCAATTATCAGGAGAGTCGGTATCTGCGCCTTGGTACCAGCAGTTAATTATTAATGATAGTCCGTCATCAAAAGGAATTTCGTCACTTTGGGCAAGAAGGAAAATAGAAAGTTTACTCGATAGTCTTGTTATTGGAGCAAATAAAGACACGGTGAAATCCCAGGTTATTGCCACATCGATCAATCATCAAATAATATCCCCCTATACCAGCTTTATTGCCGTAGAAAAACAACCGGAGGTCTCGTCTTTATTCGCTAAAGATAATTTATCCAGAGTTCACAAGTCCCAAGGTAACGCTATTCAAGCCCATGAAAGTTTAATGGTCGCTATGCCCCAAACAGCATTAGGTTGGCAATTACAGTTGTTCATTGGCATAGCGTTATTGTTATTGGTAAAAATAATGAGTCGTTATGAAAAGCATCATTAAAAAATCACTGCTTATTACTGGCAGCCTACTTTGTCTTCATGCTAGCTGGCTACCTGTTAAAGCTTTGCTTTCACAGCAATTAATCAGTTACAGCTGGCATCAGACAATTGAGCTACAACAGAAAATAAAACCTTGGCCATGGGCAGATACCTACCCCATTGCTGAACTTTCATTTCAGCGTTTAAACAAAAGTATTGTTGTGCTAAATGGCGGCGACCCGACTACCTTAGCCTTTTCAGCGGGTGCTATTGCCCCTTTTAATCAAGCGAGTAGCACTCAACCCTTTGTTGTTGCTGGACATAGAGATAGCCATTTTTCATTTTTAGACGAGGTATTTATGAAGGATATAATTTCATTAGCTGACAAACATGGTCGAAGCCAACTTTACCAAGTTGAAGCCATTAATATTGTTGATGCTTCAACGGGAGAGCTCCCAATTTTGGCAGATGACTCATCGCTTGTATTAATTACTTGCTACCCATTTACCAACATAAGGAATGCAGGAAATTTTAGCAACAATGATAATAATGAAAGGTATGTGATAACAGCAAAGCTGCTTTGATTGCATAAATATACTTCAGCGCTAACCAGTACAAACGATAATATAATCTGAATTGATACAAGTTGTTTATTTAAGATGGAGCTATTGACTTAATCTGTTCTGAAGAAACCAATCCTGCCATATTAACTTAAGCAATTGATATTTATCACGTAGACTGCCACAACAAGGTTAATATGATAATATAAAGAAACACCTTCAATGCTATTTTGTTTAGCGTAACAGCCTGCTGTCGCTTAAAAACATTTACTTTAGATAATACAATTACAAGGAAGTCTAAAATTGAATAAAACGATTAAGAAAGTGCCCTCAATCCTATTTGTTATTATAGCGTGTTTATATTTGCCACTTTTTGAAAGCTGGTTTGGTGGAACCCTCTGGGGGTTAAACTGGAAGTCCCCAATGTTTATGGATCAACTGGGTGATCAGTTAAGACTACTTAAGCTCATTATGGTGATTTTAGCTATTGCATTAATCATTATTAAAAGTGAAAAAATTAAAGCTACAATCAGCAGCAAAATGATTAGAAATGTATTTATTATTTCTGGGTATATACTTGCCGTAGTTCAACTGCCTTTTCTTTTATTAGGGGTAATGTTTGCAGGAGCCTCATCATCAGAGCTTAATTATTTACACAAAGAACAGACATTTAACAACCGCTCAATTTACGTGAATACCGTAAATCCAGGGGCTACGGGAAAGGCTTATCACTACTTCTATTTAAAATGTCAGTTACCATTAAATCGTTATGAATTGAAACAGATCAAAAAGATGGACTGGATGCGAGAATATAGCTTTGAAGTGAAAGGTAATGACTTAATAGTAACAGATAAAAGTACAGAAGATACAAGCCATAATTTCAATGTAACCAACTTTAGTTGCAATACTTAAACTGAAAATTTTACTCTCATTTGTTATAAACAACTATATAAGGCCAAATATAAAAGTATGTGTAGTTACTTTGATTAACAAGGTTCTACTCGCAGATTTACTTTAAGTAAAAGGCTTAATATTTTACTAAGCCTTTTATCTAAGAATTCAAAGCTTTTCATTATTCTGGGTCAGTATAACCTGACCAGATATCTGCGTTTATTGTCGGTTTCTTTTTACGTTTTTTCTTGCCTGTACCTTCAGGCTTTGCCATTGGTTTTGCTACCGCAGTAATTGAATCTTTACTTACTTCAGCTGCTTCAAAGCCCTTTACTTGTTCGCGCTCGAGGCGAATTTTGTTCTTCTTTTCGATAACGGTGAAATGATGATAATCTTCATGATCGATAAGCGATATTGCTAAACCTACTTCGCCTGCACGTCCACTTCGGCCAATACGGTGCATATAGTCTGAAGGGCTTCTTGGCAGGTTAAAATTAATGACCACAGGCAGTTTTTCTATGTCTAGACCGCGAGCCGCAATATCTGTTGCAATTAATACCTCAATCTCGCCAGCTTTAAAGCCGTCAAGTACACGGCTACGTTCGCCTTGGCCTTTATCGCCATGAAATACTTCTGCAGTAATACCACGTTTAGCGAGTTTTTCAGCTAAGTGCTCACAGTGGTGCTTAGCATTAACAAAAATAAGCGCTTGTCGCCATTCGTTTTGTTTAATTAAATGCGCCACCACGGCTGTTTTGTCGCCTTTGTTGACGGTAAATACTCGTTGTACTAAGGTGCTGGCATCAGCACTTTGTACTTGTATTTCAATAGGATTATTCAGTAGCTCTTGAGTTAACACTTTTACTTGTTCAGGAAAGGTCGCTGAAAATAATAATATTTGTTTTCTAGATGGCAACAATGCTAACAACTCAGAGAGCTCTTCAGTAAAGCCTAAACTTAACATCCTGTCGGCTTCATCAAGTACTAAGCTACTAACCAAGTCGAGTTTAATAGCATTATTGGAAATTAAATCGAGTAATCGACCCGGGGTTGCGACCAAAATATCAGTGCCGCCACGCAATGCAAGCATTTGAGTATTAACTGATACACCACCAAAAACGGCAAGAGTTTTAATTGCACCGTTAAAATGTACGGCATAAGATTTAATGCTGTCGGCAACTTGCTTAGCAAGTTCTCGAGTAGGTACTAAAATTAGCCCTGTAACATAGTTACCCTGACTTTTTTTACGACTTGATGCCTTTTGTGCATGTTGTTCTTGAAAAATGTGCTGCAACATTGGCAGTGCAAAGGTAGCCGTTTTACCCGAACCGGTATTAGCTCCGGCAATTAAGTCACGACCTGCTAATACACTTGGGATAGCTTGCGCTTGAATGGGCGTTGGCTGTTGATATTTCAGCTCAGTTAATCGAGATAAAAGAGGTGTAATAAGGCCAAGTTCTATAAAGTTGGCAGGCGTTGTATCAGATGTCATTAATGTAAAGGGCTCAAAACTAAGATAAGTGCCACTATTTTAGCGCATTTATGCCCTATTAAGTTAGTGAAATTTGGCAAACAATATCTTAGTGTTATTCAATCCCGATTCAGACCTTATTATAGTCAGAATTTTCAAGGATCAATTCTTGAGTAACTGCCTCAATACCTGGTTGGATAAAGGAGGTTAATTGGTGATGAGGGTAATTACCAATCATCAATTGCTCGAACGTTTGTTTTTGTGTGTCACTTAATAATGGCTTATCGCTAATCATTTTCAAAAGGTTAGTTCTATAGTAGCTAAGGTACTCAATTTGTGCCTGCACTAGTTGACATGTATTACCTGGCTCACCATGACCAGTAAACAGCTGTTTGACATCAGCTAATTCGATTAATAACGCCTGCAATACTTTCAACCATTGACCACTGTTACCATCACTCATAAAACTATGCATTTTATTGAAAACTACGTCTCCGACGAAAACGACTGATTTATTCTCCCCTAATGTAAAAAATAAGTCACTGTTAGACTCCGCAGCTCCTAGCGCTCTGAAATTGTAAATTAGCCCATCTAAACAAAGCACTTCTGCATCTTCAACCAATTGGTTGGGAAGTATTATATTATCGGGCCAGTTTTTCCCAAAATATGGTTGCCACTTTATTTTCTTTGCATCAAAAGTGTTTTTGATACAGTTCCTTACTCCACGAGTACTGATAACGGGAATTTCATCAAAACCAGTAATAAGAGTATCAGTACCATTATAATGATCAGGGTGCCCGTGAGTAATGATCACGGCGATTAATGGCTTATTCATGTTATCGATGTATTGACGCAACAATAAAGCATCATCATTAACCATCATAGTGTCAACTACGACGAGTGCGTTTTTCGTTTCTATTATAAAGGCATTAGTAAGAAATGTACGTTCGTTTGATGTCAGCATATGAATTACATACCCTTCATCATCAAAAGCGTAACGACTATATTTAAGTTCATTATTGGGGATCATAACGCTCATTAAATTTTCCACTATTCATCTATTTCAATACTGTTTTGGTTAGCATAACCTTCACTAAGGTCGAAATATATCTAAACTTAAGCTAGGGAATAAACTTTTTAACGTCCTTTGATGAAAAAGTTAATTGCCAATTCCATTTGGGATGAAGGCGATTGGCCTTTAATCTAGCCTATTTTTATTTTACTGAGTAAGTTGACCACTTAAATGTTTATTGTCTAAAAAAACTTTGTTGTCCCGATAAAATATAAAAGCCGATAGATTACGTATCAGCCTCTAAATTTATAGTCATACCTCGACGCCACAATTAAGGTATGACTAACACTGTCATCTACGATTAATCAGGATTGTTCTCATCCTGTAATTCAATATTTAGCTCTAAGACGTTTAATTCGCCACCTTTATTATCAAGGTTAATCGACAAACTGTTGTCTGAAACCTGAACGTACTTACGCAATACATTAAGAATGTCTTCAGTTAACTGTGGTAAGTAGTCGGGTTGTTTATTTCTATTATTACGTTCATGCGCAACAATAATTTGTAAACGCTCTTTGGCTTTTGAAGCCGTTGTTACTTGCTTTTCTTTTTTACGTAAAAAATAATCAAGTAATGCCATGTTAACCTCCAAATAAACGACTAAGAATGCCTTTTTTTTCAGCAACTAAAAATCTAAATTCAACCGTTTCACCTAACAGACGTTCAATCACATCTTGGTAGGCTTTACCTGCGTCACTTTCCGTATCTAAAATCACTGGCTCACCTGCATTAGATGCTTTAAGTACCGCTTGTGATTCTGGAATAACGCCTAATAAGGGTATCGCTAAAATTTCTTCAACATCTTCAACACTGAGCATTTCGCCCTCTTCTACCCGTTTAGGAGAATAACGTGTGAGTAATAAATGTTCTTTGATGGGTTCTAAACCAAGTTCAGCTCGGCGCGAACGACTTGCTAACATACCTAGAATACGATCTGAGTCACGTACCGATGATACTTCAGGATTGGTGGTAACTATGGCTTCATCGGCATAATAAAGTGCCATCATAGCGCCAGCTTCAATACCTGCTGGTGAATCGCAAATAATATAATCGAATCTTTCGCCTAGGTCTTCCAACACTTTCCCGACATTTTCTTTATTTAACGCATCTTTATCGCGCGTTTGTGAAGCCGGTAGAATTGACAGACTGCTCACGCGTTTGTCTTTAATTAATGCCTGATTTAAAGTCGCTTCACCATTAATGACATTGACAAAATCATAAACGACGCGACGCTCACATCCCATAATAAGATCAAGATTACGTAAACCAATATCAAAATCAATTAATACAACTTTATGACCTTTTAATGCTAAGCCGATACCAATTGCGGCGCTTGATGTCGTTTTACCAACGCCACCTTTTCCTGATGTTACTACTATTATTCGTGCCATAGACCGAATATCCCCTATAAAATTAAGCTAAATGAGTTTTGACGACACCAATTCTGTGTCGGATAAATGTATATACGCAGGTGAGCTCCAATGCTGTTCCATTGATTCGCTCAGCCAATAGTTTCCATTAATAGAAACCAACTCTGCTTCAAGGTTCTGACAATATATTTGTGCTTGGTGATGACCTTTTGCACCAGCAATTGCTCGGCCGCGTAAAGCGCCATAAACATGAATATTGCCATCAGCAATAACTTCAGCTCCAGCTGAAACAGAACCAATAATGACTAAATTCTGATCTTTAGCATAAATCTGCTGGCCTGAGCGAATTTGTCCACGGTGTATTTTGTCAGTGTATAATGCACGCTGAGGAACAGCTTCAGCTCGGTGAGTTTTTGCAGGGGTTTCAGGTTCAGCTGCTACTGATTTTGTTGTCGTTTCCACTTTCGCATTATTATTAACAGAATGACTTGCAGAGTTAACAAATGAGAAACCCAATTCGCGAATAAGCCTTTTCTGCTCTTTAGATACAGATCCAGTAAAACCGACAAAAGTAAATTTGAATTTTTCAACCAATGACTTTACCGCTTGATAATCTATAGAACTGTCTACACGTTCAATATCAACAACAATCGGGACCAAATAAAAAAAATCTGGTGCTTGGGCAACTTTATTCATCAAATCTTGACGAAGTTCAGCTAATGTTGCCGTTTTCAAATGTAAAACAGATAAGGTAAAGCTCGACCCTTTAAATTCAGTACTGGTCTCAACCATAAATAAGGTATTCCTCGAAATAAGGTAATTCTATGGTGCTAACTATTAACCGTTGAAAGAAGAGATAATTAGCACTTTATAGCGTTTTCCAATGTGGTAAGTAAGGCATTATGTCCTTGCTGATAGCGCTCAATTTTATTATCAGCCATTAATAATGAATAACTTAAATTAAGTGATGCAACCAATAAAGCACTTTCGCTGCTCTTAGAGCCAGGCTGTAGTTGAATGTCATTACACATAACAGCAAGTCTATTAGCCGCTTGCTTTAAATTCTCTGCTTGTTCAGCTGAGCAAGCAAACTGATGTTGCTTACCCATAATATTAATGCTGATCCCTTTAGAGTCTTCAACCGACATTAACTAACCTCTTCAACGCTTTGTAGTTTGCCTAATAAACTGGCTAATGCATTGTTAGTGTGCTTTTGTTTTTCTTCATTTTCGAGTGCTTCTAGTTGAAAAGTTTCATTTTCATCTAGAAGGTTTGCTTTTTGTTGCTCGAGTTCTGCAACCAGCGTTTGTAATTTATTGTTTTTATCAATTATTTTTTCGATCAGTTGTTCGAGTTGAGGGAGAGTATTTTCTAACATAAGGCGCTCTTGTTAACTGGACTGGATTAAGGGCGGCAAATTTAATCTAAAGTGAGGCACAATGCTACTATTAACGCAAATTATCGTCCTAATTTATGCAACAAATAGCAACCTAATAATAATCAAACAAAAAACGGTTAAATATCAAACTTTAATAATACAAATTATATACTTACCAACAAATTCATTGATTATCGATATATTAACGAAACGGTTTAAAAGTAAGCGTGTTTCATCCGTCTCTGGTAAATCATCTAGATAAAATAATACCAGATAGCAGAGTAACCTTTTTATCAAAGGGGTATTTGAAGATAATTGTATGAAGTATAAGTAATAAGCCGCATTGAAGGTTTACAGTTGCAGTGGTATTATTCGGGTATAATAATGAGTGACCCGAAATTAGTAATAAACCCTGAAGGTTCTATTGCTATAATTGAACTTTATCGTCTTATTGATAAGTGATAACGACCAACTTACCAACCTATTTGAATGCTTAATAATTAAAACCTATGACCAAAAACACTTTTACACCTGAGCTACTTGAACACCACTTTACCAAAACCGAATGGAAAAAAGGCGCGAGAATTTTTCAAGATAAGGGCATTAAAGCCTGCGCCCTTGATGGTGAAATAATACGCGGTGTAGTTTTTAGTGAACGTTCTCGCCAAACCACCTATTCAACGCGATTAGTTTTAAATGTTAAGTATGATGGTCTGGCAAGCTATTGTGATTGTTACGTCGCTCGCGACTGTAAGCATGGTGCTGCCTTAGCGCAATTTTTTCTTCATGAACAATTTGATCAAAATAGCATCGCTACCTCTGAAAAAGTGATCGACAAATGGCTTAGCCGCTTTCAAGCTCAACCAAGTAGATATCAACCTAACACCCAACAAAAGTCGTTATTGTATTTTTTAAAACCCAACAATTATAACGAAGACGATTACTATACTTTAGGTATTAAGTCCGCTCGACCAAAAATTAGTGGCGGCTGGAATAATTCAATTGGCAGTGAGTTTTCAGCGAGTTCGTTAATTAATAGTGCTTATGCGAATAATGAAGATGTTGCTGTGCTTACCGAACTTATCCGCACTAATCAATATGGTGATAACGTTAAGTATTTTGATTTATTCGAGCGAATCATAAAAACAAATCGCTGTTTTTGGCATACAAACTATGACTTAACTGATGCGATGACGTTAGGTGAACCATTAGAAGCCGAATGGCAATGGTTAGCACTTGATAACAAGTTACATACTTTGCAGCTTGTATTTATGAAACCCTCTACCAGTATCCTGATTATTAAAGCACAACCGCTTTGTTATTATGATGAAGAAACAAATTCCTTTGGAAGAATCAATACTAATACTCAATGTGATTTTGAAGCAGACTTACTTAATTCGCCTATTTTTGAAGAAGACAAATTACCTTGGATATTGAATAAACTGTCGATGTCATTAGGTGATGCTGTGCAGCGTTTGCCTAAACCTAAAACAGAATATTCACAAGAATTATCAAAACCTGAAGTATATTTACATTTTTCTACCCCTAGGGGAGCTGATCCTCAATCGGGGTTTGTGAAGGTTAATTTTTCTTATCAAGGCACTTTAGTTAACCCACATAATGAGAGTGTTACCGTTACACCATCAAACTTAAAGGATGGTGATATAGATGGCGATGGTAATAGTGAGAAAATAGTTAAGTTGTATCGCGACTTGACCTTTGAACAAACAGTTATCGATAAACTAACCACGTTAAAGTTTACTACTCAACCGAAGCCTAAACGCTACACTTTTACCAATGAAGATTATTTGAAAAAAGATAAAGTACCTAAATATTCAATGCTAATGGAAGGCCGCTATCTTTGGCATCACTTTTTACATCAAGATGTGGAATTATTGAAAAAATTAGGTTGGAATATAAGCTTTGCTGATGACTTTTATTATAAAGCGCTCGCTACCGATAGTGTATTTGACGCCGAAGTTATTCAAACTGATGATCACGACTTTTTCTCCTTAGGGTTGAACTTAACCATTGATGGAAAAAAAATGCCCGCGTTTCCTATATTATTGGGTGCTATTGAACAGCTACCTAAGTCGGCATTACTTGATCGAGAAAAAGAAAAGCTTATTTCTCCTGACTCCCCTATTTATGTGGATCTAGATAATGGTGACTTTGTTGCCTTGCGTTACCAGAGCGTACAGCCAATATTAAAACAGTTTATTGAACTCTTCATGCCCAATGCCTTAAATAAAGATGGCACCATGGAGCTATCACGCTTTCAAGGACATCAAACATTATCAATGTTAGATGATCAAGGAATGATAGCAACGGGCACAAGTAAGTTACGAACTTTAGCTGATAAATTAAAAGACTTTCAAAAAGTCACCACAGTTCCTGTACCCGATGGCCTAAACGCAACATTAAGAACATATCAACATCAAGGACTAAACTGGCTACAGTTTTTACGAGAGTATCAATTAAACGGTATTTTGGCTGACGACATGGGGTTAGGTAAAACCATTCAAACCTTGGCTCACTTATTAATTGAAAAACAGCAAGGCAGATTAACTAAACCAGTATTAATTGTTGCCCCTACCAGTGTTATTTTTAACTGGGCTAATGAAATTGAAAAGTTTACTCCGCAGCTTTCTTATCAAGTATTGCATGGTAGTAAACGCCAGCAACATTTCGGGTGCCTTGAAGGATTTGAAACCGGTGAAAATCAGGTTGATATCATCATTACCAGCTACGCGTTAATTACTAAAGATTTAGCGCTGTATAGCCAACAAAAGTTTTATTACCTTGTGCTTGATGAAGCTCATTATATTAAAAACACAAAAACAAAGTTATACCAAGCGTTCTTAACACTTAAAGCGCAGCATAAATTGTGCTTAACGGGTACGCCGATGGAAAATCATTTGGGTGAATTCTGGGCGCAATTTAACTTTTTACTGCCCGGTTTTCTTGGCGGACAAAGACAATTTACCAAGTTATTTAGAACCCCGATAGAAAAGCACGGAGAGCTAGAGCGTAAACAGTTATTAAATCAACGTATTAAGCCGTTTATTTTGCGTAGAACCAAGGACAAAATTGCGACTGAGCTGCCACCTAAAACTGAAATAATTCAAAAATTGCGTATTGAAGGTCAACAAGCAGAGCTGTATGAATCAGTGCGCTTAGCAATGGATAGCCGCTTGAAAGATATTATTGCAGATAAAGGCTTAAAACGTAGTCAAATAGAAGTATTAGATGCATTATTAAAACTGAGACAAGTTTGTAATCACCCTAAATTACTATCACTTGATGGGGCTAAAAAGGTTAATCAATCAGCTAAGCTAGATTACTTAATGGAAACGTTGCCCGAGCAAATTGATGAAGGCCGTAAAATATTAATCTTTTCACAGTTTACCAGCATGCTTTCTTTGATAGAAGATGAGCTAGTGAAGGAAGGTATAGGTTATGTCAAATTAACGGGAGCAACCACTAAAAGACAAGAAGTCGTTGATAAGTTTCAGCAAGGTGAAGTACCGGTATTTTTAATTAGTTTACGTGCGGGTGGCGTGGGCTTAAACTTAACGGCGGCCGATACGGTTATTCATTTTGACCCTTGGTGGAACCCTGCGGTAGAAAATCAGGCGACCGATAGAGCGTATCGTATTGGACAAGACAAGCCAGTTTTTGTATATAAGTATATTATTGAAAACTCAATAGAAGAGAAGATTCAAAAGATACAGCAAAACAAAGCTGAACTAGCAGCAGCGTTATTATCTGAAGAAGTCAGTGATAATAAACTCAGTTTAACTGACGATATTTTAGGGTCTTTACTTGCACCTTTGAGTTAGCACTGTAAAGCAAAATGAGAACGCGGCTTTCAATCGTATTTTTTGAACAAAATGCCGCGGTCTAGCTTTCACACATAAAAGAAATATTCATATAAATAACAATATTTTTAAGCTTTGCTATCGTGAGCTTTTAGAAAAACTACTCTTTTCAATACAAAAAATATAATGATTAAGTAAAATATTGTCGCTAGATGCTTAAATATCACCGTAAATGGCGCCCCTGCTTGGTAGGCAAGTGCCGCATCGGTAACTGGCATAACAATACCAAATAAAGCACACCACATTAGTATTGAATAATGTCTAGAATATAGAAGCAACCCTAGAACCAATGTTATAAAAAGAGTACGTGAGCCATATATATTAACCCAGTCTGCATCCATCAGTGAAAATAGTTCAGTTCCTCTCACCTTTGAAAAAGCTAATGGGTCAATATAGGCAAAAATTCCATAAAAAACCTGCAGTAAAACCATGAGTAAAACTAAGACAAATCCAACTTTTTCTAACTTTGATTTATTATTCATATGTTGCCAATCTACACCTAAATATTAATGTGCCCTATTTATAGGGCGAGGCTGTTTAATTAAAATATTGCTGTGATATCAAAAATGTTTTTCACCTTATCAATGACTAACTATGCAAATGATGCATATTGTTAAAAACAGCCTTCAACTAAGATTAATTTACTTTCAGTACTGGTATGTCTAATCGAAAATAAAGGCTGAGCTTGTGGATCATTTAAAAAGCCTTTTGCAATTTCTTTATCGGGAAATTCTAATACGACGACTCTTTCAGGTCGCCAATTCCCTTCCATGACCTCAGGTTCGACACCTTGAACTACATATTTACCACCGTGCTTTTTAATAAAAGCAGGAATTTTATCAATATATTCTTTAAAGAGATTAAAGTCTCTTATAGAAAAATCTAATATTAAATACCCTTTCAATTTATACCCCATGATTTACATTTTAATGCTAAAGCCGCTCACCTATAAGATACTAATACAACAATAGTTATTCAAAGTACACTATACGATGAAGTTATTAATATAAGCGTCATATATTTTCTAAATTTGTGCAATGAGATTATTAGCGTGCGCTAATGTTTGGTCTTCATCTCGACCAAGCCCACTACTGTCAATAAAGGAGACATTAGTAATACCAATAAAGTTCAAGACATGTCGTAAATAATTAGAGATGAAATCAAGGTCACTGTCTATTTTAGTACCACCCGAAACAATAATAATATACGCCTTTATGTTATTTACTAAACCAACAGGCCCATTATCACCGTATCGAAAGGTTAGTTTAGATCTAACAACTTGATCAATCCAAGCTTTAAATACTGCCGGTACTCCAAAGTTATAGATAGGTAGGCCAATAACAAGTAAATCGGCATCAATGAGTTCATTAACCAATACATCGGACGTTTCCAAACATTTGTGCTGCTTTGATGTTCGTTCTTCGGCAGCGGTAAAGTTGGCTTTAATCCAATGTTCATCAATAAATGGGATACCATTAGCCAAGTCTCTAATTGTAATTTTACTCTGGTTTTTACCTGCAAGTTGCTTAATTAACTTGTCTGATAAATCTCGGCTATATGAACCTGTTTTTCTCATGCTTGCGTCAAGTCTTAAAATATTTTTAACCATAAATTCCTCAGATACCATATTTGATAAGAGATTGAATAAAATAAACACCTGCCACTTAATTAAAATAAATTAATCAAGTAGAACAGACGCTACGTTGATGACTTCTATTTATGTTAAGGCAATATAGGGTTTATATTCATGCCGCCGTCAATATTGTATTCTCCACCAGTAATAAAGGATGCATCATCAGAAGCTAAGAAAGTTACTAGCTTGGCAATGTCTGCTGGTTGGCCAAAACGCTTTAGTGGAATTCTGTTTTGCATAACAGCTGCAAATTCATTTAATTGTTCTTCTGGCATGCCTGTTTTAGCAAAAATAGGCGTGTATGTAGGACCTGGGTTAACAGAGTTCACGCGTATTTTACGCGGAGAGAGTTCAGTCGC
>MAAB01001449.1_pt1 | contig 21980 bp, 33 predicted proteins | sample 1115991 | NCBI WGS metagenome assembly MAAB01 (sample SAMN04961124, study PRJNA320927) | seawater metagenome | isolation source: sample BD02T18 sea water enriched with oil for 18 days | place: USA:Gulf of Mexico | collected 2013-07-27
AGCTTTTTACATGGTAAACCAGCATCAGCCGGGCTACTAAGAAGTCAGCCCAGTGATTTTAAAGTATTTGAGCAATTACCCTTTTTACCCTGTGGTGAAGGTGAGCATTTATTTATTCACATCAGAAAAACGGGTGCCAACACTGTTTTTGTGGCGCGAGAATTAGCAAAATACTTCAAACTAAAAGAGCAGTTAGTTTCTTATGCGGGTTTGAAGGATAGGTTTGCGATTACAGAGCAATGGTTTGGTGTTCATGTTCCAGGTAAGCAAGAATATGATTTAAGTGATCTTAATATTGAAGGTGTTGAAGTACTTAGTTATAAAAGACATAACAAAAAACTACGTACGGGTGCATTAACGGGTAATCGTTTTGAATTGATTTTACGTGATGTAACTAACCTTAAAGCGTTGCATGAATGCTGGACAAATATCGTCGAACAAGGTGTGCCAAATTATTTTGGTGAGCAGCGTTTTGGCATTGACGGCGGTAATATTGGCTGTGCTTTAGCATTATTTTCAGGCACGAAAGTAAAAGATAAAAAGAAGCGGGGCATGTATTTATCTGCGGCGCGTTCAACTATTTTTAACGATATTATCAATGAGCGTATCAAAGAAAATGTTTTCACTAAGCTGCAAGTTGGTGATGTGCTTATGTTAGCAGGCACGCAATCGGTATTTCACCTTGATGAAGTTGATGACAGCATTGAGCAACGTTTTAATGACAAAGATGTCGATATTACTGCCACCATGTGGGGAGCAGGTGAGTTAATGACTAGTGCTGAGCCAAAAGCTTTAGAGCAGAAAGTTGCCGATCATCATGATGAGTTTTCGCAAGGTCTACCACGCTTTGGCTTAAAACAAGAACGTCGTCGTATTCGATTAGTGATTAAAGATGCGGATATTGAAGTATTACCTAACATCGTTAAATCAAGTGATGCTGCAGCTAACGATAGCTTACCTGCGGTAAAGATTAACTTCACCTTAGCTGCTGGCTCGTATGCTACCACGGTGCTGCGTGAATTAATTAACTACCAAGATTGCACCCAAAGAGTTGACCCTAAAGTTAACGTAAGCGTAAACACAGAGCAAGGTAACGGATGAATATTTTATTAAGTAATGATGATGGCGTGCATGCGCTAGGCATTAAGGTGCTACAACAAGAGTTAGTAAAACATTTTGCAGTGACGGTTGTTGCTCCCGACAGAAACTGTAGTGGTGCCAGTAATTCTTTAACATTACTCAACCCTCTTAGAGCGCAAACCCTTGATAATGGCTTTATTTCTGTCAATGGTACCCCGACCGACTCAGTACATTTAGGCGTTAGCCAGCTGGTATTATCAACACCTGATTTAGTGGTTGCCGGCATTAATAAAGGCGCTAATTTAGGGGATGATACTTTATATTCAGGCACCGTTGCTGCTGCAACAGAAGGCAGACACATGGGTATCCCCGCTATTGCTATATCACTTTTAGGTAAGCATGAGCAGTATTATCAAACTGCAGCAAAAATTACGGCCAATATCATTAAACGGATACAAAAACACCCCTTAGCGGTAGATCAAATACTGAATATTAATGTTCCCGATGTGCCTTTATCCGCCATCAAGGGTATCAAAGTTACCCGCCTTGGTCATAGGCACAAGGCTGAAACGATGAAAAAAATGCAAGACCCATGGCAGCGAGATATTTATTGGTATGGCACATTAGGACAAGAGCTTGATGGCGGCGAAGGCACTGATTTTCATGCCGTGGCAAATAATTATGTTTCAGTAACCCCGCTAACCGTTGATATGACCGCACATAGCAGTATAGATAATATGAAAGAATGGATGAATGAAGTAACGTTATGATGACTTACACAAAAACTAGCCGAACAAGTGGGAAATCGAAACGCAGCGGTGAATTATTAGCGCAAAAGTTACAAGCAGAAGGTATTAATAACCCAGATGTTTTACAAGCTATTGCCAATTCTCCTCGTCATATTTTCATACCGGAAATATTAGCCCATAAAGCTTATGACAATACCGCTTTACCCATTGGGCAAGGGCAAACCATTTCTCAACCTTATATCGTCGCTAAAATGTCGGAATTGTTGCTTGCTGATGGCAGGCCTAAAAGCATTTTAGAAATTGGCACGGGTTCAGGTTATCAAACCTCAATTTTAGCGCAACTTACTGATAAAGTTTTTTCGGTTGAACGCATTAAATCACTGCAATTTCAGGCTAAACGCTGTTTAAGAGCGATGGACTTGCATAATATTTCCATGAAACATGGCGATGGTTGGTTAGGCTGGGCAAGTAAAGCGCCATTTGACGCCATTATTGTCACTGCGGGTGCTGCAAGTGTGCCGCAAGCATTGTTAGAGCAACTTATTGATGGCGGTCGTTTGGTTATTCCCGTAGGCGAGCAAACGCAAATACTTAAAATAATTACCCGAAACGGTGACAGTTATAGTGAACAGCAAGTGGAAGCGGTTCGTTTTGTGCCTTTAGTGCCAGGAGCATTGTTGTAATGAAAATTTTTTCTGCCATTTATGGGTGGACGTTAAAATGGGCAGAGCACAAGTTTGCGCCAAGAATGTTAGCATTGTTAACTTTTGCTGAATCAGTATTTTTCCCTATTCCCCCCGATGTCTTGCTTGCACCTATGGTGTTAGCCAAGCCTGAAAAAGCATGGCGACTGGCAAGTTTAACCACTATTGCCTCTATTCTTGGTGGTGTTGTTGGTTATTTACTTGGTTATTTGATGTTTGAACCTTGGATACAACCATTGATCACTGAATTTGGCTATCAAGACCGTTTTGATACCGCCATGAATTGGTTTGCACAGTGGGGTGTTTGGGTAGTTTTTATTGCGGGCTTTTCGCCTATACCTTATAAGCTTTTTACGGTCAGTGCTGGATTTTTACAAATGGCTTTCTTACCTTTTTTACTAGCCTCGGCAGTGGGAAGAGGTATGCGTTTTTTCCTTGTCGCAGGACTTATTCGATGGGGAGGCAGTGCTATGGAAAACAAAATACGGCAATGGGTTGATGTTTTGGGCTGGGGATTGGTTGTTTTGATCGTTATCGCTTACTTTATGCTACGTTAAAACGGAATTTTTAAAGTGTTTATGGTTAATGAGCAGTATTTAACAAATCACCGTATTAAAGCATGCCCTATTTTTAGTGCTAACTGCTCATTTGGTAAAATAATTTGTAGCCTATTTATTTGTTTAAGTCTTGTTGGCTGTTCATCTAGAGAAAAACCAGCCCCTGTTGTTAGTGTCTATGGCAGTGCTCCGTTAAAAGATCGTGTTAAACATAGCATAAATGGCAGTGAATATACGGTAAAGTCAGGTGAAACGCTCTATTCGATAGCATGGCGAGCCAATTCTGATGTGCGCCAATTAGTCAAACTGAATAAACTTATCCCTCCTTATAATATCTATCCGGGTCAAAAATTATTTTTAGTTGCTAAAAATAAAGGAAAAACAGCCAAAGCGAGTAACAGCAAGCACTCTAGTAAAAAGCTGACTAAAAGCTCTAATCAGACCAGTAATAAGGCAAGTAAAAAGACACTTGCATCTACAAAAAAGCAGGCGTATGGTGAAAATGTAAGTAAAAAGAAAACCAAACAAAATGACTTACCAAAAAGCAATTTTTCTCAAAAAATTAGCCATTGGCAATGGCCAGTAAAAGGCAAAGTTATCTCGAGGTTTTCTTTTAAAACACAGGGTAATAAAGGACTAGATATCGCTGGGCGTCGCGGCACTAAAATAAGGGCAGCGGCAAATGGTAAAGTTGTTTACGCAGGTAGTGCTTTAAGAGGGTACGGTAAGTTAGTTATTATTAAACATAATGATGATTATCTTAGCGCTTATGCTCACAACGACACTATCTTAGTAAAAGAACAACAACAGATAAAAGCAGGTGATATAGTCGCTAAAATGGGCGATACCGATGCGCAAAGAGTCATGCTTCATTTTGAAGTTCGCTTTCGCGGAAAATCAGTCGATCCTTTGAAGTATTTACCGAATAAATAATAAGTGTATTCCTATAAGATTTAGCTCATAGAGAATATCAGTCAAAACAATCAAGAAAACTGGAGAAGATGTGAATATTTAATACCTTAATTTAACTTTGCTACGTACAGGAGATATACAGCATGGTAAAAGAAAAAGTAAAAACCGCAGTATTGAATGAAAAGGAAGCAGTATCATCAAGTTTAGATGCTACTCAGATTTATTTGAGCGAAATTGGTTTTTCGCCTTTGTTGAGTGCAGAAGAAGAAGTTTATTTTTCACGGCTATCCCTCAAAGGTGACGAGGCTGCTCGAAAACGTATGATTGAAAGTAATCTACGTTTAGTGGTTAAAATTGCTAGGCGTTACAACAATCGCGGCTTACCCTTACTCGACTTAATTGAAGAGGGAAATTTAGGGTTAATTCGGGCCGTAGAAAAATTTGACCCCGAACGTGGTTTCCGCTTTTCAACTTATGCTACTTGGTGGATCCGCCAAACCATTGAGCGGGCGATAATGAATCAAACCCGTACCATTCGCTTACCTATACATGTAGTTAAAGAATTAAATATTTATTTACGTGCTTCACGTGAACTTGTCCAAAAGCTTGATCATGAGCCTAGTGCCGAAGAAATAGCTAACTCACTTGATAAACCCGTCGCCGATGTTAATAAAATGCTGCGTTTAAATGAACGCATTGCTTCTGTTGATACTCCCTTTGCAGGTGATTCAGATAAAGTCTTGCTTGATGTGATTGCCGATGAAAAAAGTTGTGGTCCAGAAGGTAATTTGCAATCTGATGACATGAGCAATAATATTATCAATTGGTTGAATGAATTAAACTCTAAACAACGAGAAGTGCTGGCTAGACGCTTTGGCTTAATGGGTTATGAAGCCGCTACTTTAGAGGTCGTGGGTTGTGAAATAGGGTTAACTCGAGAGCGTGTTCGTCAAATTCAAGTGGAAGCATTGAAACGTTTACGTGATATCTTAAGTCAACAAAACTTATCTATTGAAGCGATATTTGAAGCTCAGTAAAAAGTAGTCACTATAATTTTTGAATATTTAGGCTGTAAAGTTTTACTTTACAGCCTTTTTCGTTTGTGTGCTTTTTCGTTTATGTGGATATAACATTAAATTACAGCTGTTCTTTTAATTCAAACAATAAATCTAATGCTTGCTTCGGTGACAAATTATTGGCATCAATGTTACGTAAGGTATCTAGTGCCGGATGATCGTCAGCAACTAACGATAATTGCTGAAAGCTGTCAGTTTGCGCCGGCAAAATAGAAGCAGCTTGTTGATTTTCTAGCTCTGATAAGCGTTGCTTAGCACGGTTGATAACCGTTTTAGGAACACCAGCAAGTTGCGCAACTTGTAAACCAAAACTTTTACTGGCGGCACCTTCTTGTACAGCATGCATAAATATTATGTTGTCGTCGTGTTCCATGGCGTCTAAATGCACATTAGCTAAAGTAGCAATTTGCTCAGCCAATAAGGTTAGTTCAAAGTAATGCGTGGCAAATAAGGTAAAGGCTTGAGTCTTTAAAGCAAGCATTTCAGCACATGCCCAAGCTAATGATAAACCGTCATACGTACTGGTTCCGCGGCCAATTTCATCTAATAACACTAAACTCCTGTCGGTAGCATTGTGTAAAATATTAGCGGTTTCTGTCATTTCTACCATAAAGGTGGAGCGGCCACTGGCTAAGTCATCAGAAGCGCCAATTCGGGTAAATATTCGATCAACCAGACCAATTTTTGCCCCTTGTGCCGGTACAAAGCAGCCTATGTGTGCCAACAACACAATAAGTGCTGTTTGGCGCATGTAAGTTGATTTACCCCCCATGTTTGGGCCAGTAATAATGAGCATTTTTCGTTGTTCAGTTAATACTACAGGGTTGGCAATAAAAGCATCATTAGTCATTTGTTCAACAACGACGTGTCGCCCTGCTTCAATGTCGATTCCCGCGTTTTGACTAAGTACTGGTTTTACGTAATCTAGGCTAATGGCACGTTCGGCAAACGTCGCCAATACGTCAAGTTCGGCGATAGCTTGGCTTAATATTTGTAGCTGAGGAAGCTCAGGGAGAATTTGTTCAAACAATGCTTGGTAAAGGCGTTTTTCCAATGCTAAAAACTGGCTTTGTGCACTAAGCACTTTATGTTCATGCTCTTTTAGTTCTTCGGTGATGAAGCGCTCATTGTTTTTTAATGTTTGGCGGCGAATATAATTATCAGGGACATCATTTGCAGCACTTTTACTTATTTCAATAAAAAAGCCGTGCACTCTGTTATAGCCTACTTTTAGGGTATGAATTCCTGTGCGCTCTTTTTCTCTTTGCTCAAGTTCAGCGAGAAAATTTTCAGCACCCTGACTTAAATCACGTAGCTTATCAAGCTCTGCATCGTAACCTGGCGCTATAACACCACCATCGCGAATAAGCACAGGTGGGTTTTCAACAATAGCTTTTTCAAGCAGAGTTTGGATAGCGGGTATTGGCAAACAAGATTGCCCTAATTGATGAATATAGCCTTCGCCAGTTTGCGATAAATAATTTTGTAGCTGAGGAAGTTGCTGTAAGGCAAAACGTAGTCGGGCAAAATCACGTGGCCGAGCTGAGCCTAAAGCGATGCGGGAAACTATACGCTCAATATCGCCGAGCCCTTTAAACAAAGGGTGAATATCAAGGTGTAATTCGTTTGCTATGATTTGCGCTATGGTATTTTGTCTATTAGTCAGCACCTCAATGTCTCGTAAAGGAAAATGTAACCAACGTTTTAGCAAGCGCGAGCCCATAGGTGTCGCAGATTTATCCAATATGGAAGCTAAGGTATTGTCAAAGCCACCTTGCAAGTTCATGGTTAATTCTAAATTACGGCGAGTGGCGGCATCAAGTATCACACCTTTACTGGCCGACTCACTTATAATGGCGCGAATATGTGGTAAAGCCGTGCGTTGGGTATCTTTAACATATTGAAATAAACATCCAGCAGCTGATAAACCTAACAGTTTGTTTGCTACTCCAAATCCTGTCAGCTCTTTAGTACCAAACTGCTGGTTAAGTAGAGATATTGCGGTTTGTAAATCAAACTCCCATTCAGGGCGTCGACGCAAACCTTTATATCGGTCGATAAGGCTTAAATCCGTCATTGTTTCAGGGTACAGTAATTCAGCAGGGGAGAGGCGTTGTAATTCTGCCTGTAACTGTTCTGCAGTTTCAGGCTCTGTTAATACAAAACGGCCACTAGCCATATCTAAATAAGCTAAGCCATAATCAGGCTCAGATGTTTTACTCTGTGAGTTTTGGTTTTCAACCAGTGCGACGATTAAGTTATCTTGCCTGTCGGTTAATAGCGCTTCATCACTGACCGTTCCAGGGGTGATCACTCGTACCACTTTTCGTTCTACCGGGCCTTTACTGGTGGCTGGATCGCCAATTTGCTCACAAATAGCGACACTCTCACCCAACTGCACAAGCTTCGCTAAATAGTTTTCTACCGCATGGTAAGGAACACCTGCCATTGGAATAGCATTACCACCCGTTTTTCCGCGTGCCGTTAGCGATATATCAAGTAAATCAGAGGCTTTTTTTGCATCATCAAAAAATAATTCATAAAAATCCCCCATACGATAAAAGATTAAAATATTGGGAAACTCGGCCTTGATGGTTAAGTACTGGCGCATCATTGGGGTGTGCGCAGAGAGATCTGCATTGGAATTAGCCATTTAGATACTAAAACTCTTATTATTATGTTGATAAATTGATGTGTAATTATGACATAAGGCTAATGGCTAAATCTTCTTTTTTAGTGATATTTCAATGTTTTTGACTAGCTATTTAATTGAAGTAAGTATTGTTCATGGTCAAGGTTTTCATGCTTATAAGCTTGAATAATAACTTATCAGTATAAACACATTTAAAGATTAATAACTTTTTTGGTAAAAATATAAAAAAGTTACTAACTCCTTTATATCGATTATAAAACAATGAGTTAGAGGTCTGTCTTGTTTGATTTTTTACTGTGAATAAAAAAAATTATAAAAAACCTTGATACTGTACGACTAAACAGTATACCGAAAAGCGACACTTATTTGCCTAAAGCGCTACTTTTAGGCGTTTAAAGCTACTTCCTTGTTGTAATGTGTAAAACCTACAATTTAAAAAAGTTTAAAGTTTTTTTTTGAATAACAAGGAATAACATGGAAAGCAGTAAGATAAACCCCGTAAGCGCGTATTTTTTAACTATTAATTCAGCATCAACAATACAATCAAGCATATTTCGCTTACGTTCATTTTGTCAGTTCACATTCAACGAAGTAGATTTTAATCAATGCGATTGGAACGGACTTAGTTACATCAATGTACTCAGTTACATGCAACATCAGCGCGAGAGTGGATTAGCTTATTCATCAATCAATGTGACTTTATCAATATTAAAAAGTGTGGCACTACAAGCGTGGCAATTGAGCGTCATTAACATTGATGAATACATGAGAATCAAAACCACCAAAGGACTTAGGGGTGCTAGAGTTGACGCAGGGCGCTCACTTAGCGTTAATGAAATACAAAACATAAAAAAGAAATGTACTTCTAGCGACGATAAAACAGCTAAAAGAAACTTTGCTATTTTTGCGCTGGGTTGTGGAGCTGGGTTGCGCCGCATTGAATTATCACGATTAGATATTGAAAATATTCATGACGATAAACTTCAAGTCATTGGCAAAGGAAACAAGGAGAGAGTTGTTTATTTAAATCCTTTTACACAAAAAGCGGTAAAAAATTGGCTCGATGTTCGAGATAGTGATAGTGGGGCACTGTTTGTGCGTATTTTTGCAAATAATAAAGTTGGCAAACGAATAGGTGTTTTAAGTATTCATCGCGCTATTGAAAAGATACAAATCAATAGCAGGGCAGACCGTTTTACAACTCATGATTTGAGGCGAACCTTTGCAACAATGTTACTTGATGCTAATGCCGATAAATTTGCTGTGCAGCGACTACTCGGTCATAGCTCATTAAATACCACTGAGCGTTACGACAAAAGAGGGGATAGAGCCGCAAAAGCAGCCATTGAACTTTTGCCATTTTAATCACCGGTACGCCACACTTCCCACAAAAAAAGCCGCTAATTAGCGGCTAAGTATGATGACTGTTTTGCTTGCTTGAGTTCGCTTTGCCTAACTCTTTCGTCGAGCTTATCTAGTCTAATATCAATTTTATCAACGGATTTTGTTAAGCTACTTATATCAGCACTTAACTTTGATGTTGTTGCTACTGAGCTGATGACAACTGTCAACATCATTGCAACAATGCTTTTTGCAAAGTCAGACACTACTCGCCCTCCCTGACAATTAGCGCATCAATGAGACCTACGGTAGCACAGTAATGTACATCAACATCAATACCCTTGTCGCTCAACGTTGATATCAACCCTGCCCGAAACTCTTTATCAGTTGAATAACAAAAGGCTTTTGATACATCACCAAAGTGATAACTTGAGCAGCCTGACAATAAAACAGTTAAAAACAACATTATGATAAACAATGATGTTGTGTGATTTATGATATTTGTGATTAGCCTTACCATTTGGGACCTCTTAATTTAACCCCAAAGTACATCACTTTGGCTTTGTAATAATTAACTCCAGCACAAATACATGCATCAAAATACATGCGGTGCACTTGCTCATGCGTTCGCCCTGATTTTTCGCGCAACTTGCAATACTTGTCATGCGGAAAGCTTGCAAAGCGGTGCTTACCAACAAATGGCGAACCGAAAACACGCCAAAAAAGCCGCGGAATACTTGAGCCGTCTGGCTCGTCACCCTTTTCGATTTTCCACTCAACACCGCTTGAGTCGGTGAAAGAAAAGCTCTCTAGCATCCGAACTGTACGTCCATCTTCTAACAACTCAGCTTTGGGCAAACCAGAGAAAAAGGCTTTAACTTTAGTTTTCATCAACAAGCCCCGTTGTTTTAACTTTAAATTGATAGATGACGATAGCAGCAAGTAATGCGCCGATAACCGTTGTTAATACGCGGTTTGTGTCTATGTTCATACGTAGCCAGCACTTAAACGATTCAATCTCGCTATTACAAAGCTTTCTTGCTCTGCTAGTGCAATACCATTGTGAATTTGAGCGTAACTAAATACACCTTGCGCACCTTCATAATTTGCCATGTGATACATCAGCAAAGACAAATCAGTTGGCAATAATTCAGTACCGGGTGAGAGTTCGGTTTTTTGCGCTATATAATCAATGTAAGCGCTTGTGTGATTCTCACTACTCGGCGCCCATTTGCTAATAATTGACTGAATAGTGTTATCTTCACGCTCCAAATATTGCAGCAAAATAATATAAGCAGCTCTAAAACCATATTTAGCCGCTTTGAATTGTGCAAAAACAGTATCATTTTGAATGGCACTTAAGCCTACCCAGTCAGCACCTTTTTTGATGTTTAACGGGTTATTGTTTCTAACATTTCGGTTAGCTCGATTTGTCATTTGATAAACTCCTAAAACAATAAGCGCAACGCTAATAACTAATAATGTTATTGGCTTGCGCTTAGTTATAGTTACTAAGGCAGACATTTAAACCTGCTCGTCTGCTGTGCCGTCAGCAAGTAACACATCAAGACGGGCGCTTGCATCATCAACCAGCATCACGTTAGGGTTAAGTGGGTTAGGCACACTCAATAGCATATTGACGATAACGCCCATACCCTCTATCAGCGGTACATAATCTAAATCACTAAAAGCTGCGTTAAGTAAGCGACTGCGGATGATTTTAGTTAATGGGTTTGCTTCAATTGCCATTTCTTCATAGACCGTAAATCTACGCTGCATAGCACCTGTTGAGATTTTGCGAATTTTAGGTGCGCCGACCACTACAACCCCTGTCGATTCAATTTTATGCGTTCCGTTATCAAAAATTACATTCATAGTATTGGCCTCGCTAAATATCGTAATTGTATATTTGTATCTTGTGACTGATACTCTAAAAGAAGCGATTCATTGCACATAATATCTGTGCTAATTTGACCTCCCATCGATTCATAGGAACCTAACAGTTTATCTGAAGTACCATTTTCGTATTCATCATCCCAAATAACCACGCCGTCAATTGTCAATCTGACAGCAGCATTTCCTGCAGCAATTGAGCTTATATACAAAAGACTAACCAAGAACTTACCCGACAAGGACAATATCGGCGTTAATCCTGCGGATGTATCAAGTGAGTTAATTGATACATATTGGACAATGCTCACCCCTCTAGATGACGGCCAATTTAAATCTGGTGCCAATTGCGGCAATGTAGATATAGCACTTGTGACATCGGTTGTATGACCGTTAATCGCTTGCACATCGGTACTTATATCGCCGTTAACAACAGTTAAAGCATCAATCTTGGCTTGAGTAATATCACCATCGCCCACAATTGCATTTTGTGTATCAACAGCTTTGTTTGCTATTTCGACATTGGTTGCATCAGCTCTGGTGGTAACGTGCGCTTGTGTTGCTACGGCTTTTTCATTAGTGTTAGCGATAATAACTGCTTGCTGGTCGGCAAGTAGCTTTTTGATGTTTATAGGTAGATTTATGCTCGCCATGTTTCACCCCCTGCCAGTGTTATATCGTGACCTGAATAGTTGCAAACAAAAACCGCCGTTTCGGTTTCCCATTCATAACCTGCTGGGGCATCCTCATTGCCCTGCACGAAAAAACCTTTCGTTGGTGTTGTGTTGGCAATGCTATTGCCGATACGAATTTTCCCCATATCAACATTATTTGTAATTATCTGTAACGCAACCATGCGATTAAGCGCGGCGCGTGCCGCGAACACTTCAAGCGTTTGCCCACTAGGAATTGTAATCCTATTGTCGGGCACAGGTAAAAAAGCAGTACTAACATTTTTTGCCATTTTGCCGTTTTCAACTGTGGCGCTTGATTCAACCTGAATCGCCTCAACGATGCGAGAAACAACGACCTCGTTAGCAATCGTTACTGCGCCCTTACCAACCGAAGTAATAACTATGTTAGCTACTTCATATTCAATAGTTATCACTGATTGACTGTCATTAAAAAACAACATTTCGCTAATGTCTTTTAATTGATACTGACGACCGACCGAGCCAGAAATAACGCCAGTTTTCGGGTTGGATAGCTTAAAGCTGCCGTCCGCGTCAATAATTGACAAGAACAAGCCACCCGTAGGCACCATCCTTTCTTCGCCTACCTTTAATATTAATTTTGGCATTACTTACCCCTTCACTGAAATAAATGAAATGGCAATAAAGCCAATTGCCGCCGCTATCGCCATGTACATAGTCATTTTTTCAGAAGATTTAGCAACAATATCCTGACCTGCTAACGATGTATTTCGCGCAAGCTCGGCTATAATTCCTTTATCGTTGGTATTTGATGTCGAAACACTTGCCAGCGCCTTTTCATTGATTGCAAAATTTGCCTGTGCTGCTGAACTCAAGTTACTAGCAAAATCACTTGATGCATTGGTTAGCTCAGTGATAATTTCAGCCGACGTATCACCGACCTGCTTAACCGATGAAGTAGCCACATCCTCAATCTCATCAATAGCAAATTCAGCGGTATTGAGTGCTCGACCTACTGTGCGTTCATTGGCATCAAGTGCATTTCTTGTTGTGCGCTCATTTGATTCAAGCGCAGACGCAGATAAAGCACTAGCTTTTGCGTTTGCCGCTGTTACAGCCGCCAAAGATGCCTCTGCTATTTCTTGTGCTGCCCGAACCGCCCCAGCATCAACGAAAGAAATATCACCGTTTGCAAAAATACTGCCATCATCTAAATTGATGGAGTTATCAGTATTATATGAATCCTCTATATCGACGCGATTATCTTGTGAATAATCATAATCTTCATCTATAGTTATTTTAGTATCTGTTGAGTTATCGGTATTGTATGAATCATTGATATCTACACTTGATTCATCATGCGTTACATCACCAGAAACACCTGCATAATCACCGTCATTAACAATATTAGCGGTACTTTGCTGGTTACTTGTACTTTGCTTACTACTACTACGCCCACCCATGATAAGCCCCATTTACATTAAGTCGGTAAACCAATTCGTCACGCGATAAAAGTGCCTTTCTTACTTCGATAAGCTCAATTGGCAACCCCTGCAAGCCTTTTTCTAGTCTTTCAGGGTGCTTTGTGTGAAAGCGAATTGTTTTAAATTGATTATTAATGGCAAAATTGATTATTTCGTCGCGCGATTCTCGAATACCTCGCCCCGCAACGGCAACCGCCACAAGCTCAAGATTTTCTCTGCGCAAAACGATATAAAGTTTATTGTTATCGGTAATATATAGCCGACTAATGCCGCTTTTAATTTCACTTTTGATTTTATTGATTGCGCCACGCAATGCAGGTTTTAATATCTGCATTGCGTGACTTGTTAGTGGGATTTCTCTCATTATTTTTTCAACATTACAAAGGCGATTAAGGCAGCAATAACAATACCGCCAATCAGCATTGGTGATACACCCGTACCACCATAATTTAAGCCACCAAAGCTTGTACTGTTATTCTGAGCTTGGTCGCCATTTCCACTTGTGGCCTCGCCACTCGTTAAGCCACCGCCACTCGTTAAACTGGTTAATGCTCCAAGCATTGCGCCCCCTTAACTTTTGCTATAAAAGAAAAAATAGTAAATGGCAGCTATGGCCATACCAATCTTAAGCAATGAGCCTAAAATTGAACTCGACCAAGAGCCAATCGCAAAACCTGCACCCCCTGCAATCAAGGGGTATAAAAATACTAACGGCACTTTTAATCCCCTCTCATCACAAAGAGCAAACCAACAACCAATGCACCGCCGACCATTAACGAGGTGTTACTAACACCATTAATGATTGATGGCTGTTGCGCTGCTTGAGTTGTTTGCTTGTCAACGACAATTGGTGTGCCATCTGAGTTCTGACCTTTTACAGGCTCAGAGGCGCGCAAAGTATCAACATCTCGCCCAGATTCTTTTGCACTTAGAATAGTGTCAGCCAACACCTCTTGACTTGCGTCATAGACAACATCCCAAGTTTCACTGACCGCTTCACTCAAACCGCCCCATAAATCTTCAAACATAACGCCCCCTTTACAGCTCGTTAGGTGGGAAAATCATTTGCTCATAACCGTCAATATGAGCCTTGATTGAACCTGATGAATTAGTAGTTAAAACAAACTTTAAGTCATTTGTTGGCATACCCGTAGTACCGAAACCCAATACCGTAAAATCAACAAGACACATGCCCGCTTGCGGAACGATGCCGCCGAGTTCTTTTAGGTCATGGTCAAGTTCAGTACGCGTCCATTCGTTTAGTGTTGTAGAGCCACGCTTAACAACAATTTTTGAGATTGTCGCCTCGGTTTCATCAAAGGCAATAGTTTGGATTTTTTTATGGAGTTTTCCGCTTGGAAACTTCCATTCGATATCATCGGCAGCGCTCGCATAAAGCACTGATTCATATTTTTTAGGCTCAAAAATACGCGGCATTTTTTGCACGTTATCTGATACAAGCGCAGAAGCACGCAACGTAGGACCTACAGGGTCATTGGCATGCTTTGCGCCAAATAATATTTTTAGGGTTACATCATCTTCGGGGTTGGTAACTAACTGGGTTTGATAAGAGCCTGCTTGTGTTCGATAGTGAAATTTAGATAAGTCAAAAACAAAGATACCTTGTGTTTTTGCTTTTTGATAAGCATCAAGCAAAAATTCTAAATAAGCACCTGACGCATAGGCCATTTCTGAGCCGTTTACATCAATTGTGATTCGCTTGATAGCGACACGCTCAACCAAATTAGTTAGCAACTTAACACGATGATAAATCATGCCCGGTGCCATTTTAATTGTCCATTCGTCATCATAATTAGAGCCTGCTGCTGCATCTAATTTAATGTGAGACGTTAATACTCTAGCAAGTGCTCTGGCGATTAAAGATTGTTTCATTATATAAACCCCCGATTAACCAATTAAGTCTTCAACAACATCAACGTTGTTTGAAGCCCAAACCACAGCCATTGCAATAATTAGTGCAACACCTGACGCTTTTAATAATGCTAAATTTTCTTCACTCATTGTTTTCACCTTTGATAGTTTTAGTTGTAACGAACTTAACGAGGGCAAACGCTAAAGCGGTTGTAATAGCACCTGTTAATAGAGTTGTTTTATTCATGTTCGCCCCTTAAAAAAGAGTGCTATTTGTATAAAACCGTTTCGGTTACTGGCAAGGTAAAAATTAGTGGGCAACCTAATAGGTTAAATTAGTTGTTTTGCTGGTGGTTTTGAGTGATGAACGGACATAAAAAAGCCGCCTTAACTATGGGTTAAGACGGCTTTTTATTGGTAATGCATTATTTGAATACCAACTTTCCGCGAGTAAAGTTACCTAAACGTGGCATTTTATAAAAATATTCTAGTGGCTCAAGCTCTAAAATATCCTTTAACGGTATGTCGGTTTCTTCACTCATTCGCTTAGCGTCAGCCTTGCTTTCTTGTGCACCTATCCATTTATAGCCGCTTTGCGACAAGGTGGTTTTTGACATTTCAACGACACGCTGACCAACCGAGTGCACAATAATTCCGTACTTTCTACCAACTGACAACAACCAGCCATATTCGCCTTTCTCTTTGCCGACACTTTCAGTTACTTGCGGAACCTCTTCGCAAACCGTATGTAAGCGTTTTGCGTGCATACCATTACCGACACCTTTTACAAGGCCACAGAAGCGCAAAAAGTTCTTTCTATTTTCTGGAACCGTCAGCGCTATCTTAAAGCCTTGTTTGGTTTTTCTGGCTGCATATAGAGCACTAAAAAACGATTTAAAGTTATAGTAACGACGAACTGGTTTACCCTTAAAAACCTCGTCGTAATCCTCATGAGGATCCCAAAAGACAACTTGGTCGGTTGTTTTGATGTTATCACTAAGCTTTACGGCGCTTGTTTTACCCGAGCCAGTACCGCCACAATACAAGTGATTTAACGCTTTTAACTCGTTATTCTTGTTGATTGGCTGTAACTGCATTATGCCGCCTCATTTTCGCTTTCGTGGGCTTTATCTTTATTCTCGCCTTGCTCAACATCTAGAGCCTTTAAGGTTTTAAGCTGTTTAACCGAACTATAGGCCAAAGAACCGACCCAAAGCGCCGCCATTACCTCACCTTTATATTGACCAAGCAGACCAAGCGCTTGCGGTGCGTACTTCTGTATTACTGGCTGTAATCGTTTTGCGCCGATTTCTTTTTTCTTATCAGAAATGGTGAATTTTTCGTGTCCATGCTCTTGGAGTAATTCTTCATAATAAGTAACAACGCTAACAGCAGCGAACTCCGCCCCCTCTGGTGTTTCGAGCATGTCTTGCGTGGCTTGTAGTGCTGCTTGCTCTTGCTCTGGTGTCATTTCGGGAATGTTTGACGGGTCAAAATCTTCGCTTTCATCGTCACCCATTTCTTTTGCCATTTGAGCAGCTATACGGTCGCGCTCTGCTTGGCTTGCATCAATTGCTTGCTGCTCTGACGATACTTTGATTTCTTGCTCTGTATTTTCGTTTTGCTCAGTTGGTTCAGTCATATTTAAAATTCTCTGCTTTAATCTTAAGGTTAAAAAAGGGGTGGTTTATCGGTTAGTGCGCTGACTTAAGCGACTAACGCCAATAGGCCACCAAAAACAGCACCCACAACGGCAGCTATACCAATGTTTTTGGGGTTAACTTCTTTTTGTGGTGGTTTTTGTGGTGACGCTTTTACGGTTACTTTTTCGGTTAAGGCGTCACCTTGCTTTGGTTCGGTTTTTTCTTGCTGCTCATTAACCGTTGTAACCAATACAGGCGTGGTATCGGGTGCGGTTTCAGGTAACGCTTGTTCGGTTACTTTTTCGATTAAAGTATCGGTTAAATTCTCATTTTGCCAGCTATCTGGCTCACTCGGAATAATACCTACTTGCTCAAAATCGGTTAATTCTTCAATATTATTAAATGAATTTTCTTTTATTTTGGCTTGGTATTCTGCGCCGCTTGCTTGGTCACATTTGCATTCATCACACAAAAGATAGCGCAAATGCGCCTTTTTTCCTCTTGGTGCGTGAACCGTGGCAATATTGCCGCAATGGTGGCGAAAAACGCCCAAAATTGGATTTTTACTTGCCCGTAGCGGCACTGTGCCACTGCCGTCTGCTAATGGTACTACTTGCATTTTTTTTGCTCCTTTAGCTATTTAATTAATCTACAAACTGCAACTCTTGCTTTACTTGTGATATTTCAAGCTTAAGCATGGTCAGCTCTTTTTTGTGCTCGTTAATTTCACAAACCAAAGCGCCAAAAAGTGACAAAGTTTCATCACCTAACGCCTTAGCAGCTCTTTTAGTTTTTGTGATACTCGCGCTTGCAAGTATTTCACCCGCAATTTCTACTCGCTGTAATTTATCTTCTAAACTCATTCGTCACCCACTTCGACAATATTTCTTTCGGCAAAAACCTTGGCGTTACAATGATAAATATCAATATCATTAAGAAATACAATGTAATCGCCAACATTAACGAATTCATGCGCCACAAATTTCAAATACACAGCGCTGTTATTAAAATAAACAACGCGCTCGCCCGTTGTACTTTTCTCTGTTTGCATTGCCACTTCACCACCACGAAGCAGCCAGACAGAATCGGTTTCTTTGATTTTATAAGCCAAGCGCTCTACAGGCTTACTTTGATATTTCTTGAACATCTCCAAAATACTCATACCCTAAACTCTCTTAGTTGGTTGTCTTTGACTTGATAAATAAATCCATCCCCCTTGAAAACCCGATAACCATTGCTTAAGTAGTCTATTTCTTGAGAGTTAAAACCAGGTGGCCTTAGCGCCGATGCCTCGGAATCACTGGCAGTACAGTTATTGACAGGACTCCAAGGGAAAACGCTGCCGCGCTTTCTTAAAAGATAAGAGACTTCGCGTGTCACTTTATTTCCAGTTTCTGAGGCTAAGCCTTTTATTTTTTTTACATTTTCACCGTAATCATTGGTTGATTGCTCATGAGCGAGATTAATTCTATTCTCCTGCATTGCTTTGGTGAAAGCGTACCACTGCCCCTTGCCGTCAACCGATTCGGCGGCCTGTCGTATTTTTTCGATTAACCTATCCTCGGCAGTCTCTTTTATTCTTCTGACTTCACGATAAATAGTAACGGGTTCAGCGCCGAAAAATTGAAACTGACGAATAGACCAGCGACTAGCCCACGCTGTGGCACGTTGCGCACCTTCACTTGCTGTTTTTCCACTGTCGTAATCTTCCTTATCGGTAGTTATATCTTTGTTTTTTTCGATGTACTCACCATTGATGTTTTTAGATAAGTATTTAGCTATATAACCCGTTGCACTGCCTTTATTAGGGTCAATTACTTCAACGGTAAAGCGGTGCTTATCAGCCCCTTTTTCTTCACCATCGAGCTGCATTGCGTAATCTTCCATCGTATAAATGAGTTTATTTGCTTGCTCTGGCAAAACAAATAAAAGCATGTGCCAATGCGGTGTTGCGTCATGATGAGGCTCCGACACTCGGACACCATAATAAACAACTTCTTTTCGTTTTAATTCTGCTCTGATTTTTGACCAATTTTTAACAAGATAAGCTTGTGACTCTTTTGGTGTGCAACCATTCCACTTAGGGTTTGATTTGCCATTTGAAACGGCATGATATTGACTGGGAGTTGTTGTAGTAACGAACAGACCAATATAATCGTCATCAAGTGCGAGATTTTCCAAACCACGACAGCGGAGCATTAATTCAGTGAAGCGATTTTTAGGGTTTGAGCTTGAGGCGTCAGCCATATCTTTAAGGCTAACTATGTTTTCATACTCTGCGCCAGTTTCTGGGCAAGTATTGATACTGATTAACTCCATAGCTTCGAGATAATCACGGTTAGATTTTTGCTGGTTATTCCATTCACTCAATGACTGAGCAGAAATATACGGGGAAACTTTTTTTTGCACCTCGCCGATAGCAATCAATATATGCTCATTGGTTTGATTTTTGATACGCATGAACTTGCGCAGCCACCACTTATCACAACTCATGCGCAAAATTGCACATTCTGCGGCTTCTATCATTTTGCTGTTTTCAACGATATTTTTATAAGGAGGGATAATATTCCAATCAGCACAATAGGCTGCCAACTCGCTATAAAGAAACAATATGTTTTTTTCGTAACTATCGAATGCCTGTGCATCACCCACTAACGCAGTCATACTTACACAATCGTCAGCCGCTTTTTGAGCGTACTGCTCAATTAATTCATCGCGGCGTAAAGCCTTGGTATTCTTAAACGGGCAATTAGCCAGTATTTGCGTGACAGGCTTTACAACATCGCGTAGCCAAACATTGGCGAACAGTTCGTTATTTTCGTTATGCTTGGCACGTTTTTGATTAAATATTTTGATGTAATGACGAATTAAGCGGCGCTTAACGTAACGGGGCAAGTCAGCGGTTTTGGCAAAGACGAATTGACGAATCGCTTTAAAATGTGAATTGGAAACAAAAACCTTATGTTTATCTTTGTTTTTTGAATCTTTAATTAATGGAGTGAGTAACCGCCACAATGGGCGGTCTTTTGATATGTTGATAATCATGCCACACCATGCAAAACAACTTTATACTGCAAACCAAACTCACATATTTTATCTAGCGCCCGCTTCATAAAAAATAATGAATCAACATGTGAGCGTTGAGAGCAACCAACAGATTGCAAGTGCGGATTATCTCGCTGATAAACATAGAACGCGACAAGGCGCTCTAGTGATGATTCCAAATGACTAATGATTGTTGGTGTTACTGGTGATTGGTCTTGAAGCATCTCAATGTAATCAACCACCGAATTCAAAGCACCTATATCTTTGCCGCGCATTATCATTAACGGCTCGTCACTCGGCAACATATAACCATCTTCGTGGCGAATACCGTTAGCGGTTGGCGTGTACTTAGGGTCGCTCATAACCGTCTACCTCGCGCACAAGAGCAAGGTATATCTTCGTATTTATCATTGAATACCGTTCCACTATCAAGGCATTTACGACAATCAAAATCTGAAATTATAAAGGTTTTCCTATCAAACTTACCAAGCACGTGAGATTCACCACGCTCTAGGTTGTGAATTTCTTCCCATAGCTCACTTAATTTTTTGTATAGCTCGCACTTATTACCCCACCCAAAATCAACTAAGGTACGTAGTTTAAGTACAATCTCATTTGAATTAACTGTGATAATTGACGGTATTTCGTTAATGATGTTTTGTTGAGTAATAGCCATGATTAACACCCCACAACATTATTGCTATGGCGAATCATCGCAGCTAAAGCCGCTAATTTATTCGCTTTGTTTTGAGTTTTTTTGAATTGATTTTGCTCAATTTTGTGAGCTTTTAATTTTTGCTTTATCTTGCAAGTAGTTTTTGTGATTGTTTCTTGATTTGACTTATTGCTTTCGATTAACTGATAAGCCATGCGCTTTATCATTGTGTCGTGCGCTATGGTATTGAAGTCTTTGATTTTATGGGGAGTTTCTGCTTTTTGTTCAGTCATTGTTCATATTCCTTATAGTATCGTCACCTTGTTTAAAAATACTCTGCGGATTGTTGCAACGCACCGCAGAGCCAAGGAAATAATTGCTTTCGAGCTATGAACTGAAATAACGAAATATCACGCTAACAACATCAGATAAAACGGCTTGAGCCGCGAAAGCTTTTAAACGGTATACCAACAAGGCACACCCTGTAAACCCTTATGGCACGAGTTGCAAAAACAGTTACAGGGCACTAAACTTAAAAAGCTAACAACAAACAGGTAAAACACTATGAACTTTCAAGACGTACTAGATAAGGTCTGCGGCGATTTGTCAGACAACAAGACCTCACAAAAACTTGGTGTTTCTCGCGTTATGTTCTCAAGATACCGCAACGGCCATAGATTACCGTCAAATAACATGCTAGATAAAATGGTAGAAGCTAGCGGCCTAACCCCTGCTCAAGTCTATTTGGCAGCATACGCCGAAAAGATAGACAACCCAAAGGTTGCAGAGCAATTTAGACACCTTGCAGCATGAAAAATACTACATAATAAACCGCCACTTAAGGCGGTTTTTTTATACCCGAACCAAAATCACCAAACTTTAAAACTGTAAATTTGAATATAATTTAATCACATAAAACAAGGCCGCTTACAGCCCTTTAAATATAAGGCTGCTCGTTTTTTGCTTGTATACCTGTACGACTATACAGTATACTTGTTTCATCAATAGCAACTCTTTAAAAGAAATAGCAATAATATTTCACGGAGCAATAAATGAAAGACGATAAAGAAAAAGCACTAGCCGCCGCATTAGGGCAAATTGAACGCCAATTTGGTAAGGGTTCAATTATGAAGTTAGGCGATAACAATACTATGGATGTAGAAACTATTTCTACTGGCTCTTTAGGGTTAGATATTGCACTTGGCGCTGGTGGCCTACCATTAGGTCGTGTAGTTGAAATTTATGGTCCAGAGTCAAGTGGTAAAACAACACTAACATTAGAGGTTATTGCTCAAGCACAACGTGAAGGTAAAGTGTGTGCTTTTGTTGATGCAGAGCATGCTCTTGATCCTATTTATGCTGAAAAGTTAGGTGTTGATATTAATGAATTACTTGTTTCTCAGCCTGATACTGGTGAGCAGGCATTAGAAATTGTTGATATGTTAACTCGCTCAGGTGCTATTGATGTTATTGTTGTCGACTCCGTTGCGGCATTAACGCCCAAAGCTGAAATTGAAGGCGACATGGGTGATTCACACATGGGTCTGCATTTTATCGAGCGCAGATTAGCTGCATAGTGAAAGATAGTAATATCAATAATAGAGAGTATTAAAATCTAAGTCTAAAGAATCAGTTTGAATTAAAGAGGAGAGTTAAAATAATATAA
>MAAB01041473.1_pt1 | contig 21961 bp, 18 predicted proteins | sample 1115991 | NCBI WGS metagenome assembly MAAB01 (sample SAMN04961124, study PRJNA320927) | seawater metagenome | isolation source: sample BD02T18 sea water enriched with oil for 18 days | place: USA:Gulf of Mexico | collected 2013-07-27
TTGCCATCGCAAATTTCAAGATACTGCACTAATGAATGAATTTTCTTCATATAGGCAACCGCTTCTTTGGCGCTGCTTAGATCAGGGTCAGATACGATTTCTAATAATGGTGTACCGGCACGGTTTAAATCAACACCTGTTTGGCCATGGAAGTTACCATGCATTGATTTACCTGCATCTTCTTCTAAGTGCGCGCGCGTAACGCCAATGATTTTCTCACTACCATCTTCTAACTCAATAGCTAACTCGCCTTTACCAACAATGGGTAAATCTAGCTGGCTGATTTGGTAGCCTTTCGGTAAATCAGGGTAGAAGTAGTTTTTGCGAGCAAATATTGATGGGTTGGATAACTCAGCATCAATGGCTAAACCAAACTTAACAGCCATTTTAACGGCTTCTACATTAAGTACTGGTAATACACCTGGCAAGCCTAAATCAACAGCACAAGCTTGTGTGTTTGGCTCTGCGCCATAGGTTGTAGGTGCGCCAGAAAAGATTTTAGTTTTAGTAGCGAGTTGGGCGTGAATTTCTAACCCAATAACAACTTCCCATTCCATATTGATGGCCCGATCTGAATATTTAAACGGTGAATTGTACCAACTTATTATCGAAGGCTGATAATTTTCCAACCTTGTTGTGCAGCAAGTGCATTGAGTTTGTCGTCGGCATCAACAGCGATAGGGTTTTCAACTAACTCTAATAGCGGGATATCGTTATGAGAATCGCTATAAAAATAACTGCCGTTAAGTTCAAAATGATGCTCAGTTAACCATTGCTTTAAGCGCGTTACTTTGCCGGCCTGATATGACGGTGTGCCAGCGACATTACCGGTGTATAAGCCATTAACCATTTCAGGCTCAGTGGCAATGAGGTGTGGAATGCCTAACTTTTCGGCAATAGGTGCAGTAATAAAGCTATTCGTTGCGGTGATAATTAAGGTGTCATCACCTTGTTGTTGATGTTGTTTAATCAGCTCGAGACCGGCGGGCAAAATGATCGGAGCAATCTTTTGTTGTAAATACTGCTCACGCCATTGATATAAATCGGCAAGTGAATTATCGGCCAATGGTTTCAGCTGAAATGCGAGGAATTGATAAATATCCATAGTGCCAGCAAGATATTGATCGTAAAAATCCTGATTTTTTTGCTGAAAGGCAGCTCCGTCAACAATATCGTTTTCGACGAGAAACTCACCCCATAAATAGTCACTATCACCGCCAAGTAGGGTGTTATCGAGATCAAAAATTGCTAAAGCCATGTGATTAAAGTCATATTTTATAAACAAAGAACGCTATTGTAAGCCAAAAGGCATTGCATACTGTCAGCGCTTTTACTAATCTTGTAACTATTAAAAAATTACGGCGTTGGTAAATTGAAGTTTATCAACGAGAGATAACAGGATAGTGATTGATAAAGATGGCTTTAGGCCTAATGTAGGGATTATTCTCTGCAACGAACAAAATCAGGTTTTGTGGGCGCAGCGTGCGCAGCATGATTCTTGGCAGTTTCCGCAAGGCGGAATTAAGTTTGATGAAACAGCTGAGCAAGCTGTCTATCGTGAGTTGATGGAAGAAGTGGGCCTAGGCCCTGAACATGTGGAGATTTTAGGCACAACGCGTGGCTGGTTGCGTTATCGGCTACCAAAACGTTATTTACGTTATGGCAACAAACCTTTATGCATTGGCCAGAAACAGCGTTGGTTTTTATTACGCCTTATTGGTAATGAAACGGATGTGCAACTGGATACTTATGAGAAGCCCGAGTTTGATGATTGGCGTTGGGTAGATTATTGGAAACCGGTAGAAGACATCGTGTTTTTTAAACGCCGTGTTTATGAACGTGCCTTACATGAACTAGCACCATTGTTATTTCCAGAATATAAAAAGCGGGTCGAGAAGCAACGCAGGCGTTAACTTAACGGCTTGCGAAATACCTTGGCATTACGTTGGTAGTTATAAAAGCCTTGCTTCTGATCGGGCAGATCACTGATCTCCGCTTGTTGGAAACCATGCTCTAAAAACCAATGTGCTGTTTGGGTGGTTAATACGCACAGTGATGTTAAATCAGCAGCGCGGGCTTGTTGTTCCATCGCGAGTAATAGCTGTTTACCGCGACCTAATGTTTGATAGCTTGGCGACACCGCTAAACAAGCTAACTCGCCGATTTGGCTGTCTGGATAAGGATATAAGGCTGCACAAGCGACTACGGTTCCATCACGTTCCATCACCGTGAAATGATCCACTTCCATTTCTAAATGATCACGAGAGCGTTTAACTAATACACCTTGTTCTTCTAAGGGCTGAATGAGTTCCAATATACCGCCCACATCATCAATCGTTGCTTGACGCGTCGTTTCAAATAACTCAGCGGTGATTAAGGTGCCTGCACCATCACGACTGAATAACTCTTGCAGCAAAGCCCCATCTTGATTTCTATCCAGCAAATGCACTCGTTTGACGCCCGCATTGCAGGCTTTAATTGCCGCGGTTAATGCGATAGGAGCCGATTGTTGAATGGCCGTTGCGGCTTGGTCGACCGTCATTTCACGGGCTAATTTACTTGGATCTTCGCCAATAAAGATCAATTTATCAGCGCCTAGAGCACTGGCCACCGCCGTCGCTATATCTTGATAAGCTAGATTAAAAATTTCACCGGTAGGCGAATAGCCTAATGGTGGCAATAACACGACATTACCTAGATTGAGTTGCTCATTGAAGCCTTGGGTATCAACACGACGTACTTCACCAGTGTGCCCAAAATCAATGCCATCTTTAATGCCAACTGGACGAGCGGTCACTAAATTGCCACTGGTGCAACGTACTTGCGCATCAGCCATTGGCGTATGAGGCAATCCAAATGATAATTTAGCTTCGATATCTAACCGTAATTTACCCATAACACTGAGAGCAACAGTAAGGCTTTTTTCATCGGTAATCCGCATACCGTTATATTGTTCTGTGTCTAGATTCGACATTTTCAATTGCTGATCAATTTGCGGACGAGCGCCATAAACCAATACTAATTTGATACCTAAGCTATTTAATAAAGCAAAATCGTGAATTAAATTATCAAAGCCATCGGTTGCGATAGTTTTACCATCAAAAGCGACGACAAAGGTTGCCCCACGGTGCGCGTGGATATAAGGTGCAGCGGTGCGAAACCAACGAGTAGTCGTTGCAATATTGCTAAATTCAGTCGTATTCATAACGTTCTTTTTATCCTAGTCGAAGCAAGCTTGCAAAGTTGCGTGTAAAATTTGTTGGATTAACTGGCGCTGAGTTTGATTGTCAGTGTCCGAAAGTACACTTTGTTTGGAGAGCCAAAATGCCAGAATATCGTTCAAAAACTTCTACTGCCGGTCGTAATATGGCCGGTGCTCGTGCCTTATGGCGAGCAACAGGCATGAAGGACGATGACTTTAGCAAACCTATTATCGCCGTTGCCAATTCATTTACCCAATTCGTACCGGGTCATGTGCATTTAAAAGACATGGGCCAATTAGTCGCCAGAGAAATTGAAAAAGCCGGCGGTGTTGCCAAAGAATTTAATACCATTGCTGTCGATGACGGTATCGCGATGGGTCATGACGGCATGCTTTACTCTTTGCCTTCACGTGATCTGATCGCTGACTCCGTGGAATACATGGTTAATGCCCATTGTGCTGATGCCTTAGTCTGTATTTCTAACTGTGACAAAATCACACCAGGCATGTTGATGGCTGCGATGCGTCTTAATATTCCAGTGGTGTTTGTTTCTGGGGGCCCGATGGAAGCGGGTAAAACAAAATTAGCCGGTAAAGACGTCAAACTCGACCTGGTTGATGCCATGGTGATGGCTGTTGATCCAACTGCGTCTGATGAAGATGTAGCTAAAGTGGAACGTTCAGCCTGTCCAACCTGTGGTTCATGTTCAGGTATGTTCACTGCTAACTCTATGAACTGTCTGACTGAAGCCTTGGGCTTATCGTTACCGGGTAACGGCACAATGTTGGCGACACATGCTGATCGAGAGCAACTGTTCTTAAAAGCGGGTCGTACCATTGTTGATATTGCTAAACGCTATTATGAGCAGGATGACGAGAGCGTATTACCTCGCTCTGTTGGTTTTAAAGCGTTTGAAAATGCAATTGCACTCGATATTGCGATGGGTGGTTCTACCAACACTATTTTGCACTTAGTCGCGATTGCGCAAGAAGCAGACATTGATTTCACGATGGATGATATTGATCGCATGTCTCGCATCGTGCCACAGCTATGTAAAGTTGCACCGAATACGCCTGACTATCATATGGAAGACGTGCATCGTGCTGGCGGCATCATGAGTATTTTAGGTGAGTTAGATCGCGCCGGAAAACTACATACCGATGCACCAACCGTCTACGCACCGACAATGAAAGATGCCTTGGACGAATGGGACATCATGCGTAATCCAAGTGATGCAGTCCGTAAGTTCTACCAAGCTGGTCCAGCAGGTATTCCTACCCAAACAGCATTTAGCCAAGCAACACGTTGGGATAGTTTGGATGATGATCGTGCCGATGGTTGTATCCGTTCACTAGAGCATGCTTTCTCACTAGAAGGCGGCTTAGCAGTCTTGAAAGGTAATATTGCTGTCGATGGTTGTGTGGTTAAGTCTGCCGGTGTAGATGAATCTATATTAGTATTTGAAGGCCCTGCCCATATCACTGAGTCACAAGATGAAGCCGTTCAACATATCTTGACTGACCAAGTGGTCGCCGGTGATGTAGTTATTGTCCGTTACGAAGGCCCTGCTGGTGGCCCTGGTATGCAAGAGATGTTGTACCCAACTTCTTATATCAAATCAAAAGGCTTAGGCAAAGCCTGTGCATTATTAACTGATGGTCGTTTCTCAGGTGGTACCTCAGGCCTATCTATTGGTCATGCCTCACCAGAAGCCGCATCAGGTGGTGCAATTGGCCTAGTGCGTAATGGCGATATTATTCGCATCGATATTCCAAACCGTACTATCGATGTATTGTTGTCTGATGAAGAATTAGCGGCACGTCGTGTTGAGCAAGACAAGCTAGGTTGGAAACCAAAAGAAGAACGTCCACGCAAAGTATCAGCGGCCTTAAAAGTATTTGGCAAGATGGCAACCTCTGCTGATAAAGGTGCGGTAAGGGATTTGTCTAAGCTGGATTAAAGTGTTGATTGTGTTATAAACATTTTGTTTACTTTCTTACCAAGAAGTAATTATAATGCTTGCACTACTCACCTCTTCTTATCATTATTAAATTAATGTTAATTTGAGGCGAAAAAACCGCCTTCTGGCGGTTTTTTCATATCTAGGGATGGTAAATTGAATGGATACTATAGTTTATATTGATGGCTATAACTTGTTTTATGGTCGATTACAAAACACTTCTTTCAAATGGCTTGATGTTTTCAAGCTGTTCCAATCAATAGCTAGAATTCAAGATCCCTCATCAAATATTATTCACATTAAATATTTCACTGCCCCAGTAAAGTCAAACTTTGCTTCACGTGGAAGAGCCTCTGAGGCAGCGCAAAAGACATATCATCGTGCTTTAAAGCAACTATACTCCCCTAAATTAGAAATAATTGAGGGATATCATACGGTTGAAAAAGGTCACCCTCCTCGATATAACGAGCCTATTGATAAAGATGATCGCGTCTATATTTGGAAGTTTGAAGAAAAACAAACGGATGTAAATATAGCATTAGCTATGTATAAAGATGCTAGAGATGCCAATATTAGTCAGCAAATTTTAGTGACGAGTGACTCTGATCTTGTACCAGCTTTAAACTGATGCTCCGGATATTAAGTTAGGCTTGGTTATTCCAAGGAGAAAGCCTGAAAATGGACAAAAAGTAAGGCCGCCCAATAAAAGTTTGAGTGACCTTGTTGATTGGACAAGGAGTTATATACTTGACGATGAATGTGAAAGGGCTCAGTTAGCAGCTAAAATTCCTACAAAGAAAAAGCCTATTTTGAAACCAAGTTATTGGTAAGCCATTTTATTTAAGTTTTACTACTTTTGTTAGTTAATCAAACCAATGGTGAGTTCGGTTAATGAAATACACTAAAGACAGCATAACTGGAACCTCTACTAATACTCCGACAACGGTGGCTAATGCAGCACCAGAGTGTAGGCCGAATAAAGATATTGCTACAGCAACCGCGAGTTCAAAAAAGTTTGAGGTGCCAATCAATGACGCTGGGCCAGCAATGTTATGAGCGAGTCTTAATCGTTTGGCGGCAAAGTAGCTGATGGCAAAAATCCCATAGGTTTGAATAATCAACGGAATGGCAATCAATAGGATGGTTTCAGGTTGTTGCAGGATGATTTCTGCTTGAAAGCCAAATAATAATACGACGGTTGCCAGCAAGCCGAGTATTGACCAAGGTTTGATGTTGCTTAGAAAGCGAGTCAGTTGTTGACCATTGCCGTTGTTGTTTAATTTCTGGCGAGTGATAACACCGGCGATTAGCGGAAGTAATACATACAAGACAACGGACAGTAATAAGGTTTGCCATGGCACAACGATATCGCTAATGCCTAATAAGAAGGCGGTGATCGGGGCGAAGGCAAAGATCATGATGACATCATTGATCGAGACTTGAACCAAGGTGTAATTGGGATCACCTTTGGTTAATTGGCTCCAAACAAAGACCATTGCCGTGCAAGGAGCGACGCCTAATAAAATCATGCCGGCGATATATTGGTTAGCCGTTTCAGGTTCAACCCAACTAGCAAAAAATACTTTAAAAAATAACCAGCCAAGTAAGGCCATGGTGAATGGTTTTATCAACCAATTAATAACCAGGGTGAGGACGATGCCCTTAGGCTGTCTACCGATATATTTAATAGCATGGAAATCAACTTGCACCATCATTGGATAGATCATTAACCAGATTAAAACGGCGATGATTAAATTAACATGGGCAAATTCGAGTTGAGCTACGAGGCTGAAAAAGCTTGGAAACAAGCTGCCGGATACAACACCCAACAAGATAGATAAGCCTACCCATAGGGATAAATAGCGTTCAAAAATGCCCATTAATGATGTTCCTAGTGTGAATTCGGTAGCTTGAATGATAAGACGGCAGCAGCGGCGACAAACAGTGACGATGTAATCAGACAGCCAATTAAGCCTGAATATTGAAAGACCAAACCTGACAACACCGTGCCAGCCAAACGACCACCGGCATTAGCCATGTAATAAAAGCCGACATTCATGGCGACTTTGTCGTGATCAGACCATTCGACGATTAAATACGAATGCACGGCGGAGTTAATGGCAAATACGATGGCAAATAGACTTAAGCCAGTAATGAGCACCCATGTTGGCTCTAAGCCTTGGTATAACGCTATGGCGATAGCGGCTGGCAACAGCGTTAATAACCACGCTAGCCACTGTGCAGTATGCCCTGTGGGATGATGTCCCCTTAAGACTTTCGGGGCAAAGGCTTGCACGATGCCGTAGCCAATAATCCATAAGGCAAAGAAGCTACCGACTTGTTGATAATCCCAACCTAAGCTGGCGGTGAGATAAACCGGAAGAGCCACCACAAACCAAACATCACGCGAGCCAAATAAGAAAAAGCGGGCAGCGGATAACCAGTTGATGGCTGCGGTATTGGAAAACAGTTGGCCGAATTTGGCTTTGTGTTTGGTCTTACCTAAGTCACCGGGCAATAACAGCCAGGTTAAAACCAATACCGTAAATAAGCTGCCTGCCAAGATATACAAAGCATTTTGAAAGCCGTACACAGCCAGTAATAAGCCACCTAAGAAGTAGCCGACACCTTTTAAGGTATTTTTCGAACCAGTGAGTGCGGCCACCCATTTAAACAAGGTTTTTGATGATTGTTGGCTGTTGCCATCAGGCAAGAACAGCTTAACGCTGGCCTTGGCGCTCATCTTGTTTAAGTCTTTGGCAATGCCGGATAAGGCTTGTGCCACCATCACATACACAACGGTCAGATATTCGGCAGGCACGGTGAGCATCATCAAGGCGGCGACTTGCAATGCCATGCCGATATGCATGGTATTGTTCAGGCCAATGCGTGAGCCTAACCAGCCACCAACCAAATTGGTGACAATGCCAAAAAACTCATAGAACAAAAACAGACTGGCGATGGCTAGCGGCGAGTAACCTAGCTGGTGGAAGTACAATACCACCAACATACGGATCGCACCGTCAGTGAGGGTAAAACCCCAGTAGCCAGCAGTTATCGTCGCATAATGTCTTAGCATATTTATCTTTTTTCCCATAACGGCGTTATTTTTGTACTCAAATGGTCACATATTGAATATATGCTCACATTTTCCGTGCAAAAATGCCTTGTTCTGAAGAAAAATCTAAACATGCTGATCAGCCTTTAGGTAACGTAGTTTTTATAATGATTTAGCCAACAGATGAGCAATATCTATCATCCGGTTTACATAACCCCACTCATTGTCATACCAAGCGAGGACTTTTACTTGCGTATCGTTAATGACCATGGTTGATGGCGCATCAACAATGCTGGAGCGGGCATCATTGGTGTAATCAGCTGACACTAGTGGACGAGTTTCATAGCCTAAAATATCTTTTAAGCTGTCATCAGCTGCTTGTTGGAATAAGGCGTTAATTTCTTCAGCCGTTGTTTTCTTGTTAGCTTCAAATACAAAGTCAGTTAAAGACCCATTCAATAACGGCACACGAACGGCTAAACCATTTAACTTGCCTTCCAACTCAGGAAAGATCTTAGTAATCGCTTTTGCTGAACCGGTCGTGGTGGGAATTAATGAGTTACTGCTAGCACGGGCGCGACGTAAGTCTTTATGACCTTTATCGACAATGGTCTGGGTATTGGTGATGTTGTGGATCGTGGTCATGCAGCCATGTTTGATGCCGATGTTTTCATGCATCACTTTGACTAAGGGAGCGAGGCAGTTAGTTGTACAAGAAGCGGCTGTGACGATGTTATGTTGAGCAGGATCGTAAAGCTCATGGTTAACGCCATAAACAATGTTTAATGCAGGCTCAGGACAAGGTGCTGACACTAAAACTTTTTTAACACCTTGGTCGAAGTAGGCTTGCAACTCACCTTCAGACTTAAACTTGCCGCTGCACTCCAAAACGAGATCAACACCCAGCTCTTGCCAGTTCACTTCAGCAGGAGTGGCATATTGGCTAAAGCTGATCGCTTGGCCATCAATTGATATTTGATCGTCTGAAGCAGAAATAGATTTATCTGCACCCCAACGACCGTGCACAGTATCAAACTCGATCAAATGCGCGTGGCAGTCAGCGCCACCTTGGATGTCATTGATATGCACAAACTCAAGCTCATCACTATCCCAACCAGCACGTAAAGCCAGTTTTCCCATGCGGCCAAAGCCGTTAATTGCTACTCGTATTGTCATTGTTGGTCTCTAATTGTTAGCAACACGCCTGATTTGGGCGGTCTTTCATATTGGTTAATGTGGTTAGATCATCCTGATAAGGCGAAGTATTAATCACGCCATTTCTGGTGGTTTCAATGATGTTTTCTGCCCAAGCAGGTAAAGAGTTATTAAGTTGGTAATACACCCATAAGCCTTGTTTGCGCGATGATAATAAGCCGGCTTGTTTAAGCTGGGCTAAATGTCGAGAGATCACGGGTTGTGATAAGTCGAGGGTATAGGTCAGCTCACAAACACACAGCTCACCGACTTGTGACAGTAAAATGAGGGTGCGTAACCTCATCGGATGAGAAAGTGCAGAAAAGAGATTGTCAGCGGTTAATGTCATTGTCACTACATGTAGAAAACTATATATATTAAATAGTGTATATAGTAGTTAAGCTAAAAACAACGGCCAAAAAAAAGCCCAGTCCGAACTACGAACTGGGCTTTTTTTAAATTTAAACTAAGCGTTTTTTATAAACTTGCCCATGAGTTTTTTCTTTGGAAGCGCAGTCTAGGTAAGATGAGGCCTAAAATCATACCTGCAAATAATACCGCTGCACCAATCATAAACCAGGTTTTGGCATTGTTATCTTTTAAGCTGCTGTTTTCGATAACCAGTACTTGGGTTTGATGATCGATTTCTTGTAACTTCTCTTTCAATTGACGATTTTCATTGTCTAAGGCCACGGCACTAGAGGCTGTACGACGTAAGTCATCAAGCTCTTTACTTAAACGCTGTGACGTTTCGGTCAAGGTTAAGTTTTGTGAGTCAGTATCTGAATTTTGTGATGATAAGGCTTCAATTTCCGTTTTAACTTTAGCTAGCTCTAATTCAAGGTTGGCATTTTTTTGTTCACTGGCAGCTAAGCGAGCACGTGAGCTAGGCATATTGTCGAGGTAGCGAGTGAGCACCCAGCCTTCAACGCCGCTACTGGTGCGTACTTTAGAATAGCCAGCAGGATCGGTTTCAATCACATCAAGTTTAGTTCCACTTGATAACATTTTACGAATGCCAAACTTTACGCCTTGGCCATTACGCATTGTGATTTCTAACTCATCTGATACATAGCGAGTAGTCTCAGCCAGAGTGGCAAGAGGGCTTAGCAAAGATAAAAAAAGTAAGCCATTGATAACAATTTTTTTCACGATAATGCTTCTATAATTAAATTGGTAAGCACGCATTCTAGCAGATGAAGGCTATTTTTTAGTAATAGAAATCATAGTTTTTCATGTTTTAAAATGTCTGGCCAGAGATGGTGATAACTATAAAACTAGTTAGTTTTCATCAATTTGTAATATTGATTTGTTATGGTTTCGTCAGATTAATGAATGGAAGAAATTAAGATGGAAAGATTAAGAGTGATGTTTTTGTGTACCGGTAATTCTTGTCGGTCACAAATGGCGGAAGGCTGGATGCGAGCACTTGCTGCCGATCATATTGAGGTGAAATCAGCCGGCATTGAAGCTCACGGCCAGAATGAACGGGCGATAAGCTCGATGGCTGAAGTAGGCATTGATATTTCACAGCAACAATCGATCAGAGTAAATGGCGAAATGTTGGAGTGGGCGGATTTATTGATCACCCTGTGTGATAACGCCGAAGAGCAATGTCCAATAATGGGCCAACAAACTGCTAAGTTACACCTGCCTTTGCCTGACCCAGCCAAGTTGAAAGGTAATGAGCAAGAGTTAGCCGACGAGTTTGCTCAAACTCGTGAACTGATCAGGCAGCGAGTGGACTACGTGATTCAACAACTGCATCAAGTTGCTTAGTAACTAATCCGCGAATCAGTTAGCCCGATTATGGGCTTAACTGAAATAAGTAGTTGCCTGCTTTTTTCTTGGCGGCCGACTTTGCTTTAGTCGCCACTTCAGCCAAGTCCACTTCATCGTTAATATTGTCGAAGTCATGTAATTTAACTGCACCAATAGACAAGCTGAGCAATTGATAAAACATAGCGTTGCCATGCCGATCTGTGGCGGTTATTCCTCTCGCATCAATATGTTGTTCACTATATAAACTAGGGTGTAAGGCGGTGAAGTCTTGCAGGATTTTGCTGCAACGTGACTGCCAATCAGAGCTAGCAAACAGTGCAATAAAGTCATCACCACCGACATGGCCGACAAAATCAATTTCGGTATTGGCATGTTTGCATAGAATTTGTGCTGTTTCGTTGATCACTTTATCGCCCTTACCAAAGCCATAGATATCGTTGTAAGGTTTAAAGTTATCGAGATCAAAATAACAAACCACGATATCTAGGTTGTGCTTGATTGCTTCCTTGATCTGTTCAGTAATCGGTACATTGCCAGGTAAACCAGTTAAAGGATTGGCATGACGGGCATTAGTGAGTTGTAAATCAGTAATTTGTCGTAGTAGATCCATCAAGCTACCGATGCCACGATAATGGCCTTTATCAGTGATGATAAACATGCTGTGCTGCTGGTGTTCATCTTGGCTGGTGATCAATTGACTTAAGCTTTTAAGCGGTAATTGCACATCAGCAATAACAGGACTGTCGTCCATAAACATTTGAATGGGCTTACGGCCATGTAAATCACGGCCATAGCGACTTGCATATAAGGTCATAAATTCATCACGCCAAATCATACCTACGGCGTGATTATCATTATTAACGACAGGCAAGGCAATCAGATCAGTTGAATGTTGGAAGCGATCGCCAACCGTATTAACACTATCTTGGCTTTTGATCGGTACAACAGTCGTCAGTAGACTGCTTACAATGGTGTTGGAGCGAGGTTGCAGTTGGCGAAATACAGACTTTGTTTGACGCTTAGAGAGTAAGTCAGGTGAAATGGTGGATTTTGGATATTGAGTGGGTCTAGCAAAGTAATAACCCTGAACAAAATCAATGTTCATTTCTTGGCTAGCAATATACTCTTCACGGATCTCGACACCTTCACCGATCACTTGGCAATCAATACCATCAGCGATATCGAGCATTGATTGCACAAACTGGCGTTTTTGAGCGTCGTCATGAATGTTTTGCATAAAGTGGCGATCGACTTTGACAAAGTCAGGCTTGAGTTCCGACCAAGTACGTAAGCCTGAATAACCTGCACCTAAATCATCTAGAGCAATAGAAAATCCCATATCACGATAATGATCGGTGGCATCACGCATCAAATTATAATCATCGATAGGGTATTGCTCGGTTAATTCAATCACCACTTGTTCAGCCGGTATCCCTGCCTTTTCTAAAAAACTAAGGGTCAAACCATGTTGATAATCTTCCTGGAATAATGCCGCCGGAATGGTATTGATAAACAGCTTTTGCTGAAGGTTTAACTGACTAAACTGCTTGATCGCCACCTCACGACACATTAAATCTAATTCAGCCAACCGGCCATGACGGCTCGCAGCATCAAATAAATTAACAGGTGAGTGTAGAGCGCTGTCAGATGGGCCACGAATTAACGCTTCGAAGCCATAAATTTTGTTCTTTTTCAACGAGACAATAGGTTGAAATAAAGGCGTTAACGCTGCCGTTTCTAAAATTTTATCGAGCGCTTGATATTGCAGCAGTTCTTCTTTGGTCATATTAGGGATGTCTTTTGTTGTAAGCGGTTTATAGGCTGAACGCGACGGTGTCTTAAATGACAGGCTATTAATGGTGCCATAATCAGTTTGCTGAAATATGACAAATAGGTGACAAATTTATTACAACTATAAACATAAAAAAAAGCCCTACTAGTTAAACTAGCAGGGCCCTTTCCCTAGAGTTACGAGAGGGTTAACTCTAGCAATTGCACTTACCAGTAAGCTTGCGCTCTGAATTTAAGTGAAGATGGTTCATAGTCAACACCAGAACCGTTTACTGTTAAATCTGTCACTTTGTCGTAGTTCAACATTAAACGAGTGTTTTGTGTTGGGTAGTAGTTAACACCGATTGTGAACTTATCAGCTTCATCATTACCCGAGTTTTCTTCGATTTCTGTTGATTCGAAACGTGCAGCAATCTGCCATGCACCTGATTTAGATTTTGGCTTGATACCTGATGTGTAACCTTTTTTCCATTTCAAAGATTCACCCGTTAAGAAGTAACCTGCTTCGACAGCGTAACTGTCGATTTCAACATCATCACCAGATGAACTGTCCATGTCATAGCTGTTGAAGTCAGCCATGGCGTGGAAAGAACCGAAGATAGCCATTGCATCAACTGTGAATGCATCAGCGCCAGCAAAATCATCTGCTGTCGCACTTAAGTGTTTTGCATTATCAACATGGCTTACTAGGCGTTGTTTGAAGCTGAAGCTGGTTAAGTCTTGTTCGTTAAGGTTTAAGTAACCTGCACCGATTTGAACCATGTGCTTTTTATCTTTCATGTATGGTACGAAAGAACCACGTACTGCGAAAGTTGTACCAGAAGTTTCTTCTGCTTCACCGTCGCTGAAACCTTTATAGCCATCTTTACCTGCGTATGTGTAACCTGCAGACAATGCCCATTTGTAGCTAGGATCTGCTAAAGATACAACCGCACCTGATTGGCGAGCTGGTGAGATTGAACTGTCAGCAAAAAATGGACGATCCATGAACGTCATGTATTTAGAGCTGATTTTTGTATTTAAACCAAATGGGATGTGAGATTGACCTAATTTTAAGCCAAGTTTGTTACCCGCTAGTTTAGTCCCGTATTTGATGTAAGCATCTTTCAGATCTACATCGCTACCTGCGAAGTCAGCTTCGAATTTGTAACCCCAATCGTAGACAGTACCTGCGAAACCTAAACGTGCACGACGTAATTCTGTACCTTGGTAATCATCAGCACTTGAACCATCTTCGTCAGTGTCAACGAAATCCCACATTACACGACCGACAGGTTGGAAAGACCAGTTGCCATCAGCGCTAGTCACTTTGATTTTGCCCTTAGTCGTGATTTTAGGCATATCTTTAGTTGCTGCTTTAACTTCAGCTTTAACTTCTGCTTTTGCAGCTTCATTGGCTTCTTTATCAGCAGCGGCAGCGTTTGCTAAAAGGTCATAGTTAGAAGCGGTGATAGTGCCTTGGTCACGAAGAACTTTAAGCAAATCTAACATTGCTTCGTTGTTCGCGTGGGCTGGCATAACAGCTGAGCCTAACAAAGCACCAGCAATTAAGAGTGTAGATGTTTTAAGTTTCAAGGGTTTATCCTCTTGGTTAATTAAAAGTATTCGGGTCGTATCTGCTACGAGTTCGCATACAATAACCAGTGAACATTTCACTATCATGAATGTTTTATTACAGTTTTATTACAGTGATACAAAACTAGGTTTCTGTTGTTTATAAACAACAAAATAAAACACTTGAAAAGTCATCACATCGTCCCGATATAACAGTCACGACTTATTAATATAGGAAGGAATATGTTCCGTTCTTTATTTGTTTTATTTCTAGTAGTGCCATTGATAGAAATTTATTTTTTAATCCAAGTGGGCAGTGTGATTGGCGGTTTGTGGACTGTCTTTCTGGTGGTCGCAACGGCTGTTATCGGTGCTGGCTTAATCAAGCAACAAGGCATGACGACAATGCAGCGCGCGCAACTATCTCTCGCTCAGGGACAATTGCCTGCCACCGAGATGTTAGAAGGTGTTGCTTTATTATTAAGTGGCGCCATGTTGTTAATGCCTGGCTTTTTCACTGATGCCATCGGTTTTATCTTATTAATGCCACTTATTAGACAGGGCTTAATTAAGCGCTTAATCGCCACTGGCCAATTTCGTTATCAAAGCCGAACCATGCATTCGCACTCTCAACATGGCCATCGCGATTCATCAGTAATAGAAGGTGAAGTGGTCGATAACGACGAGCAGCGTTTACGATAAATTTTAGTTGTTCCCTTGAAGTTTATTTTTGCATCCCCATTTAAGGGGAGTACATTTTTTTGTTAGCTATTTTTTTTAGAGGATACATTTGATGAATATTCGTCCCCTTCATGATCGTGTGATTGTCCGTCGTACTGAAGAAGAAACAACGAGCCCGGGTGGTATCGTAATTCCTGATAATGCAGCTGAAAAACCAGCTCATGGTGAGGTTGTTGCAATCGGTGGTGGCAAAATCACAGACTCAGGTGATGTTCGTCCTTTAGCTGTCAGCGTTGGCGATCAAATTCTGTTCGGTAAATATGCCGGTACAGAAATTAAAGTTGATGGTGAAGAGCTGTTAGTAATGCGTGAAGACGATATTGTTGCTGTAGTTGAAGGCTAATAGCCCTACACCAGTTCGTTCACATAACTAGAATATATAAAGAGGAATTAACATGGCTGCTAAAGAAGTCAAATTCGGCGCAGATGCGCGCGGTTTAATGGTCAACGGTGTAAACATCTTGGCTGATGCGGTAAAAGTAACATTAGGCCCTAAAGGTCGTAACGTTATCTTGGACAAAAGCTTTGGTGCTCCAACGATTACTAAAGATGGTGTATCTGTTGCGAAAGAAATCGAATTAGATAATAAATTTGAAAACATGGGCGCACAAATGATTAAAGAAGTGGCTTCTCACACTTCTGATGCGGCTGGCGATGGTACAACTACAGCGACAGTATTGGCTCAAGCTATCTTGCGTGAAGGTGTTAAAGCCGTTGCTGCGGGCATGAACCCAATGGATCTTAAACGTGGTATCGATAAAGCAGTTATTGCTGCGGTTGCTGAATTAGAAGGTATGTCTTCACCTTGTAATGACGATAAAGCGATTGCTCAAGTCGGTACTATCTCTGCAAACTCAGATGATTCTGTTGGTGGCATCATTGCTGAAGCAATGCAAAAAGTAGGTAAAGCAGGCGTTATCACTGTTGAAGATGGTAGTGGTTTTGAAAACGAGTTAGACGTAGTAGAAGGTATGCAGTTTGATCGCGGTTACCTTTCTCCTTACTTCGTTAACGATCAACAAACAATGACAGCAGATTTAGAAAATCCATTTGTTTTGTTATTTGATAAGAAAATCTCTAACATTCGTGAGTTATTACCAACATTGGAAGCGGTAGCAAAAGCAAGCCGTCCATTGTTATTGATTGCTGAAGATATCGATGGCGAAGCATTAGCAACATTAGTTGTTAACAGCATGCGCGGTATCGTTAAAGTATGTGCAGTTAAAGCACCTGGTTTTGGTGATCGTCGTAAATCAATGCTAGCTGATATTGCAGTATTAACTGGCGGTACAGTGATTTCTGAAGAAGTAGGCTTAAGCTTAGAAAAAGTAACGTTAGAAGACTTAGGTCAAGCTAAGAAAATTACCGTAAGCAAAGAAAACACAACGATTGTTGATGGTACTGGCCAAGTTGCTGAGATTAAAGCACGTGTTGATCAAATTAATACACAAATCGCTGAATCTAGCTCTGACTACGATAAAGAGAAGTTGCAAGAACGTGTTGCTAAATTGGCTGGCGGTGTTGCTGTCATCAAAGTTGGCGCTGCAACTGAAATGGAAATGAAAGAGAAAAAAGCACGTGTTGAAGATGCATTACATGCAACTCGCGCTGCGGTTGAAGAAGGTGTGGTTGCTGGTGGTGGTGTTGCCTTGGTTCGTGCTGAAAGCTCACTAGGTGATCTTACTGGTGACAATGCTGACCAAAATACGGGTATCACATTACTTCGTCGTGCAATGGAAGAGCCATTACGTCAAATCGCTACCAATGCGGGTGATGAAGCGTCTGTTATCTTAAACAACGTTGCTGCTGGTGAAGGTAACTTTGGTTACAACGCTGCAACTGGCGAATACGGTGACATGATTGCAATGGGTATTCTTGACCCAACTAAAGTAACGCGTACTGCATTACAAAATGCAGGTTCAGTTGCAGGCTTGATGCTAACAACTGAAGCAATGGTTGCTGATGCACCACAAGCTGCTGGTGCAGCTGCTATGCCTGATATGGGCGGTGGCATGGGCGGAATGGGCGGCATGATGTAAGAGATTAGTCTTTTACGCAATCTCGGCGGTGTTCCGTGTGAACCCGCCTTGCTCTTGCATAAAATACTTAATTTCTAGTACAGCTAGTTCATTAAGCACATAAAAAAGCCCCGGCCAGTTTGGTCGGGGCTTTTTTTATAGATACGATTTAATTTTATGGTTTAAAAACAACTCGATTACGGCCAGCTTCTTTGGCTTCATATAAAGCATCGTCTGCAGTGCCTAGCAGTTGTAGGGAAATCTCATCAACTGTGTGCTCAAGGTCGACGTCAAGCTTGGTCACGCCACAGCTAATAGAAACAGGAATTGAATGGCCATTAGCCTTAATAGGAGAGGCGGTAACAAATTTACAGATACGCTCAAATGCAGTTGAAGGTTTGTTATCGGTTGCATTACAAATTACTAAAAACTCTTCACCACCATAACGACCGATTAAATCAAACGATCTGAGTGCCGTCTTCATGCGTTTAACGACTTCTTTTAACACTTCATCACCGACTAGGTGGCCATAGGTATCATTAATTTTTTTGAAATGATCGATATCGCACATGCCGATATAAAGTGAACTCTTTTGGCGTTGAACTCGAGCAATTTCTTTGTTCAGTGCTTCTAGTATTGCACGGCGATTCAATATTTCTGTCAACGCATCATAAGTGGCATGAAACTGTAGGTCTTTCAAAGCCAGGTTTAACTTTGACTGCAAACTTAACATACGAGTACCAACTTCTAAGCGCACTTGAAGTTCAGCAGCATTAAAAGGCTTAGGAATATAATCATTGGCGCCGGCTTGCAGGCCCTTAACAATATCAGCCGTTTCTGTTCGTGCGGTTAGTAATAAGATATAAGGAGGATTATCACTGTTGTGCTCGCGAACCTTTTGACAAACTTCAATGCCGGTCATGCCGGGCATTTCCCAATCTAACAGTAGTAAGCAAGGCGGCTCATCTTGCTGCATGACTTGCCATGCAGCTTCACCATCTTCAACTGCAATGCTATCGTAGTTCCATTGTGAAGTGACGGCTGTCAGCATCATTCGTGATGCTTTATCATCTTCTGCAATTAATAGTTTCATATGGTTTGTGCCTTTAGCATGTCAATTCAAGTACGGTTATGTCATCGGACTGATCACCGGTACCTCGAAAAGTCAGTGCAGCGTCTTCTAAATTGTGGATATCAGCATCGACAGTCAACATCTCACTGATTGCCTGTATTAATCTTTGTTGCCCAAAGTGCTCACCCTGAGCGTTTTCTGTCTCGGTAATACCATCGGAGTAAGCATAGAAGCGGTCATTAGCTTGTATATCAATAAGCTCTGCTTCAAAGGCAAGGCTGTCTAGTATACCGAGTGCTAAACTTGTAGAAGAGTGTTTTTTTAGCAGTCGTTTCTCTCGAAAAGCCAATACATCCTCCATGCCACAGTTCCACACTTGTATTTTACTCCGATCTGCATTGACTTCGAAAAAAATCGCTGCCAAAAATAAGCCAGTTGGCAGCCGATGGAACATTTTACGATTTATCTCTACAGCAATTTCCGAGATCGGTAAGCCTTTTAGCGCCATGGCATAAAAGGTAGCGGATGCCATCGGCCCGCCGAGGGCTGCAACCAGGCCATGGCCGGTAAAGTCACCTAACATCGTATATTGCGTATTATCGGGACCGCGTGCAGAAAATAGTACGTCGCCGGAAGTCGATTCAACCGGCCGATTTAAATAACGTACATTGGTCGAGTCAAATTTGGTGGTCGCTTGCATTTTCGCGATGATTTTTTCTACGACAACACGCTCTCTTGCGAGACGAGATTGGACATGGCTTAAATCCGCTTGCAAGTTTAGAAAGCGAAAGCCAACATTTATTCGAGCTTGTAATTCGGCATTGTTAAAGGGCTTGACCACATAGTCATTGGCACCACTATTAAGACCTTCAACTATGTCAGCTGTTTCATTACGGGCTGTTAATAAAATAATATAGGGGGGATTATTAGTTGGCTGTTGTCGAATACGTTTGATCAACTCAATACCATTCATCTTTGGCATTTCCCAATCAATAAACAAAAAACAAGGCGGCTCATCAACTTGCATCAGCTCCCAGCCAACTTGCCCATCTTCAGCAACGATACATTCATATCCCCACTTTGTCGTCATTGCCTCGAGTAGCATTCGAGACGTTGCATCATCATCTGCAATTAATAGTTTCATGCTAGTTTTGTTTCCATTTCACCTTTTAGTGCGGTGAAATCATTTTCTAATTTATCTATCCCTAGCTGGACAGCTTTCATATCACCCGCCTTACTAGCGCTTTCAATCTCAAGTGCTGAAGCACTTAATGCTTTCCCGCCGACATTGCCTGAAGCGCCTTTAATTTTGTGCGCAAGAGCGGCTGCTTGTTGGGAATCGTCAGTATCTAAAATAGACTTGAGTTGTTCAATTTGTGCTGCCATATCTATCAGAAAGGTCTCTGCAATTGTTGCCATCAGTTCTTTATCGCCCATCAGCATTGCATTCATCACTTCATAATCAAAAACTAATAAGTCGGTCTGTTCTTTATTTACTTCAGCAGCATCAGACTCAGCGATATCGACTATAGTTTCTACATCTGCTGAAACAGAAGTTGATACTTCTGTATTTGATAGCCACTGATTTAACATACGGCGTAATTTAGCCGGATCAATAGGCTTAGCAACATAATCATTCATGCCGACAGCAAGGCATTTTTCTTTATCACCACGCATCACGTTGGCTGTCATCGCAATAATAGGAATAGTGTGATTAATACCTTTAGTTTCAGGATCGCGAATCGTTTGGGTCGCGGTATAGCCATCCATCACCGGCATTTGACAGTCCATAAACACTAAATCGTAATCAGTACCTTGTTGTAATGCCACCAGCGCTTCTTGACCATTACCGGCCAAATCAATGGTGATGCCAAATTTTTCTAAGATACCTTTAATGACTAATTGGTTAGTAATATTATCTTCTACTACCAAGATATGGGCTTTAAATTGCGTCCGTTCTTTCTCGGTATAACGGGTAATAAGCGTATCATCTTCGTCAGTAAGGCCAGCCACTTGTTGGATGACATTGTAGAGTTCTGATTGCTGAACTGGTTTAGGCAAATAGCCATCAAAGCCGATAGCCTGCATTTTCTTGGCCTCGCCACGCTGGGCTTGTGAACTGAGCATCACCAGTTTGATATCACTGATGGCCGAATCACTTTTTATTAGTTTACAAAGTTCAGCGCCATCCATTTCTGGCATATTCATATCTAATAAACCGACGGTGAAAGGTGAGTCTTTATCACATTCTGTAAGTGCTTGTAGTGCTTGCGTGCCACTGGCCACAAGTTGATGATCAATTTCCCATAGCGTTAATAATTGCTCCAATAAGTCTCGGTTGGTGGCGTTATCATCAACGGCTAATATTTTTTGCTCTTGTACATCAGCCAGCTGCAGCGGCGTTTCTTTTTCAAATTCGACTCCTTGTAGAGCTAAGCTGATCCAAAATGTCGTTCCTTTACCTAACTCGCTGTTAATGCCAATCTCACCGCCCATTAATTCTATCAACTTCTTACTAATCGATAAGCCTAAGCCGGTGCCACCATATTTACGGGTGGTAGAGCTATCGGCTTGGGTAAATTTACTAAACAGTTTGGCCTGCTGTGCTTCGCTAATACCAATCCCGGTATCTTTAATTTCAAACCGTATGAGTCGTCGAGTATCTTTGTGTTCAATAGTGCAGAAAACAGCCACTTCGCCTTGCTCAGTAAATTTAATGGCATTGCCAATAAGATTGGTCAACACCTGACGGAGCCGACCTGGATCAGCATGTACCCACTGGTTGATAATAGGGTTGGCTGGGCAAATAAATTCCAAACCTTTCTCTTCAGCCAGATAATGCATGGCTCTGCCTAAATCTTCGAGCATGCCCCCAAGGTTAAAATTGATATCCTCTAACTGGATCATGCCGGCTTCAACTTTAGAAAAGTCGAGAATGTCATTGATGATGTATAACAATGAGTCGGCCGATGTTTTGACTGTTTTTGCTAATTTGAATTGGTCTTGATTAAGCTTGCTATCCAATAGCAAGTTGGTCATGCCAATCACACCATTCATCGGTGTTCGAATCTCATGACTCATATTAGCTAAAAAGTCAGTTTTTGATTCATTAGCAACTTCAGCTTGCTCTTTAGCCTCGATAAGGTTCAGCGCTAGCTTTTTGGCCTTGGTAATATCGGTACGGATCGAGGTGTAACCGGATAACTTATTATTTTCATACAGCGGCACGATGGTGGTATCGACCCAATAAAAATGACCATCTTTGGCTTTGTTTTTGACTTCATCGTGCCAAACCTTGCCTTTCGACACGGTCAAATACATATCACGCCAATAGTTTTTCGGCTCATTGCCTGAATTGAGTAAACTGTGATTTTGACCGATGAGCTCTTCTTGCTCATAACCACTGATTTCACAGAACTTATCATTAGCATAACTGATCGTGCCTTTGATATCGGTAATAGAAACCAGTGAATGTTGATCCATCGCGTCTTTTTGGGCGGACAGATCGGCTTGCGCTGCGATGATGTTCTGCTCTTGTGCTTTAGACTTGGTAATATCAGTACGGATCGAGGTGTAGCCTGATAATTT
>MAAB01001450.1_pt1 | contig 21959 bp, 18 predicted proteins | sample 1115991 | NCBI WGS metagenome assembly MAAB01 (sample SAMN04961124, study PRJNA320927) | seawater metagenome | isolation source: sample BD02T18 sea water enriched with oil for 18 days | place: USA:Gulf of Mexico | collected 2013-07-27
GCTTATAGCAAGGGAGTCACAATACCTCCGACAGCAGAACGACAAGAAAGATTGAAGATTTTTCGTTCAGCACTTATATAAACTATCATAATAAAATAACTTATTATGATACATACTCAACTCAGTGGCTTAATAAAATTAAGCCATTGAGGTTGGCAATTTGAATTAACGTACCATGTCAGCTTTTAGCGAGAGGAAGGTTCTGTGCTGCCCAGTTACTCAAAAGCTAATGTCGGCTATTGGCTAACTGAAGAAGGGCCTGTTACTCACTATCTCTATGTTAACAATGATACGAATATAGACGTTAGGTTGGTTATACCTGGGCATTTTAGTCTCCTCAATGTGATAAGGAGGTGTCCACTAAAGCGGGGGAAATACATTTTCCGTTTAAAGTTGTTAGGTAACACTTTTCACCTTAACCAAATAAAAAGCGAACAGTGCTATTAAAATTGAATCTAATATTAATGTTACGGCTGACTTTTCAATATACTGAGCGCCAAAAATGAGAATCGTTGAAATAAACCCAATTTTGCTTAGGCTCACAATAACTAAACATAGGTTCCGATAAACAGGTTTAAATGCACCATAAATTAATAGCACGCCCATTAAGAAGATTAGAAAACCCCAACTCCTTACAACAACCTGAGCTAATGGCTCGGTAAGAGCTTCACCAAACATACTTATTAAAGCAGCTTGAGGTGCGAAAACAGCAAAGATCATAGAGCAAGTAAGCAAACCTGCAATAAGCATGATCCACTTTATATTATTCATAATGTTCAAAATAACTCCTAATTTTTTGTGTTACCAACACCCATTTAAGGGGCTAATAATTGTTTGCAAAAATGAGCAACGATGCGAAACCGAGCAAACTGTTAGCAATCCCGCTTTAAATTCTTATGTGTATTTACTTTGGAGCTAACCCCATATCGTCAAGTCGCAGCAAAATCTCAGTTTTTTGAGTATTAGCTACTTCTTGCCAATGCTTATCTTCTCTTGCTCCTATTATTGCGTAAATAGAATTCAATCCTGTACCTTTAACTGTTGCTTTGAGCTGTTTATAAAGGTCAAAAGGGTCAATGTCCATAAATTCATCTACTGAGTTGATGTTTACTTCAGCAAGGATTTTTTCACTCTTAGGACCAAACCCTTTTAGGTCTCTTAACCTCATATAAACACCAAAACCTTTGATACACATAATGCCCTTTTGAATTACTTGTTAGCAGTTTATTTGACTATATACATGCCTTCACTTTCAGGTCTACTTAATTCGAAACCAAATTTAGCGTATAATTCTGGCACGTCAGCCATTAAAGTTATATATGCTCCTTTAGGTGCATCTCGATCTAGATAATCCATGATTCTCTGCATTATCATTCGACCAAACCCTTTACCTTGATAGATAGGTTCAACGGCAATATCTACAACTTCAAAATTAAGTGCACCATCGCCGACAACACGCCCCATACCTACAGTATGATTACCAATAATAATTTGAACACCAAAGAGGCTGTTAGGTAAAGCTCGTTTCGTAGCATCATAAGGTCGAGGAGTTAAACCTGAAACTTCTCTTAATCGAAGAAAATCATCAACAGAAACTACTTTTTCTACTACTTGATACAACTGTGACTCCAAAGACTGCTAACGCCCTAGCAATGACTTACCAAAAAACCAATTAACCATTTAAATACAATAACTTATATATGATCGCGTTAGGCTGCCTGTTTTGTTTGTAGCGCATGTGTAGCGATTTGATTTGCACATTTATTGCGTGAATAATACCACTAAAATGTCGCTAAATTCCACTAAACCTTCGGTTTGCTGAATGAAAAAAACCTCAGAACGGTCTGTTTAGATACGGTAGCTGACCTTAATAAAAATTCTATTTTAATACTTAATTTGTATTTGGTGACATAAAAAATCAGTTGCAAAGAGGGGCTGCTTTATGATCATAAAGCTGACATAAAATTAATAATCCTAAGGCGGTATGGGGCACAAAGCGTGTTAGGTTTTATGCCTAAACCTTCCTCTTTTTGCTCTTCGCAGCCCCTTAGTCGTGCCTCAATAGCCGAAGCTCTACGGGTGGCCAGCCACATTCAAACTGTAGTGCCTCTAGTTTAAGGGAGGATTAAACTGTTGACTTAGGCCGCCTCTGATTAATTCTGAATGCCTGAGCATATCCCGAATTTTTCAGAGGTGCCTAAGTATTCACCACTTAATCATTTAATACAGTCAGCAAAACTACTTTCATCGACCTCTTCACCGTTGTTCTTAGCTTCGATAGCCCTGAGAATGGCCTCATGCTTCACCTTAGTAATAGGAAACAAGATGAGGAACACTAAACCGACCAGCGCCATCAAAACGGGACCGCCGACAAAAATTAACCGAATGGCTTCCATCGTCTCAAAAGACTGGGTCGCCACCTCTGTGTTATAGCCAACAATTTGCAGCATTATTCCGGCAAGGAAGATGGCCAACGCGCTGCCGCCTTTTGAGATGACGTTAATGGTGCCGTAGTACAGTCCCTCTCGTCGCTTCCCAGTTTTATATTCATCGATTTCAACACAGTCCGGTATGATCGACCAGCCAATCTGATAGGGCACCATCGACATTGTCGATAAGAAGAAGAAAACAACATAGAGCGCTAATTCACGACCCGGCTCTACGAACAGGTAGAGGCAAACATTTGCGACCATGAAGACGATAGAAAAGATCAGCCATGCCATGCGCTTGGATAAGGTTTTCGAGACATAATCTATGATCGGAATCCACAATAAGGCAGGTAAGATAAAAATCGCCATCGCAATAGAAACGCCCTCTTCATCGAACAACATGTAGTCTTGTAAGTAATACACTAGGAGTGTTGAGACCAAAGCCAAGGTCATTACACCCATCGCGTAAAAGCCGATGACATAGAGAAACGGTTTGTTCGTTAATGGACCGGTTAGTATGTCTTTAAAGCGGACACGGTTCTGATCCGGGAATAATTCTGCGCCGCGGGTCATTCGCCAGCCATAGAGAATAACGATGGTTGTTAACGCCCCTATAATGAGGCCCATGTATGACCAACCCTTCGCGGTATCACCAAACAAACCGCCGAGATAAGCGGCCAAAGATATCGGGATGACCCCGCCCACTAAGCCGCCAACTTGCATAAATACCGCTCGCCAAGTATTCAGTGAGGTTCGCTCGTCGTAGTCTCGTGTCATTTCAGCGCCGAGGGCGGTATAGGGAACATCTAGCGCGGCAATGATCGTAAACAGCAGCATCACCATAATAACGAAGTAGACGATGGTGCCGATTTCGCCAAACCCCCAATCGGTGAACATCAGCCAGGTAATTAGGCCAAATGGAATAGCGGCGGCCAAAATAAACGGACGCCGTCGGCCAAAACGGCTCTTACTGCTATCTGAAACTATGCCAAAAAATGGTCCCGCCAATGCATCCCATACCGAGCCCAGTGCAACGATGGTTCCGGCGATGGCTGGCTCCAATCCGACGACATCGGTAAAGAAAAACATACCGAAGATGGTAAAGCAGGTAAAGAGCGCAGAGTTTGAAAACTCAATAGATCCGTAACCGGTTTTCTTTGACAGTGATAATTTTTCTGGCTGTTCTTCTATTGTTATTGTGGCTACAAGTTCAGTCACTATATCTCTCCAACAAAAAGAGCAAGCTCTTACGGCTCTGCACGCCGGGCATAAGAGATTGCTCTATTTAACGATTAAATAAAACAGATAGAGGAAGCAAGACTCCTTGCTTCCTAAGGGTTTAATTGCAAAGATTAATCGTGAGCAATCATGATATGACGTGGCACGGTGTAGTCTTCCAAAGCATAACTAGAAAGATCCTTACCATAGCCGGACATTTTCATACCGCCATGAGGCATTTCACTGGTCAGCATAAAGTGGGTATTAATCCAGGTGGCGCCATATTGAAGTCTTTTGGATACTTTCATAGCTCGACTAATATCTTTTGTCCATATAGACGATGCCAGGCCGTATTTAGAATCGTTAGCCCATTCAATCACCTGATTGTCATCATCGAATTTGGTTACCGATACAACCGGTCCAAACACTTCACGACAAACAATTTCGTCATTATGTTTCGCACCGGCAATAACGGTTGGTTGATAGAAGAATCCATCCCCATCACCCATTTGACCACCGGTTATGGCTTCCATATGCCCTGTCGATAATGCTCGCTCGACAAAGCTGGCTACTTGCCCTTGTTGACGTGCGCTTATCAGCGGTCCAATCTCAACGTCCTCTTCATCTTGGCTGCCAAATTTTATAGTGGCCACGGCTGCTGCGAGTTTTTCAACAAATGCATCGTGGATTGATGCATGGGCATAAATACGGCAGGCCGCGGTACAGTCTTGGCCGGCGTTATAGAAACCAAAACTACGTACCGCATCCACTGCCTTGTCGATATCAGCGTCATCAAACACGATAACCGGTGCTTTGCCGCCCAATTCCAAATGGGTCCGTTTAACCGTTTTTGATGCGGTAGACAGAATTTTTTGACCTGTTGAAATGTCACCAGTGACCGATACCATTTTTACGGCATCGTGCTCGACCAAGCTCTGGCCAATACTATCACCTCGACCACATACAATGTTCACCACACCCGCGGGGAAAATATCCGCTAACAACTCAGCCAGCAGCAAGGCTGTTAATGGGGTTAATTCGGCAGGCTTCATAACTACCGTGTTACCCGCAGCAAGCGCAGGTGCAAGCTTCCAAGCGGCCATCATTAGTGGATAATTCCACGGGGCAATTGAGGCCACCACACCCACTGGGTCACGACGGATCATGCTGGTCATGTTATCAAGGTATTCACCTGCAAGCGGGCCTGTCATGGTGCGGATCGCGCCTGCATAAAAACGGAAGCAATCAACCGTACCTGCAATTTCGTCTTCTAACACTAAAGCATAGGGTTTACCGCAGTTGTCGCTTTCAATGCGCGAGAAATCTTCAGCGCGTGCTTCAATGGCATCGGCCAATTTATGCAACAGGCCACTTCGGTAGGCTGGTGTTGTTTCGCCCCAATTTTCAAAAGCGCGGTCAGCCGCAGCAACGGCTTCATTCAATTGCTCAAGGCTGGCTTCGGGTATTTCAGCAATAACTTGGCCATTAGCCGGGTTGATGATGGTCTCTGGGTTACCTTCACCGATGATTAGATTGCCGTCTATCAACAGCTTATTTGAATAGTTCATAAATTTTTTCTCGCTTAAAATTAGTATTAAAAAAGGTTCTTTATAAGTGTTCCTGTAAAGCCAAGGGCAAAACGCGGCAAAATACTCAACGGCATTTGGGTTCTTTCTAATTCCGACATAAGGTGGTAGGCGTCGGTGTCATCTGTTTTTTCTAACACAAGTGCGGTGGTTAGCCTGCCTGAAAGAATGGACTGATTAACACCACCATTACCACCAAAGGCGGTGTTTAAAATAATATTGGAATCCTCATCGGCACGTTTAGTCACTGGGGTTTCAAAGGTTGTTTGTTGAATAGCGCCACCCCAAGCGGCATAGAGTTTGGTATCTGCTAGATAAGGAAAACGACGCAGCATTTCGGTATGAAGATTTTGATACGATTGAAGATGGCGATCGTCCTGTTCGGTATTTTCTGTTTTTCGATCAGTACCACCAAATAACAAACGGTCGTCATGAACACGGCCATAGTAGAAAGTCGGTGACGCGTCACCAATACCTTCATCGGCCGGCGCAATTTTTTTCAAGACATCTTTTGGTAGTTTTTCTGTTGCCATCATATAAGTGTGTAACATACCTGCTTTAGGGTATGGCGCGTTTAAGGTAAGTTTTTGTCTGGCTGAATAAGCGTTGGTTGAAAGCACAGCTTTTTGTGCTTCTATGGTGCCATTGCTGGTGGTGACCGTCACGCCACCTTGAGTACTTTGTATATCGGTAACCGGTGAGTTTTCAAAAATGGTCACGCCTCTTTTCAGCAACAATGATCGCAGTCCCTGAGCTAACTTAAAGGGTTGCATGCAAGTGGTCATCGTATGGAAGTTGGCTCGAACATTATTGCCTGGAAAGTCATAGGTTCGCGCTAAGGCTTCCTTGCCTCTGGTAAATTCTGCCTCCACGCCGACTGCAACGGCCGCCTTATATAGCACTTCAGCAGCTGCTTCTTCAACTCGAGTCCGAGCTACAGCGCCCACAAACTCTGGATAGGGCTCAACATTGATGTTTTGCGCTGCCAATGCTGCGAGAATTTTTTGCGTTTGGTCTTCGGCAATATTGCGATACAGGTGAGCATTGTCGATCACCTGTTTATTATTCAGGTTACCCATCCACCAAGCATGAGGAGGAACATTGAAAATATGACCGCCATTACGACCACTGGCCCCAAAACCAATGTGCTGTGCTTCGATCAATGTAACGTTTAAATCAGGTTGGGCTTCTATCAGTGTAAAGGCTGTCGATAAACCGGCGTAACCACCACCCACGATGACAACATCGGTTTTGTGAGAGCCTGATAATGCTGAGGATGTTTCAAACGATTGGTTCAACATCCAATAGGATTGGGTAAATGGAAAATCTTGCTTAGTTTTCGTCATGTCTAACTCTCTTTTCTCTTGTATGGGTTCGCCGCAGCATTTGAGCGCTAACATTGGTTTCGCTATTTATTCATTACTCAAAAGTTTGGCATGTTAAATGGTTGTTTTTGAAAGCTCCTGAAATACTATCTATTTTGTCTGCAGTGCAGGTAACATGTTTTCTGTCATAACTATCACTATTCCTCAAAAATTTTATATTAATATCGGTTATTACTTATTTACGGATTAACCGTTACAAAGACGCTTTAAAGACTTTGGCTTGTTTTTCAATAAATTCTCTTAATACCTTTGCGCCGCTATCCCAGCTTTCTTGTTTCGCTGCACGGCTGGCATCCAGCTGAGCTTGTTCCTGAGCGACAATGTAAGCGAAGAAAAGTTTATGCTCGGGGTTGGCTAGAGATTCCATTTCTTGTAGTTTGGGAATATAGGGGATAATTATATCGATCAACTGTTGCGGGCTAACAAAGCGCCAACCGACATAGCTAAACATGTTGAGTCCGCTGCGCATAAACCAATTAGCTTGATAGCCGACCCCCAATGGTTTACTCATGTTTTCAAAAATTTTTTGGTTAATAATTTCCAGTTCATAATAAGCCTGAAAGAATGCCTCTCGGTCTGAACCTGCTGAATACTTAGCCATTTTTTCCATGACAATAAAAGCTCGTCCTCGATTGCGATATTCGTAATTAAGATGTTTTAAATAAATTTCATTTTGTTCTTGTGTACGCGCTGTCATCTTATTTACTGGCTCGGGTTGTGATGGTTCTGACATTGCACAAGACGATATGCTAATTAAGCACGTGCTAAATAAGTATGTGATGAATAAGTTTTTTATTGTTTTTTTCATAATTTATTATCTTTTTATGCGTATGGAAGATTGTTGGATAGACCCATTTTCTCCGGACTTTTGAATGTCTTTGTTTTACCAATCGTTTGGGGTTTTTAAGGGGTACCTTAAACACAGTTCAATTGTCTATTTATCGCCCGCACCCCAGCAGCAATTGCAATCCAATTGAGAAAATCCCGTCGTGTTATCCCTTTATTCATGTCAACTACCTTTGATTGTCCGAGCCTAATAGAACAGTCGCCAAATGTCACCTGACATGCTATAGTGTGTAAATGGGTATGTCAAGTGACATGTTTGGTGTTGATAAACAATACTGATAGGAATAACACCTATTTTGATCTGTAGCACAATGCCTAAGGGCTATCTGCTCTTCTAACGTTGCCATCCGGCGTCGATGGCAGCGTCCATGAGACTTTTGTTGATCAAATGTTACTTTTGTATGTCATGTGACATACACTTCTTTACATGTCGAGTGACATATGTTAGCGTGTCAAGTGACATGTTCGAGGGGGCTGTCGATTACTCGGCGGACTTTGGGGTCATTCCCCTTCATTGTAGTGAATTATCTAATTACAAAGCAGTAGCCAACGATAGAGTTTTAATGGGAAGCCCCTTTGATAGACAGCATGTCTAATAACAAAAAAATTAAGTTAATAGTTAAGGGAAAGTTATGAATAGAATTAAGTATGCCAAATCGCTGCTGGCAATTGCTATTGCTGCGTCACCGATGATTTCGATGGCCAATGAAGCGGTTCAAGAAAAAAATTCTCAAGAGGAAAATACACCAGAAAAAGCCTCTAGAGTAGAAAAGATTATCGTCACTGCTCAAAAGACATCAGAGCCTTTAAGTGAAGTGCCTATTGCGCTGTCTGCCTTTACTGGAGATTTTATCCAAAAAGCTAAAATAAATGATATTAAACAAATTGTTCGTTTTACGCCCGGTTTAGCAGGTGAGTCTACCGATAGTTTTATTGACTCACTATCAGTACGTGGAATTTCAACCAATGGATTTGGTATAGGTGGTGACAGCTCGTTAGGTATTTATAAAGATGGTATTTACTTTGGCCGGAATGGCGCTGCGGTAGCTAGTTTTTTTGATGTCGAGCGTGTAGAGGTTTTAAAGGGCCCGCAGGGACTACTTTTTGGTCGTAATGCTGCATCGGGCGCTATTCATACCATTACCGCAAAACCTGTCATGGATTATACCGAAGGTTATTTTAGACTGGGGGCTGGTGAGCGAGGACGTCAGCAAGCAGAGTTTGCGTTTAACCAACCTTTAGCTGATGGTTGGGCGATGCGGATTGCTGGCATTCACTCAGAAGAAGATGGATTTGTTGAAAACCTGTATAACAATAAAGATATCGGAGCGCACGATCGTAACGCCATACGCTTGTCAATTAGAAATGAGGGTGATTGGGGGAATGTAACCTTAAGTGGTGAATACGAAGACCGTAAGCAGTACGGTTCGATTTACATGAGCCAAGACATTGATGGCAATCTTCATAATGGTGATAATCGAACAGCCAATCTTGACTGGCCTGGCAAAGATAACGCTGAAGTTAGCTCTGTAACTTTAACCGCTAATATAAATATTGCTGACAATATGACATTAACGTCTATTACTGGCTTTAACAAACATGACTGGCTCTATCAAGAGGATTGGGATGGTCTACCTTATAGTATTGCTGGCTATGTTCAAGATCAAGAGGGAGAATACCTCAGCCAAGAATTACGTTTGAATGTTCAAGCTAGTAAAGACTTGAAGTGGTATATCGGCGCGAGCGTTTATCAAGAAGATATTTCTGCTTTGTTAAGTAATCAAACTGGAAATTTGGACGAGCTTTTTGGCCCTGAGTATTCTGATATATATGAGTCAAATTATTCAGAGGGTGATTACTCTGGTTGGGCAATTTATGGCGACATGACTTATCAACTGACAGATAAAATGGATTTTAGTCTTGGCATACGCTACACCTATGATGAAAAAGAAATGGAAACAGATATTCAGGGACAGGGGATTATCTGGGGAGTACAAACATTAGAGCCTGTAACAGCAAAACAAGATTGGGATGATTTGTCACCACGTGTCACTTTACGTTATTTTCCTGATGAGGATGTAATGATATTTGCATCAGTGTCTGAAGGTTATAAATCCGGTGGCTTTGGTACCGATACACTAACAGATCTAGACCCTGAATATGGGCAGCCGACACCTGATTCTACGCTAGAAGACTTTGATAAAGAGTCTGTAATTTCTTATGAAATTGGTACTAAAGGAAGCTTAATAGATGGACAAATAGGCTATGGCATCAGTGCTTACTATTATAACTATCAAGACTTGCAAATGGTGAAAGCAGAACTTGGTAAGCTTGCGATTGATAACGTAGGCCAAGTTGACGGTTTCGGCGTTGAACTTGATTTAGTTACATCATTTAGTGATTACTGGGATGTATTCCTTGGTGTGGCTTGGAGTGATACCGAATCGAATGACATTCCACTGGAATCATGCAGCGATATTCTTGGAAACTCATGTAATGGCAATAGCCTAGCTTTTAATCCTGAATGGAATATCTCTGGTGGTATTAACACTTACTATCCACTTGAAGGTGGCGAAATTGTCACTAGTTTAGATTTCTCATGGCAATCTGAATTTTACAGCACCTTGAGTAACAATAGCACCGAAAGTGTCGACAGTGCTGGCTTTGTTAACTTACGTACCGGTTGGGAAAGTGAGCAAGATTGGAGTCTGACTTTTTACGTTGAGAACCTACTTGATAAAGAAAGCTTCGCGGCTTCTTTCCTTGAGTTGTCGCTCGGTTTTCATACCAAAGTTGGAGCTACTATGCCTCGTACCGCCGGTGTAGAATTCATGTATAGCTTTTAATGCTGCAATGAATATTTAAAGCACTAAAAATAGTGAACAAGAGTTGATGGATTATCTTTTATGTTGGCAATGGACTGCCTTTTTTTACCTAAATGTTTAAATAAAACTTTCAATCATGGCTTGGTAAAATATGCATCTATCTATAAGTGTTGTAGAATATTGGCTGATATATCAATTACTGGAAATGAAGTTGAATGAGTGAGCGTAAGCAACAAATACTACAAGCAGCAATCAATATTATTGTAGAACAGGGGTATGGTGCTCTTACAATGCGTGCCTTGGCCCGAGCTGACGGAATAAAGCTAGGTGCCTTGCAATATCACTTTAAAACCAAGGACGATATGTTGCGGGCATTGGTTGGCTATATTGCTGATGATTACCAAAAGATTTTTGATGTGATGGATACTGATATCGATTCGATAGGTATTAAAGGGCTTCTTGGTATAATTGGAATGGACCCCGCAGAGGGAGCCTTGCAGCTTGATAAGCTTGCGCCTCAGCTCTGGGCTATGGGGCAAGTTGAGCCGCTGGTGGCGGATTTAGTTGACGATATTTATGACCATTACTTGCGAGTCTTGGAAAAGAAGATTGAAGCTGTAGGAGGGGAGTCTCCGCGTGCTGAAGCCATTTGTATTATGTCAATGATGGAAGGAACGACTCTTTTTCTAAGTGAAGGTAAGCGTTGGAGTGTTGATAAAGATGTAGTGATGGAAACACTGTTGAGCTTTGTTAAGGCTAAATACGGGGAGAAAGCTTGAATTTAATCTATTCTTATTAGCCTAACGTTCTAATTTTAAAGATAAGCTATTTAAGCGTTTTCCTATTGAAGCAAATATGTCATTGGCAACTGCTGCCGCAATAGGGAGTAAACCGAGTTCACCGACCCCAGTACGAGTATCGTTACTATCAATAATCACCAGTCAATTTCAGACGATACTTTTAGTTGAAGAGCAGGGTAATTTACTTTTTACTCAAAAATATATCACTTATCTATTATTATTCGCAGGATTCTTTAAATGGCTAAACAAGCCCTTATTTTTGGCGCCACTGGCGCGGTGGGTCGGCAACTGCTTGATTTGTGCCTTAATGGTAACCACTACCAACAAGTTACTGTTATTGCCAGGCGAGCAGCGCCGCTCACTCATAAAAAATTAAACTGGATTATTTGTGAGTTTAGCGAGTTGAATAACTTACCTGTGCTTAATGATATGGCTGGTGGGGATAGTTATTGCTGCCTTGGCACAACGATTAAAGCCGCAGGCAGTAAAGAGGCCTTTCGCCAAGTCGATTACGACGGTGTTGTTGCGGCAGCACAGGTTGCTAAACAAGCTGGCGTGAAGAATTTTAGTTTGATCAGTGCTATCGGTGCCAATGCAAACTCAGGTAGTTTCTATAGCCGAGTCAAAGGGGAAGTTGAAGCGGCACTAATCGAAGCACAGTTTTCAAACTTGCGAATATTTCGGCCCTCATTGTTAAAGGGGCACCGAGATGAATTTAGGTTGAAAGAAGAAGTGGCCAATTGGCTATCGTTACTCATGACGCCGGTATTTTATTTAGGGCTGAAAAAATATCAGCCTATCGATATTGATAAACTGGCGCGAGCAATTTATACCATTACGAATAATGCACCTTGCACTGAAGCCGTTAGTATTTATGAAAGTGATGAGTTGCAGGCATACTAGCTAGCCTGTATTGGGCTTTTATATATTTTGGGTAATGCGTGTGTATTATTCACTTGCTTTTGTATTGTGGACTAGCGGCTGAAATTACCCCTCAAATCAAGAGGCGTTGCGTGACCAATAAGTCATTAATATTGGTCACGCAACACTACCCTTAAAATGCCCCATGCATTCAAAAAGAGACGCCACGTAAAAGTGGTTTTATAAAATATTAACCTTCACTCTCATTCCTGGCTTTAGTTTCAACCACAATCATTTCGCGATAGTGCTCCGGCATATCCCATGTGCCTGTCCAGCCTTTAGGTACGAGCATTAACGCGGTTGTTGATAAAACTTTTTTCATGAAAAAATTCCTTTAACCATTGAGTTGTATTGTTACAGTACCGTTAAGCTTTTTTTAGTTCGCCTACAGCACGCTCGGCAGCGTCGATGGCCGCATGAAGATAGGCGGAAGCTTCAGAGTCGGCGTTGGCGATGCTGATACGGCCTATTGGTGCTCGGCCCAATTCGTGGGGGGCTTGTCCTTCCTCCCACTTGGGGTCGTACATGGGGTTGTAGTCGTAGCTATAACCGTGTGACCAGCGGTTAACGGTAATTGCTTCGATATCGCGCTCGGCATCAAAACCATTGCTGCCAAACATTGCTGTCAGCTGTTCTTTCACTTCTTGTTCGTAGGTGGCGAAGGTCGTGCGGTAAAGGCTGTGGCGTCCTAGGCGGTATAAATCGCGCATTGTCTGCTTGCCGTTATTGCGGGGCGCAGGCGCATGACACATCCATAATACTAGCGGGTTGTCGCCTTTACTGTTGTCTTGGTAACCGCCAAGGCTTACTGGTGGTGCTTTGGTGACAACGGCGTAGTAGCTGCCGGGGCAGTGATACTGTGCGGGGCCCGCTGCGTGAACGGCGGCACCGCTGCGCAATAGCACATTGGTCATCACTAGCGGTGTCTTCACGCCATACTTGAGATTTTCTTTTTGTTTCTCTGGCAGCTCAGGGCACAAATGCGGAATAAGGCCGTTGTAGCAAGCCAAGATGCTATTCTTGCCTTTGAGTGTGTACGGTTTGCCATTTTGTACGTAGGCTACTTCAACGCCGCCATCCACATTCTTAACATTAACCGCGGTGCTGCTTAACCTGATACGCACTGGTGATTCGCTACTATCGAGTTGGCTATAATCGAAACGGGCATCAACAATATCTTCCATGGTGTTACCGGGGGCGACGGCGGGAATCATTTTGCGCACCATCAGGCGGGCAATCGATGCATTGCCGTCGGGAAATAGTGGAAACACCATACCGTCTTTGGCGTAATTGAGCGCTTTGTTGGCGAGCTTGCCGACGTAACCCACGCTATTGGCGCCGGGGTAGCCGAGCAGTAAGGCATTTTGAACGTTGGTTGAGTCGTTGGCAACGCCCATAAAAATTTTGTGAAAGGGCTCGAACAGCGTCACTGTTTCCTTCGTAAGCCCTGCCCGGCTCACGAGAAACTCCTCGTAAGAGGTTACGGCCACATAATCCATGGTTTCTGAAATAGAGAGATCATTTAGCAGATCTTTCTCGCCGATAATCAAGTCTCGCAAACGTTGATGCTGTTCCGCGGGTAGATCTAACGAGTTGAGTAGTCCTAGGGCTTGTTCATCTCCTTGCCAAGCTTTTGCCCAGTTACCTTGTATAATTTTGTTTTGGCCAAACTGCATTTTATTGAGAAAGTAGCCGGACTCGGCGTTAAAGTCTGATAATAAGTAATCTGGTTCACGTGCTTCATGGAGTTTCTCTAAATCTACCCCCAGTTCCTCCATGACGCGGGTTACTGTGTCGCTAAACGATGAGGTTTCGAGGTTGACACTACCGCCTTTGCCTAACAGGGTACGATCACCGAATTCGAACTCGTTGCGCTTGGCGTGGCCACCAAAATCATCATGGTTATCTAAAATTAAAATCTTTTTATCAATGCCATGTTGCTGACGATAAAAGTAAGCCGCAGCGAGGCCGCTAATGCCGCCACCGACAACGATCAGGTCATACTCTTCATCAAGTGGCTGGTAATGGTCGGGTTTTTGTCCTGCCCATGCCAGTTGATGGGCCACTTCAAAAGCGCCTTTGTGGCTACCGCGTATGCCGGTCAGTTTTGGCGGATAGTAATCTTTACCCAGCCCAGCAGGCCCTGCCAACATGGTATCAGATGCAGAGCCGTCTTTAGCCATTGCTAAAATGCTTCTTGGGGATAGTATGGCGCCGGCAGCTATCGCAATCGCCGCGCCGTTTAAAAAATCCCTACGGGTTATTTTTTTCTTCATAGATACTTTGCCCCAGTTTTATTTAGGGGAATGGTTTACCCTTTGGTGTACCCATTCCTCTTGTGAATATTACAAGCTCGTTTTTTGAACATATAGCTATTAATGTTCGCAATTATTGAAGGTTTTCCCTTCTGTTTTCGATGCCTATGTCCGACTGATTGCATCTGCTGTATGTGACGTCGATGCCGTGGAGGGTGGCTAACCAATAGGTGATTTAAATAGGCTCACAACCCTCTTCCACTCAGCAGCTAGAGTCAGTAATAGTGTTTTTAAATCCTTAACCTTCAGCCGCTTCCATCGCTTTGGTTTCAACAACAATCATTTCACGAAAATGTTTCGTCATATCCCAGGTACCCATCCAGCCTTTGGGTAGCAACACACTGTCGCCTGCCTTGAAGGTTTGTTTTTTACCATCGATGTGGGTCAGTATTAAGTCGCCTTCGAGTACATTTACAAACTCGTCATAGGGGAATGGCTTGTTCACAGCAATGCGGGCTGGTGTTGATTCATAAAGAGCGACAACGACTTCACCGTGATGTATGATTTTTGTCCAGTTTTCCTGCTCACCACTAATAAGTTCTTCTTTGGGGAAGGGCGGAATAGAGTCAAGTGCTTCCTTCTTCATCGCTTTTGGATACAGCGGTACGATTTCAGGTATTTTCATCATGTGATTTCCTTTGTTATCAACGTTAGGCACGACTTTCCGCTCAGAAAGTTGCGCCATCTTATAGCCGTTTTATAAAAACTTAACCTTCCGCTGCCATCATGGCTTTGGTTTCAACAACAACCATTTCACGAAAATGCTTAGTCATATCCCAGGTTCCCATCCAGCCTTTGGGTAGCAACACACTGTCACCTGCTTTGAAGGTTTGTTTTTTGCCATCGATATGGGTCAGTATCAGCTCGCCTTCGAGTACATGTACAAACTCGTCATAGGGGAATGGCTTGTTCACTGCAATGCGGGCTGGCGTTGATTCATAAAGAGCGACAACGACTTCACCGTGATGGATGATTTTTGTCCAGTTTTCCTGCTTGCCACTAAGCAGCTCTTCTTTGGGGAAGGGGGGAATGGAGTCAAGTGCTTCCTTCTTCATTGCTTCGGGATACAGCGGTAGAATTTCGGGAGCTGCTTGAGTTTGGACACTGGCTACTGCTAACAATAATGCGAGTGTAGAGATGAGTTTTTTCATGATGTTATTTCCTTTGTTAAAAAGCGTTTCTTTCTTTGTGGTATTAAACTTGTTTAATCTCGCCAACCGCTCGCGCGGCGGCATCAATCGCAGAATGTAGGTAGGCGTCAGCTTCGGAATCAGAGTTGGCGATGCTGATACGGCCTATAGATGCCCGGCCCAATTCATGAGGGGCTTGTCCTTCTTCCCAATCAGGATCATACAGGCTGTTGTATTCGTAGGCGTAACCGTGTGACCAGCGGTTGACGGTAATCGCTTCAATATCGCGTTCGGCTTCAAAACCGTTGGCAGCAAACATTTCTGTCAACTGGTCTTTTACTTCTTTTTCGTAGGTAGCAAATGACGTGCGATAAAGGCTGTGACGACCTAAGCGATAAAGATCGCGAGCAGTCTGCTTGCCGTTATTGCGGGGCGATGGTAGATGGCACATCCACAGCACCATAGGGTTATCGCCTTTGCTGTTATCGCGGTAACTGCCAAGATTAACCGGTGGTGCCTTGGTAACCACGCAGAAGTAACTGCCAGGGCAATGGTATTGAACGGGCCCCGAAGCATTCACCGCTGCGCCGCTGCGCAGTAGCACATTGGTGAATACAAGCGGTATCTTTACACCGTACTTCAGGTTTTCTTTTTGTGCTGCCGGTAGCTCTGGGCACAGGTGCGGGATAAGGCCGTTGTAGCAGGCCAAGATGCTGTGCTTACCTTTTAGTGTGTACGGTTTGCCATTTTGTACGTAAGCCACTTCAACACCGCCATCGATATTTTTGACATTCACTGCTGTGCTGTTTAAACGAATACGTACAGGTGAGTCGTTGCGGTCGAGTTGGCTATAGTCAAAGCGGGCATCAATAATATCTTCCATGCTGTTACCGGGGGCGACTTCTGGAATCAACTTACGGACCAGAAGGCGAGCAATCGAGGCGTTGCCATCAGGGAATGCAGGAAACTGCATATCATCTTTAGCATAATTTAATAGCTTGTTGGCTAACTTGCCAACGTAACCCACGCTGTTTGCGCCGGGGTAGCCGAGCAAGCAGGCCATTTCGACGGAAGTAGAGTCGATGCTCACACCCATAGCCATTTGAATAAAGGGCTCGAACAGTCTGATCGTTTCTGGCGTGAGACCTGCTTTGGTCGTTAGAAATTCCTCGTAAGAGGTCGTGGCGATATAGTCTTTGGTTTCTAATACAGAGAGATCAGTAAGCAGATCTTTTTCACCTGTGATCAGGTCTCGCAAGCGTTGATGTTGTTCATCGGTGAGACCTAAAGCATCTAACTGTTTGAGGGCTTTTTCATCGCCCTCCCAAACCTGCCACCAGCTCCCTTGTATGTTTTTATTTTGGCCGAAGTGTTTTTTATTGAGAAAGTACACGGACTCTGCGTCTGTGTTTAATTCCGACAGCATATAACCCGGCTCGCGTGCCGCGTTGAGTTTGTCATAATCGACATCCAACTCTTCCATCAGGCGGTCTACTGTGTCACTGAAAACGTTAGTCTGAAGTGCGAAGCTGCCGCCATAACCTAACAGGGTACGATCACCGACTTGAAACTCGTTGCGTTTAGCGTGGCCGCCAAAGTCATCGTGGTTATCTAAAATTAAAATCTTTTTATCATTACCGTGTTGTTGGCGAAAATAGTAAGCTGCAGCAAGACCGCTAATGCCGCCACCGACGATGACAAGGTCATACTTTTCTTCTAGTGGTTCATAACGGTCAGGCTTTTGGCCAGCCCATGCCAGTTGATGGGCGACTTCAAAAGAACCGTCATGGCTGCCGCGAATTCCGGTAAGAGTGGGCGGATAATAATCAGGCGATAGAGCAGTAATTGTGGGCAATTTTTCACCTTGCCCCAATGCTAATACATTTCTAACAGGCAGCGTAGCAACACCTGCTAGTGCTATCGCTGCTCCGTTAAGAAAGTCTCTGCGAGAGATACTTTTCTTCATGGTTAATTGTGCTCTACTTTATTTAAGGTAGTAGTTTGCCAATTGGTGTATTCCATCAGACCGTGCAATGAATTTTCACAACCAAGTCCTGATTGTTTATGACCTCCAAAAGCTTGGTAGGGTGAATATTGGTGTACTTCATTAAGCCAAACAGTGCCAGCTTCAAGTTGTGCGCCGATACGTTGAATAGCATCGAGGTCTTTACCCCATACCGAAGCACCTAAGCCATAAATAGTGTCATTAGCGCGAGCGATAACGTCATCTTCATCAGACCATTTTAGTAATGGTAAAATTGGTCCGAAGGGTTCTTCTTGCACGATGCGTGAATCTTCTGGCGGATTATCTACCAGCGTTACTGGCACGAACCAACCTGAGGCGCTATTATCGATTTCACCGCCAACAGCAAAGAAATACCCCTTGTTTTGGCAGTCAGCAAAATAGTCTTGCACCTTCTCGTATTGCATGGAATTTTGAATAGGGCCAAGGGTTGTGCCATCATCGGCTCCGTCGCCCACTTTGACTTCGTTGTTAATAAACTCGACCAAGGCATCACGTACTTCATCATAAACGGACTCATGAATATATAAACGCTTAGTCGCGTTACAGAACTGAGCGTTATTTTGAAAAGCTGCCCAAAACAATTGTGGCGCTACCGCTTTGGCGTCGACATCGGGCATCACAATAGCGGGGTCATTACCACCTAATTCCAAGGTGACGCGTTTAATCGTACTGCTCGCAGAACTCATTACATGACGGCCAGTTTCTGTCGAGCCGGTAAAGGCAATTTTGTTGATGTCAGGATGTGCTGTCATCCAGCGACCCAAGTCATTGCCGCCTGATACACAGTTCAGCACTCCTGGTGGTAGTACTTGCTGGGCAAGCTCGACAAACTTAAGGTTACATAAAGGAGTGTAAGGGGAAGGCTTCAATACCACAGTACAACCTGCTACCAGTGCAGGAGCAATTTTCCAAATTGCTAATAACATAGGGAAGTTCCACGGTACAATTGCACCTACTACACCCAATGGGGTGTAGCGCGTAACCACTTTGCGTTCGTCGTTTTCTTCAATGATTTCATCAGGGAGTGTTTGCTTGGCAATTTCTTTCAGCCAAATGGCCGAACCGAATATTTCCCATTCAGCTCCTGAACGGGGTTTACCCTGCTCTTTAGTTAACAGCGCCATAAACTCTTCGGCATGCTCTTCCAGCAGGTCACCTAGCTTGGCAACTAATTGCTGGCGTTCTTCTATTGGCCTTTTACTCCATGGTACAAATGCTTGCCTAGCTGCGGTGACAGTCGTTTCAAATTGGGCTTCTGAGCAATCTGGTACCTGTGCAATAACGCCTTTATTTGCAGGATTAAAAACAGGCTGAGTTTCTTGGCTTGTTGTAACTGCGCCATTGATGGTCATCACGTAATCTTTATCAAATTTAATCATTGTATTTTCCTGTTGTTTAACTAGTTATGTATTATTTTTGTTGTAAGTTATGAAATTTAATTAGTTCTCGGCGCATGATTTTCCCCGTTGATGTTTTAGGGAGGTCATCAACAAACTGGATATCACGAGGAACTTTGTAGGCGGCTAAATGTTCGCGGCAAAAGCTCACGATATTTTCTGCTGATGGATTAGTGCCTTGTTTTAAAATAATGTAGGCTTTGGCTAGTTCGCCTTTCAATTCATCGGGTATTGGACCAACAGCGACTAAAGCTACATCTGGGTGAGAGGCAATAACATTTTCTATCTCTGCTGGATAGATGTTGTAGCCACTCGTTAGAATCATGTCTTTGATGCGATCAACAATAGTGATAAAACCGCTAGCATCGATACACGCAACATCACCAGTTCGCAACCAACCGTCTTCACTTAACACTTCACGTGTGCCTTCTTCGTTGCCGAAGTATCCCTGCATCACGATGTGACCTTTAATTAACAGTTCGCCAGCCTCGCCAGTAGGCATTTCAATAGTTGCGTCCTTTGTATTTATAATTTTGGCCTGAGTGTAAGGCAGTGATACGCCAATTGAGCCGTGTCGATAGTCACCATTGTGTGCGAAGGTGGTGCCCAGTCCAGCTAATTCTGTCATCCCCCATAGCTCAACCAGTGGACATTGAAACTTGTCTTCCACCTGCTTCATCTTGGCTGGCGGCATAGTCTGCCCGCCAACGGCGCACAGCCGTAATGATGACAAATCACGCTTATCGATCGTAGGACTTTCTAGCATATACATGTACATGGTTGGCACGCCATCGAAAACAGTTGCGCTATGCTTTTCAATCGAGTTCAGAACTTGCTCCAATTCAAAGACCGAATGCAGCACTAGCATACCGCCATTTTGAAAACAACCGTTCATGACGACATTGCCGTATACATGGGGGCAGGGTAATGCTGTGACGACCACATCTTGCTCACAGCGGCCATGCATCAAAGCCGTCATTGTACAGTTGGTGATAACAGCCTTATGTGACAGCATGGCGCCTTTGGGTTTCCCAGTGGTGCCTGATGTATAACAGATGGTCGACAGCGAGTCAGGATCTATCAAAGGGCTAATAAAATCTTCAGGGGCTTCCTCTATAAGGTGTTCAAAGGAGGTGGCTCCAACAGGGATATCCTCACCGTACAAAATTAATTTTTCAATAGACGTTCTGGTCTCTAGACCAATTAACGGCAAGCCTTTTTCTTTAGAGGCGATGATGGCTTTGGCGCCGCAGTCTTCAACCACAAACGCGACTTCTTCTGGCGTTAGCATTACATTAATTGGATTTACCACTGCGCCGGTCTTTAAAATACCGTAATAGCTGACTACCCACTCCCAGGCATTGGCGCCATAAAGCGTTACGCGATCGCCGGGAGATACACCGATTGCTACTAAGCTATTAGCTACTTGGTTAGATAGGGTATCGAGGCGTTCATAACTGAACTGTTGATCCCCAATAATCAAAGCCGTTTTGTTGGTATAACGCTGCGCCGCATCAGTAATAATCTGTGCGATAGAGTTCTGCATACTTCCCCCTAGTCAATTATGTTTTATGTAAGTTGTTTATGTTGCCAGTAGCATTTGCATGTACCAACGTGTCAATCGACATGTTGTCAAATGTCAAGTGACATGTCAATCACTAAAAGGAAAATAATGAGAGAGTACGAAAATAAGAAAAGCTGCAGGTAGGCCTTAGTTAGCTGATTAACATAAACTTAAATGGTCAGTACTTGTTCATGGCGATTAACACATCTATAAAGTCCTAAGCAGTGCTGCTAACTAGCGCTGCCTGTTAAATAATATTTACGTGCTGCGTGTATTATGATTTTTATTCCTTGACGGTGACCATGTCATATGACATGCTTTTGTATGTCGCATGACATATGAAATTTTACAATTCCTTCAAAAACCATAGACGAAAGTAGCTTGAGGCCTAATTAAGCCTGAGCTTTATGGTGAATTTTTTAATAAAAGCTAATACAAGAAAATACGAGATACGGAGAAAATAATGAGCACTATAACGTCACTTGACTATCAAATTAACAGACTAGGTTATTGGTCGGCCATCCTTGCGGTTGTCACCACTATTGTCACCTTCTTTCTGCCTTTAGATGCCCCCGGTGGTTATGCAACGGAGCACGCAGATCGAGTTGCTTGGTTGGCTGCTAATAAAGGTGACTTTATTGCAGCTTGGGTAAATCAAATTTTTGCAATGCTGAGTTTATCAGGAATTTTTATGGCTATTGCTTGGCGTATAGCTACTAGCAACCCTCTACGAGCCATACTCGCGGCGATGGTGGTGTTGATGTCGGTCATGGCATTCATCATTCCAAAATTTTCAGCAGTGTGGGCACTACCTGCATTGGCCGAGACTGTTAGTACTGGCGGAGTAGGTGCTGAAATGGCAAACACATTGCTGCTTATTATGAATGTCACTATTCCTTTTTCACTGTATACAACTTTTGATTTCTTAGGTTTTTGGTTGTACGCGGTGTTTGCTTTACTCGTGGCGATGCCAATGCTAAAGGGCAACTTAAGTTCAAAAATTACCGGTGTTACTTTCGGTCTATTCGGTCTGACTTATCATGTGATGTTGCTGGCATTGTTTATTGGTGAAATTGCGCCGGAAGATATGAATGTGGCCTTTATGAGTCCTGCCATGTTACTGCTGATTGTGATTATCGCAATGGTTCCTAATTTCAAAGCTGCAATGATGAAGTAATTGTCTAGAAACTATCGGTGAGTTGGGTCGCCCGTGAGCTACAGAAAATGCCCCAGTGGGTAGTAGTGACATTTTGCCTGAAAAATACGATTTTAATGAGTACCGCATCATAGAGAAATTTATCGTTCGAGTGGTCATTCCTAAGCAGTCAAAAATGTTAGCCCAATCGATACATGGTAAAGGTGCATTCTGACGGTTTAAAACTGTGCTAGAAAGGCTTGGGTTGGTAGATGAATGGTATAAATTACGAGGCCAAAAGTTGCTAGAGTTTGTTGAGTTTTGGTGCAAAGAAAACAAAATAGACTTTGAGTAAGTTATTCTTAGTATCAACTTTGAAGTG
>MAAB01001451.1_pt1 | contig 21949 bp, 16 predicted proteins | sample 1115991 | NCBI WGS metagenome assembly MAAB01 (sample SAMN04961124, study PRJNA320927) | seawater metagenome | isolation source: sample BD02T18 sea water enriched with oil for 18 days | place: USA:Gulf of Mexico | collected 2013-07-27
ACAAGCCTTGAAAGAATGGGCGAAGCTAGACAGTACTATAAAAAGCCAGTTTAAAAAGAAGCTTGCAGAGCGCCTAGAAAGCCCGCGTGTTGAAAGTTCTAGGCTTAATGGCATGAAAGATTGCTATAAAATCAAACTGCGAAGCATTGGATATCGGTTGGTCTATCAAGTTCGAGACAGTGAAATTGTTGTCTCTGTGGTCGCCGTTGGTAAAAGAGAAAGAAATTCGGTGTATAAAGCGGCATCTAAGCGTATTTGAAATGCCCGATAGAGGCAGGCTGAGCTAATCAAACAGGCTATAACCACTTAAATAAATACAGCCAGAGCACAACACTGGTGATTAACCCCCCTAATATTGAACAACTCACCCCAAAAACACAGAGCATCAGCGAAGACGTTAAGGAAAACCCCTGGATACGCTGATTGATATCATTGATTAACCGATCAGATTGTCGGGCGACTATCTGCTGAAGATCATTTCTCAACGTGATCTTCAGATTTCGACTGTGGGCATCAATCTCGCCGGTGATATCGATAATACTGTTCATTTTAAGCTGAAAAGAGGCATCAAACTGCTCGGGCACCGCCTTTAGTGCCTGCTCAAGTGCCTCAACATCGCCTTTTAACGAAGCAGTCAACAACGCCGTTTCCACCGGAATGTCCTCAAGAATTTTCTCTAAGGTTTGATGAATCGCATAAATATCCTCGTTAATATTCTCCAACGCCGCATTTTGCAACGCCTGGCCCAGCTTGGTCTTATTAACGGATTTACTGTTATCATCACCCATCGCTAGCCCTCTAACACAATGCCACAAGCGGCAATGATTTTGCTAAAGGTCAAATCCAATTCCCGATTAAACCCCGTCGCCAATCGATGCGCGGTGCGCTGATGAGACAATAACGCCCGACTTACCGGGTCTTCAGTGCTTCTAATCAATTCCTTAAAGTCTCTATCATCGTTTGCTATTGCCGCAAAAGACTTGCCCATTTCGCCAACCATATCGAACACCGGATTATCAGTAATCGTGAAGACATTACTCATCTTGTCTAACCCCAGTGTCTTAGATAAGGAACTTTCAAAGATCAAAGGGTAGAGCTGACTGACCTTCAAATCCGGGTCATAAAAATTGAAGATAATTTTAATCTGCTGTTTATTCACCCCTAAATCCAACAACCCTTCGATGGTTGAGATCGTATCTACTTGTTGCTTGGGTGTGGTAGTGGTCGGGATAAAAAAGAAATCGATGTCCTCATGGGCCCCCTCGAGTTTAGACAGATTATTCATAAAATTTTCGATATTGGAGGAGCCAATATCGATCAGCGCCACATCGATCGCATCCATTCTTTCAAAGACCTGCTTGATGTTCTTCGAAGAAATCTTATCGTCTAAAGAACCGTCTGAATTTAAGGTCTCAATTTTGATTGTCTGCGCCTGTTTAATTCTCGGTTTTAACAAGGTATCGCACACCATACTCTTGCCGACATTACCGCTGTTATTCATGATGGCAATTTTTAAAAACATAAACTTCCCCTATTTATATTTAGATTCAACCTCTCGCTGCGCCAGGTAATTAATAATCTGTCTGGAATTTGCTAAATTTAAAGTGTTCAGTGCGACAGGATCTATGTGATGAGATTCCAGGCGGGCGATAAGCTCTGCGGATATGTCTATCCCCGTCTCGCTATACCATTGTTCAACCGATTTTAAATGTCGGGTTGTAGGCCGTTGATCACTGGGCTCGACCGACACTTTTGGGGGAAGGTCAATGCGCGGCTCTGAACAGCCACTTGAATGCTGTTGCGAAGAAGCAGCCCTGGCCGCTTTAATTTGATACAACACCGAAGAAAAATCGCGCTGCGAATAAGAACAACCGGTGACGTCTAAAATATCATAGACCCGAAACCCTTCATCTCTCAGAGAGATCAATAAATCCAGATGCTTGATCATACACGCCCGCACAGACAGCCTTGAGTTCAAGCAGCCAGTAAAAGGCTGCAGCTTAGCGATGAACTCCCTGTCATCATTTTTTGCCATATCCCACTCACCCCCGAAACAAGATTAATACCCAGATATCCATCTTATCTATACGTTATGTCCACAAACCCTCTACCCCTAATCCATATTCACTGCATCTATACAGATCCCATCCATACTTCATCTATAACCTCTCTATCCCCACTATCCATCCCCCATCCATATACTACCCACAAACCATTCGCATTCATACTACATTCAGCTAGAAGAGTCCTATCTATCCACTTCATATCCATATCCCACATACAAACCATCCATAATCTATCTATCTGATATAAAACAAAATAATGCTAAAATACAACCCTAGGCACGATGCCGATTGTATACATTTACTGCGTAAATGGTATAAATCGCGTGCAAAGGGGGCCACCCCCTTTAACCCCAAACACAACTCTACGAGTTCATTATGGACAATGAAAAACTGGTTGAGATCGTCACATTCAGGCTTACAAAAGCAGAATTCAAACCCTACAAAACCATGCTGTCACAAACCCACATCAGCAAATCAAAACTGTTTCGCCAAGTCTTTGTCGCGAAATCAGGGGACCTAGTCCTTACAAAAGAACAAAGCCAAGACAACAGCCGTTTAGTCTTTTTAGCCAGCAAAGCCTCCAACAACATCAACCAAATCGCCCGCAAACTAAACCGCGCCTATCGCGGCGGCATCATCAGTGAAACAACTTACTTAACAACACTAAACAGCCTGATCAGCATCGAACAATCTTTCTGCGCAGCGATAAAAAAATGTTAGCCCGCACCAGTAGCGGACAAAGTGGCATTGTTGAATATCTAATAACGGGCATCAAATCCGGCCGTGAACTCAGCCGCGATGCATTAGATCATCGTGTCTGTATCGATGGGAATCTGTCACTGACAGACCAACTGATTAAGCAACTAAACAAACAGGGAAAACGCGAAAACTACTACCACATCACCTTAAGTTTTAGTGAAAAAGAGATTAACGAAAACAAGATCATCCAGGTCTATGACGCCTATAAAGCCACAATCATGCATGCGTATCACCCGGATGAGTACAACATTTATGCAGAAATCCACTACCCAAAAATCAAATCTTATAGCGACAAAAAAACCGGAGAAACAATAGAGCGTTTACCTCATGTGCACATAGTGATACCGCAAAAAAACTTAGTGACTAATAATTCGCTAAACCCCTTTGGACACTTTAAAAGCAATATCGACTATTTTGACGCGATCCAGGAAAGCATTAATCGAAAATTCTCCTTGGAGTCGCCCTATGACCATCAACGAAAATACGGATTAATGACCGACAACGCGGATTTCATCAGCCGCTACAAAGGGGATACGTTCAAAGGCAGTCGCGGCGAGTTTAAAAAACAACTATTCGAGCTTATTGGCACAAACAACATCCGATCCATGCAAGCGTTTGAACAACGACTGTCTGCATACGGGGAAGTCACTAAAGGCAAACAAGGGTCGGCTGAAGAATACCTGAAAATAAAACTGCCCGGGGCGACTAAAAATATACGTCTGACAGAGCCTTGTTTCAAAGCTTCGTACATCAATGATCGACAACTGCTCAGGGCAAAGCCCACAAACCGCACACTGAATAAGCGAGTGAACCAATGGAGAGACAAGGTCTCTCATGAAATGAAGCACATTCGCAGAGCCACACCTAAGTTACGTGCCGTCTATTACGGCTTAGAGAAAGACCAGCGAAAGGAGTTTATCGATGAACGAATCAGAGACTACAACCAGCGCTACCATCTTACACCGAGAGGACGGGCGGCAAGTTTCAAGCCTGGTTCTGAATCAGTTGGACTACAACGATTTACCCAAATTACAAACGGCTTGCCAGGTGTGCCCGAACGCACTTTGGTTAGAACAGACCGAGGGCGGCAAGCGCTTTCCCAAAGTGTATTGTCGCATCATGCGCACCCTGATTTGGAGTTACCAGGAACAAGTCGAGATCACCCATTGCGATGGACTGTTGATCGGGGAGGAAGTCGAAGAGATGGACGAGACGGGGCAGAGGGACGATTACCAGGATCCACCGATGAGCGATCTACCCAGAATGGACGCAGAGTAGCCAAGGGGCTTGATGCTGCTGATCACCCCAACAGCCTATCTGAACAATATTTAAAGAGTCATAGCCGCCAGCGAGTGCAACAACAGGAACTAGAACTCTTTAAAGAGATAAAACAGCGCTTGGAGCCTGAGCGGATACTGCAACATTTTGTAACCACCCAGGGATTGATTAAAGCCCATTATCATCTCTTCAGGATCAGGGGAGGCAGTGGCCGGATAAAGGTGGGAGCCAGGGCTTTTAGTGTCAATGATTTTTGCACCCAGCATATGCACTTGAGCTGGGGAGAAACCCAGCAGGTATTAAGGACTGTCTATACCGCTCAGCTTCGTGAACGCGAAGAAAGGCAGCAAATTAATACGATCTCTTTTGTCAGTCGCTATGTGACACAAGGCTACACCAGCCAATCAAAGTTATCGCGGCTGAATGAATCAATCATGATTTTAACGTTCTTGCAGCGCCAAGAAAACCAAGGAGATAAGGCCATGTCATTATCTAATCTGGAGAAATACAAAAGCATCATCAGTTCATCCCAAAGCAACGGTATTGAAAACGGCGACTTCAGTTTGCGCAATCGCGCTGACAACTTTAAACGCCAACAGGCGTTAGCCGAACAATTGCAGTTAAGAATGAATGATGTGATCGCAAAAAAAGACCTCAAAAAGCAAAGGGTAGAATTTTTGGAGAAGAGCAATGGCAATAAAATGTTCACGGATTATGGTGACAAACTGGTCATGCAAGAGCGCAAGCCCAACGCGGATCATGTCGCTACCGCAATGACCTTAGCGGCTGAAAAATTTGGAGTATTAACGATAACGGGTACCCAAGAGTTTAAGCAGCAAGTGATTGATATCGCCATCACCAAGGACTTAAACCTGGTGTTTAGTTCAAAGCAGATGCAAAGCGCGTACTTAGCGCAAAAAGAAGCCTACCGCCAAAGTCTGACAGAGGCGAAGAAATCTTCATTAAATAACCCGAACAATCTCCGTCAGCCTGCAAAGGGTAGCTTGGATTGTTCCGTAAGGAAAACTCAACCAGAGCCCGTCACACTGGTCAAACATGGCACGGCGCCTTATCAACATGAGAAAGGCAATACAGACAGTTACTTCGTCAGTTTAAGTAATGGCCAAACCCATTGGGGCTTAGGTCTACAAGCGGCACTGGGAAACTCTCAGGCTAAAATTGGTGATGAAATCGCTGTTAGAAGAACAGGGCAGCGAGAGGTGATCGTTGATGTAGAGATGAAGGATACGCAGGGGAATGTAATGGGTACTGAGAAAAAACAAGTGGCTCGCCATGAATGGGAAGTCAGCATCGCTCAGGCGCAAACTCTGCAGCCAACAGAGTCCGTCATTAAGGATACAGCCTCAGCAGGCGCCGTTGGCGAAAAGAGTATAAAAGCAAAAGACAGGCGTGAAGATGGCAGCGAAGTGCTGACGGAAAATCCTGGTGATAAGGCAGAGATGCCTATCGTCTCAACCCCACTGACAAAAATTGAAACATTTTCGGTGAGCTATCAATGGTCCAAGGCGCTGGATAAGTTACTGATGAGAGTAAATGGAAAAGAGCCCCGCGCAATTCCACAGGATATTCTGAGTAAAATAGCGGCCCGCGATCCCTTCCTTAAGCAGTATTCTCTGGACGCTATCCAACGCGGCAAACTAGATTTACGTGTGGCCAGAGGTGTTCAGCCTGTGTCAGATATCTTTAATGCCCAGGGTGAAGTTGTCAAAGCTAAATCGGTCAAAAAATCACCTAATCTTAAGCTCTGATATAATTGGAAGCCATAGACGACCTTATAGGAGATGACTATGTATGACATGACAGAGTTCGTAACCCGGGCCGAGGAGTCGTTTAAGCAGGCCGCTGAAGATTCTTTGCAGATGGGGCTGCCGGTTGTGTTTTGGGACAGTGTTCGGAAAAAAATAATTAAACGTTGGCCCGATGGCCGAGAAGAAGAGTTACCTTCTTATCAGGCAGATCCTCGTTGAGATGCCGGGGCGAAAAAATGATCGACCGGTAATGGTGATCGTTGCAGGCGCCAATGGTAGTGGAAAAAGTACTTTGACCTCTCCCTATTTCAAACAGGGATTGGATATCATTGATCCGGATCGGATCGCAAAAGACTTATGCCCTTCGTCACCTTTGTCTGTTGCAATGAGCGCGGGTAAGATGGCTATCATTCTAGCCCGAGAAAATATACGACTGAGTAAGAGTTTTTCGATCGAGACCACACTGTCCTCAAAAGGGGTATCACAACGGCTTCTACAAGCGGCGAAAAACAATCACTACTTAGTCACATTGGTGTATATCTCCACCATTGACCCGCAAATAAATATCGAAAGAGTGGCGGATAGAGTGGCGAAAGGCGGGCATGACGTTCCAGAGGCTGATATTGCTCGCCGCTATTATCGCAGCTTAAATAATCTAGCCTACTATTTTGATAACACCGATGAAAAGAGGTTCTTTGATAACTCGCAAGAGAGCCAGAAACTCAAGTTACTGTTCTCTATTGATCGTGATGGTAGAACAGTTTATGCAACGCCTGCAAAGGAATTACCCCCGGGGCTCGTTAACGCGCTTGGAGCAGAAAGGCTTCACGCTATCTTCGCCAATCAGCAACAAAGCGAAGTGTTGGAGAAAGGTAATCAGGATTCGAAAGGGGCAGGCAGACGGGAGTTATCCCTAAATGAGGCTATGTTGGCTTTAAAGCAGGAGAGAACCGATCTACCATCCCCACCGACTAAAGCTCAAACCTATGCGGTTAACTATCAATGGTCCAAGGAGCACAAGCAGTTACTCGTGACAGTGAACGACGAACATCCTCGGGAAATGTCACTGGATATACTCCGCAAAATTGCCGCCCGTGATCAATTTCTTAAACTGTATTCCCTCAAAACAATCCAAAGTGGAAAGCTTGATTTGAGTGTGGCCAAAGGTGTTCAGCCAGTACCTGATACATTCAATGCTCAAGGTGAATATGTGCAAAAGACTCAAGACGTTGTCGCGACGAAATTGAAGCACTGAACGCCCCTCCCACTCAATATAAAATTTAAAGACGGTTAACAGAAAAAAATTTTTTCAGAGCGCCTGTAGGTGTCATATAACACTCCTTCAGAGCTTTTACGCACTCGAGTCTCGCTTAGCTTTGCGCCGTTCAGGGAGCCTCCAGAGGCCCTTAAAAACTCTGCCCCCTGTTGACCTTCTCTTAAAGAAACTTAATTTTAAGATTTACTCTAAAACTTACAAAAAATCAAAATTCCTATTTAGAAAAATAAGGTTTGGTATTTGAAAATGTACCAATCAAGTTATCCTAACATCGCCGCGACTATCGTTTCCTGGGCATCTTCCTGAGAGTGAAAAAGGGGTCCGGGACCAAAATAAATTCTAAAAATTGGATGTGATACTCGACGTTGTATGAGGTTAAAACCTCAGTGGTGAGTGACGGCCAAACTACAGCTGTTTACTTATCCAAAGTTACTTTTTTATGCGAAACCACTCATTTATATATCTAGCTTTATCTAATCTATACAGTAGGAAAAACTGTGGTATTTTTACGCTATTACCCCTAAATCATTATTTTAAATAAATTATTGTTATTCAATCAGACATAGCGTCATTTACCACTAACTGATATTCTATTAATCTATTTTATTCAAAGCTTTATGAGAATTTAACTAAACTAATTCGTTAGTCAAATAAGTAGAAGTTGATACCTCATGAAGGCAATAGAAGCTCAGTGTCTTATTTGCTCATCAAGGTCACAAGTTGAGAGTGTGAACGTGCAGTCGCATGTTCAGCTGCTATTTGTGATTTAGATCGCCAGCTAGAGAGCAAGAGTAGAGTTTGAATTTAAGGTATTGGCATGAAGAAGCATTATCGTACTTGGGGGATACCCTTAACAACATTGAGTGAAAAAATTGGCTGTATGAGTCTTTAGATTTGATCGTTTTTCTTGGCTTCAGTAGTGACTCGATCTAATTGTACCAGGAGGGGATTTGGGACTGTAATGATTTTATTTTTATAGACAGAGGGTAAGCTTCAGGCCGATATCGGAAGTAAGAAAAGTATTAGCGAATATTCATTTGAGATCAATATTTACCTATAAGTATAATAAAAAACTGACCTAGGTCATTCAAATAAAATAACTTCACAAGAATATACTATATGAATAGTATCAAAAATATTTTTTACAGTGAGTCCCCATCAGATTCTGTAGAGCAACTTCGCATGGATTTCGGGGAGTTTCCGCCGAATGGTATATCACCAGATTTCAATAAAATTTATTTTAAAGTCATATATTTGAACGAAATTGGGGATGTGTATTATTCTTTAAATAGATTATTTTTTAGTATGAGAAATCCAGGTAATCTATCAAGGATCGGTGGTTTTACCAAACTTGAAGCAGGTATTAAAGAACTAAAATCTGTCATTAAAAACACAAAATTTTCAGTAAATAATATAAAAACAGAAATTGATAAGCTACACCCAATAAAAAAAATCATAGCAGTAATTACTATTTTTCTATTACTGTTTCTGTTAACACCCTTGTTAATTCCAATAGTGGTATATCTGGCCTACAAAATAATTAAAATATGCTTAGTTTCTACAAGAGCTAAAGATAGTTTTGGGTATTTTAATGCAGCATTAGGAGGAAGATATGAGATTGTAGTCAAACCGAAAAAAATAATCAGAGCGGACCATGAACTATCAGGAGTCGTATCTCATGAGCATCTTCATATGCTCCAGAATTTCAACAGATCAAAGAAAGAAAAATTTTTGTTGTATGACACGAAAATTAAAAAACCAGATCTCCTGTTAAATGAAAAAAATTGTAAGGATGCATATTTCCTGTATTTGTTGGACAGTAATGAATTGGAAGCGAGGTTGCATGAGTTAGTTTTATCATTTTATAGAAAGCACAAGACATTGCCGGGAAATATTAGTGACTTTCATTTCATGATAGCTACCAATCAACAGTTTTATAACGTTTTGCAAAAACTAGGAATCCTCGAATCGTTTAACATGAGTGTTGAGCAACTGAATGATAAATTATATGACACCAGAAACTTTATAATTGGAGTTGAATTAGAAATTATAATCTCGTGTTTAAAGGATAGACAAACAAGGGTTAAGTTTATTAATGAAGTATTGACTGTCATGTATGGAAATTTACTAGCGTATTACGGAGACAGTAATGCGAGTGTACATTTTTTGAAACAAATACCAGGACCGACACTCTACGACAGATTGTATGAAGGTAACCCTGGGTATTATTTATCCTAAAATAATTAGTATTTTCATCGTCTATACGCGAACTGAGTTGTATGAATATATCGCATTATTTCTGCGGTGAATGATGGCAAAGGTAGATTGCTAAAGATTTAATCTCTATTTTTCTAGTCATGGCTGTTGTCCATACTGTATGATAATTTTTATTGTATACAGCTACTTACGACCCTTACTGACTATGATTTCTATTTCTGAGATCTTAAAAATAAGTATAATCTAATGACAAACGAAGAATTATTGTTGCTTCAATCAACTAAAGGGATTGGAGATAAATCTATCCTTAATATCTGTCGCAACATGAAAGAGCGTCCAGGTGCTTCACTTACAGATATTACAGAGAGTGATGTTAATACGTTCGTAGGTATGGGCAGGGCTTTAAAACCTTTACTCGAGCTGATCAGTAAGGGTGATGTTCAAGAAAAGGTTGCCTGTGAACGCCTATATATTGAATCACTTTCCACATCAGGGATTCAAATAATAGGTTTCGATGAAGCGAACTATCCAGCTTTGTTAAGGGAGCTCGATAGCCCGCCACCACTGCTCTTTGCTAAAGGAAATTTATCGCTTTTAAGTGAGGTCGATTCCGTCGCTGTTGTTGGTACAAGAAACAATACTGATCTGGGCAAGCTCATTACACAGAAGACGGTGCGGTTTTTGGTTGATGCGGGTTTTTGCATCGTTAGTGGGCTAGCGATAGGTATTGATGGTATTGCGCACCAATCTGCGATTGATTGTAAAGGTAAGACTATCGCGGTTCTCGTTGATATTCAAAATATCATGCCCGCTTCTCACCGTGCACTTGCTGATAGTATTATCGAAAATAATGGACTTTTGGTCGCTGAAAACAGACCCGGAGTTTCTTCGATTCCAGCGTTTTTCGCTAAGAGAGATCGTATACAAGCCGGTCTTTCCATAGCAGTCTTTGCTATTGAAACATCAACTGATGGTGGAACGATGCATGCGGTTAAAACTGCAGGATTGTTACAGCGTAACGTCTACGTTCCGGACGCAAAATCAGCCAGATATAGCGACTTAACCATTCCACAATTGAGCGGTACTAAGATGTTAGCTGAAGACGGAAGGGCTGAAATATACAACCGGGATAAATACTCTGAGATATCTAAGCAGCTAAGGACAGTCGCTCGAACTTAGATAGCGATTATCTATTAATGGAATATTTAGATGACTCTACAGTGCATAATTCTTGACCTTGATGGCACTCTAATTGATACAAGTTTAATCCAGCCGTTCAGAGACAGTGGACAATGGTCACTTGCCTACGAGAACATTCCTCAATGTAATATCTATCCTGATGTGCAAAATTTAGTAAATATTGCGCAATCAACAGGCATAAAGATTGGCATTGCTACAAATTCGCCATCAACTTACGCCAATAAACTGCTGAGGCATTTTAATGTCAAGGTAGATTACTTAGTCGGTTATCACGACGTACAAAATCATAAGCCTGCTCCAGACTGCCTAAACAAAGTCATTGAACATCTACGCCTTGATTCGTCTCAGGTAGCCTATTTAGGGGACTCATTCGAAGATCGACAATGCGCTGCAAACGCCAACATAGATTTTTTTGCTGTTGATTGGGCTGACTTAGGCTCTATTCCAGCAGACAGGCGTGGAGTCAGTAGCCTCTTTAAATATATCTCGGAATCGCTAACACAACCAACCGGTATTAATGGTGCCCAAAAGGTTATGCAGCGCGGTAACCATTATTTCCTAGGTTACTATGACGATCCAATAAAGAAAGAAATATGGCAGTTCAAAGATAATAAGGCACATGCCGTTGCCCGATGGAAAAATTACACTTCTAGCGTAGCGAACGAACTACCTCCAGTGGACTACATTATTAGGGCGCTCGGGCATGCTGAGATGCAAGTGACTCAACCAGAGAGCGCGCTTGATTTTCTGTGTAATCAATTGGCCTGTGCGCTAGGAGCTAAGTACCTCCCCGATCTAATCAAGAAAACTCGACCATTGAAAAAATCGACGGGTTTAGGAAAGACCGAGCGCGAAGCGCAGCTAAAGGGAGTGTACGAAGTTGATACATCCTGCATTGAGCAGACAGACTTATTGGGTAAATCAATTCTGATAGTCGATGACGTCTTCACTACCGGTGCTACGACAAATGAAATTTCCCGAGCTATCAACAGAGTTCTCGACGGTGTATCAGTCAATGTTTTCACACTGGTCAAAACTCTGTATCGCAATGATAGAGAAAGTGTGGATCAGCAAAGCTCGGCTCTTTTTTATGCTTTATATCAGCAAAAAGTACGGATTGAAGAGGCTACTCCGTCTGCTGATGTTATACCGTTCTTAAAACCTAACAAAGTTAGACGTCGTAGATTAAAAAATAAATCATTTACTGCCAACTACAGTAATACCAATCATAACTTTGTGATTCAGAATTTAGACACCTACACAATTGCTTCTGAATCTGTGTCTAAGTCACTTATTGGAGCAATCTATATACTCAGGAATATGTTGCAACGAGGCACGCCAACAACACCGTCTCGTTTTCTACGCGACAGATTTTCTGCTACTGAGTGTGCGATACCGATGGGAGGGGAGTACCAGGCACTGATTTCAAGGGTTCCAATCAACTGGGCTCGACAAATTCGCGGTGATACAGCGAAAAATCATTATCCTGCGAGATACTTTTATGATGAGTTACTTCCAAAGTATCTTGGTGATCTTAGCTTTATTCGGCAGATGATGGTCCCTGAAATTCAACTATATGAAATGACACAGGTTTACGTTGAAGGGTTACTGAATAAGCAGGTCGACTTCTTCATCCCACAAGTCGGATTGATTATTGAGGTAGATGGCGCACAACATGCGAATACGCAAGACATTGATGAGCGTCGAGATCACTTTACTGGAACTCAAGGACTTAAGACTTTGCGCTTTAGCTCGCGAGAAATCTATAACGAATGCGAAGAATTCAAAAAGAAAATGGATGTCCTGCGAAATAGAATTCGCAGTCAGATGGCTTTGGAGGATGGCGGCACGCTAGCGCCATCAAACGGACTTAAACTCAGCGACTATCAACGTGCTTATGTCGACAGTATTGATGTTACGAAGCCTGAGATAGCACTCACCGCTGTGATGCGTTTCCAGTTGTTGTTACTTGAGTTGTTAGAGAGTGGTCGAATCAGGCTTGGGGTAATGTCAAAGCTCCACCTCATCAATCGCGATGGTATAGATTTTTGTATGCCTGCTGTTGAGGATCTCAACATGATGTTGAGACATATTCTCACACTGCTAAGTCAGCCTATTAAAGATATAGAAATAGAATTGACCGAATTGATTGATGAAGAGTGCCTCGATCCCCAAGCGAAGTTGGTTGTTGATTTTAGTATCTGTAGACGCTATTCGGATGAGTTTCAAGACCGTCCGGGTGTGATCTTCGTACGAACTCATTATTTCGATTTCTATCGTGAGTTGGAGCAAGGTTCTGCGAATAATACGAGAGCAGAGGTTCTGCAGCCATATGATTATTTCGAAATGTCATGCACTGAGCCGATCAAGTATGACTTGGACTTAGCTCCGGGTAGCAAGCATCGTGAATCGTTGCGCTATTTTTTATCGAACCTGTTTCTTCCATTCGAAGAAAACGTCGACTTTCGAGAGGGGCAGGTTGGTATTATAGGCACCGCTCTCTCGAGGAAGGGTACTATTGGCCTGTTACCTACTGGATCGGGTAAGTCAATTTGTTATCAGTTGTCCGCATTATTACAACCTGCAATTAGCTTTGTGGTCTGTCCTATTAAGAGCTTAATGTACGACCAGAAAGCGGATCTTGATTCCATTGGCATCACCCGTTCAGGGTATATTACTAGTGATCAATCAAGTGGCGAGAAGGCAGCCACACAAAAAGCGTTTGGAAGGGGAAAGTTCTTCTTCGTTTTTATATCTCCCGAACGTTTTCAAACGCGAGCGTTTCGAAGTGAAATGAGAGCAATTGGGCTTGATTTGGCCTTCGCATATGCAGTAATAGATGAAGTTCACTGTTTGTCTGAGTGGGGTCATGACTTCCGCACATCGTATCTGAATTTAGCGAACACTATTACTAGTTTTGCACCCGCGGCATCGTATATTGGACTCACCGCGACGGCTTCAGTGAATGTTCTAAAGGACATCCAGAATGAATTTGAAATACCCAGTGACAATGTTCGTACACCGATAGATTTCACTCGATCAGAGCTTCGGTTTGATGTCGTTGATGATCAAGGAAGTAAATCTGACAATCTGATTAGCCTAGTTGATGAATTAAATAGGAAATGGAATCAGAAGTCTCAAGACCCTCAAGGTCGTGCTGGAATTGTTTTTACATCGACTGTTAATGGGGCAAACGGTTGTTACGAATTAGCCAGTAAACTCGCTACGACGCTGGATTTCGATGTTCGCTACTATGCAGGCTCAGCTCCGAAAAAATCTCGTTTACAGACCGAAAATTTCAATAATTACAAACGTAAAGTGCAAGATGACTTTAAAAATGACCGTTTTGATTTGCTAACCGCTACCAAAGCGTTCGGGATGGGGGTGAACAAGGGTAATATAGCTTACACCATTCACTATGGTATTCCCGGATCGATGGAGGCACTATATCAAGAAGCCGGCCGGGCGGGGCGAAACAAAAAACTTTTCTCGGATGTGCCTGCAGATTGTTACGTGCTTTTAAGTCGAGAACCGAACAATACAGTTCTCGATAAGATTTGGGACTCGAAGGTTACTGTCGCTCAACTGAAAGAACTGCAAAACGATTTGAGCCGGGGTAGTGATGTGCGAACTAACCTTTGGCTTATGACTAATAATTTAGAATCCATCAATGATGACTTTAAGTTAATGCACTCGGTATACCTTTATTTAACCTTAGATTCTAGTGAAACGGTAAAGGTTATTGACGCCAACCAATTTGGCACCCAGAAGTTCAAACTAGAGAAAGCAGTCTATCGGTTGTTTCAGCTAGGCATTGTCAAAGACTGGATTATCGAAGACTTCTTCAGAGGTGAGCTCGAAGTAGAGATGGAACATCTCTGTGAGGAACAAATTTGTGAGAACCTTGAGCGCACGATTGGAAAGTACGAATCTGACTTCACAATACATGATATTTACACAAGCAATAGTGATTTCTACACGCTGATCTGTAGTCGTCGCCAAAGCGGGCAACTAAGTCAGGTTGAATTTTATTTTTTAATTCTCCTCATTTGGTCATACGATCATTTTGTTTATAACCGTCGTCAATCATTGAAAACCGTGTACGAACACTGTGGTGACTTAGCGTCAGGATTGATCAGTAATGATGCTTTCAAAAACCGGATAGAAGGTTATTTCAAATTTAATGAATCGAGCCAGATCTTCATGCATTTGGCAGAAAACACTTCTGATATCGGTTCTTGGTTCACTGTGTTTTTCGAAGAAGATGAATTCGCGAATCAAACGGCCCTAATCAGCAAAGAAAAAGCTATCGGCTTGAAAGATCAATTGGCCCGTTTTCTTGAATCATATAAAGACAATCCTAGCTTAAATTACATCAGTGGCATTCTTCGGTTGATCGCTGATCAATTCGAGGATGCTGATGGCGAAAGAAGAATGGCCTCCGCTCTAGAACGTATTAGTAGCTACGAGTTAGGTGAAATAGAAACGCTAGTGCGTAGCACTGTGCAGCTTGCTCCGCTTTTGTCTGAGGGTGGGAGAGCACAATTCTCGGAGATATTTTTTAAATACATCCCTAATGAAGACTTGCTGGAAATTATCAACGAAGGCTTTGGTGACGAATATTCGTATAAGGTGTTATTGGGTCCACTCGAAGAACGACTATCAGCTGTCATAAACAAATTCAAGGAGACTGATTGGTGTCTGACATCCAACAATTGAAAAAAATAATTACCTCACTGGAGGTACAAGGAAACGATCTAAGTGGCTATGTCGGACTTCTGTCTGAGGTTCAGGCTGCTCGAGCGGGTTTGAGCGCTAGCGAAACAGTAATAGGGCAGGCAATTAGTTCGCTGCTAGATCATTTGCATGAAAATGGAGTGGAGCTAGAACGGTTCAAGGATAAGATGATAGCGATGGAGAAAGGGTTGAAGTTGGCTGAAAAAACTTCAGCAGAGACCTTGGCTACTATTCATAACCTCTCTTTTGTAACTCCTGAGCAGCTTGTTACAGAAGTTAAAGTTGTTAATAAGGTGATTAAAGACTCGACGGCAAAGCTGAGCTCCAAAATTGAAACCATCGACAGCTCTATTAAAGACTCAACAGTAAAACTGAACTCAACTATCGAGTCCCTCGACAATGCGGTTACAGATTCGGTCACTGAATTAAACTCAAAAATTGAGTCCATCGGCAATGCGGTTAATACAAATCGTAAATCAATATGGGTATTTGGTTTGATTAATCTTGTAGCATTATTGGCTGTTTTAGCCACTCAATTAGGAATTATTGGTTGAGGAAGGGTGAAGGTCCTTCCAATATTCCTGGGGTCCTGAATCCAGGCCTACCCGGTTAGATATTCTATTGGGGAGCCTAAAAGCGAATGATCAGAATTGATGTTAATCATGCAGTTTTACCCCTGAATTGGAGTCTATATTTTTTGTCTCGAATATAGTTTGCGACACATCAAGATAACTTGTATTTTTGTTGTAGCAACGTAAATAGAGAATAGCATGACTGACAATTCAGAAAAACAGCCACAAGAAACCCCTGGAAAGAAAAAAAGGGGGAGACCTACCAAATTTGCCGTTAAGAGCTCAAGTACTGACAGATCCATTGCGAGAAGAGAGCGAATTAAATATATGATTGAAAACTCATCTCCCAGGCGCTGGAGTATTCAGGTTTGCAGAGCCGTATTAGCCACAGACATTTACAGTGATTATCACGAAGCGGCACTCATTAGATATGCGGAGCTCAAAAATATCGTTGCTGCAACGAAATTATTACTTTGAGAGGTAACGTTTAGTCTCATAAATAACAAAGTCCGAGGTCAATGATACCCGGTTAGACAATTAGTACTGATACTCTGCTATTGCACAAAAGAATGGGGCTTTACCTACCTAAATTGACATGAACTTATAAGCCCTAGATATGCTTGCGATAATTTTTCTTATTAACATCCACTAAATAGTGTAATTCCCACTCATAAACATGAATCGGAATAGCCAAATACAATTGTTTTGAGTCAACAATAGAAAAAGCTCATTTATCGGCAATACAAAATTAAATTTCTTTCGAATCTTTGTGACTAGAATGAACTTGATCTGATGAGTTTAAACGCATTAAATTAAGATTTGGATATCAACTAAAGATTAAAGTACTAATTTATTAAATAAACTGTCCTCTGACACTTGTTGGTTGGTTTAAAGACATTGTATAGGGCGGCCGTAACAGAATGAGAGACGCTCAGCCTGGAAGTCGTCCCAGTAAACGCAGGTTGCGAACATCACAACCTTGTTATTAATCAACTTTGCACAGCACGACTGATACTTTTCATTCCAATCTTGTAGAGGCCCGTGCGACTTTTATTTTTGGTTGCTGCCCTTACGGCGTATCCAAGATCGAACACCAGTCTTTTTACTTCGCTTTCGCACTCCAATTCTTGCCCAGCTTCTTTAGTGTTACCACCAGTCCCGCCTGGTGATACTCTGAATGCTACTTTACCGCTTTCTTTGTTTTTCATTTTGACAGGATAGAGCTTATCTCCTGAGTTATGCTCTAAGTAAAACAGTTCGGAAAATATTGGGTTACTCACATATCGCTCCTTGAGTTATAACGCTTTGGGTAGAGGTCGAAACACCAGAAAGAAACGGTTTGTAGACTCCATGACTGGCATTGCTAGAGTTCTTTGTGCTCATCAATTTGATAATCAATAATATCTTCTAAATCGCAACATCGTTTAGTTATTTTTATCTAAATGCCTAAATTCAATAGGAATCGAGAATATCACTTTGTGGCAAAACGCGCCATCATGGAACAAAAAACAATCCTCAAATTAGATACTTGTTGGTAGATTTACAGATATACAGGAATTGAAGTTGAGGTGTTCAACTAAATAAAGTGCGCTTCTGTCCGATACATTCGATTTCCGGGTGTTTTTTGCACAGTAATGAACCCTATTTTGATGTGCGAAGGTACAGCAAACGAGTATTAAATTATTCTAAGTGTCCGGAAAACCGAGGTAGAGCCTATGTTGTTGTACTCCGTTTCCATGGACAGGAAGTTCGGTTTGTTAATAAGCCTAAAGGGAAACTAGGAACAATTGCAGCGGCTTAGATTCGTATAGCAAGGCGAATGCAAAGGCGGTTAATAACAAAGCCATCACTGTTTATGTTGAACATGAAAAGTGTATATATGCCATTGAATCTCAATCAGTGGATCACAGTACTCGTTCTAAAAAAATAACATAACCAGAATTGACAATATCCCTTCACGATGCAATGCCGCTGATGGCCGGATAACACATTATCAACATATCCCTCAGTGATGTTAGAGGTGACCTGTATTGGACCGAAGAGAAAGCCTTGCAGATTCTTTGTCACAAAATGCAAAGTAATTGGCGAGGTATGCTCAGATATCTGCAGCTCCTAAGATTACAATCTACCGGTAATACGAAATCAAAGTATGTCTTGATAGGGAAACTGCATGTGACAGGTTGTGCAGTTATCTATCAATTTGGTAACACTGTGCGATTTTTGGTTTACACCGAAGGGGGGCAGATAGAAATATTTATCACCACGGCACTAAAGCAAAAGAGAATCCTATGTGGGGCTTTAATTTCGTAATTACAAAGTTAAATGTATTTCCCATGCAGATAACTTGCTGTCATATATTGGTACTAACATAGATTATTCTTCAGCCAAAATTGAGTGCGATTTATCTGGAAAATATCTTAAAAGTGATGCAATATCAGGTCCTTATGATCATATAACAAATGGTTATATGAATATATTCTGAAGTGTGACGTAAGATTAATATAATTTATTACTAACAGCTTAATTAACTTGTTTTAAGTCTTACTTTACCTACTGCTAGATGAACAGCGAGATTCTTATTTTGAGATTAAATGAACTTCAGTTAAAAGAGGAATATCGCACTGGTGAAGCAAACCTTATTGCGGACTTCTATTTACCTTGCATAACACGAAGTGAAATTTATCAGCGCTCCGTAGGATATTTTAGTTCGAGTATCTTTCTTTTGATAGGTCCTGAAATTATAGATTTCGCTAAAAGAGGTGGAAAAATCCAGCTAGTTTGCTCACCCTCTTTATCTGCTGCAGATATCGATGCGCTGGAGCAGGGCTATAACTGCGATGTCAATAAAGCTACCCGAGAGATACTGCATACTGTTGAGACTCTTTTAAGTGATAGGAGAGTCATTAAGCACACGGAAGCCTTGGCAACTCTCATTAAATTAAAAATCATGGAAGTAAAAATAGCCTTTAGGAAAAAATCAGCGGGCATCTACCATGAAAAATTGGGCATTCTAACTGATGGAAATATGTCAGTTTCTTTTAAAGGCTCTGTTAATGAAACATGGAGTGGCTGGCACGAACGTGGAAATTTCGAATCCATAGATGTTTTTTGTAGTTGGAAAGAAGGTAGGGATGAACGTCAAGTGGGGCGTCATAACGAGTATTTTAAAAAGCTTTGGTCTAATCAAATTAAAGAATTAGAAATCATCGATTTTCCCGCTGTCGCCAAAAACAGATTAGAGGAGAGAGCTTTAAATTCAGTCGATGAAATAATACCACAGACTCTTACTGACTATTTTTTTATAGGGGAAGCGCAAGTACAAAAAAAAGCTTCATGTTTGATAAAAAAAAGAAAACCGTTACCTCATCAAAAAGACGCCTTAGAAGAGTGGAAACGTCAGAACTATAAAGGGATTTTTGAGCATGCTACAGGTAGCGGAAAAACGTTTACAGCACTCATAGCACTAAAAGATCACTTAGGCGACGATGGCGTTGCAATCGTTTTAGTACCGGATCGCTTGTTACATAAACAATGGTCTGAGGAAATAAAAGAAGAAATCCCTGAAGCGACGATACTTAAAGCAGGGGATGGTCATAATAGGTGGCGTAAAAACCGTAAATTATTTTATTTTACTCAGCCAGGTAGGGGGTTAGGGCAAAGAATAGTATTAGTAACTATGGCAACAGCAAGATTGGCTGATTTTCTTGGTGGAATTAACGATGGAGAGCACCTTATGGTTGTTGCTGATGAAGTGCATGAGATTGGCAGTAAAGAAAACTCCAAAGCGTTAATTTTACAGGCAGGAAAAAAACTTGGGCTAAGTGCCACACCAGTTAGGTATAGCGACCCGGTTGGAACTCAAAAGATAGTTGATTACTTTGGACCAGTAGTTCAGCCCCCTTTCACATTAATCGACGCTATTAAAAGTGGGCGCTTAGTCAAATACGAATACTTACCTCAAGAGATTCGTTTCACGCAAGAAGAATCCGACGATTGGGAAGCAGCGACTAAGGACATCTCCAAAGAATTCGCTCGTTCGTCAAGAGATGAAAATGGATCTCCGGTTCTGTCTGCAAGATTGCAAAACATGCTAATTCAAAGAGCTAGAATTGCTAAAAAAGCAGCAGCAAAAATCCCTTATGCAGTGAAAACAATAGTTAATAATTATAGCGCAGAGGAAAGTTGGCTAGTCTATTGTGAGGACCAGTATCAACTAAATGAAGTAATGGCTGCCTTAGAAGATAAGGGCTTCACGCCATGTGAATATCACACGAATATGAAAGGTGATGCCGCTGCTTCATTAGAATGGTTCAAAAAATTTGGCGGCATCATGGTTTCTATTCGGTGTCTTGATCAAGGTGTCGATATACCTAAAATATCCCATGCCATAATTCTGGCATCTTCGCAAAATCCACGTCAATTCATTCAAAGAAGGGGGCGAGTTTTACGCACTTGTCCAGGAAAATATAAAGCAGTGATTTATGATGCGGTGATGGTACCAATTTGCTTAGAGAAAGAACCGGGGCAACTCTCTCTGCTTAAGAGTGAGCTTCAAAGGAGTATACAATTTTCAAAAATGGCCATTAATAAATCTGGATCAAACAAACTTATTAACATAGCAATAGAGTTAGGAATAGATCCTGAAGAACATGGGCTATTGGATTCTGATGGTATTGAGGAGTAAATTTACATGATAAATAAAAGTGATCCCCTAGAAGTCTTATTAAGAATAAATGCTGAGCTTGGTAAAAATATTGATGAAAGCTTAATAAAAGAGTGTTATCAGGTACAAAAAGAGCACCAATACGATAAAGACAGGAATACGGTTAGTAAAATAAAGGCAATTGTTGAAGAGCGCGTAATAGAGAAAGAAGGAATTAATTTGATATGAAATTACAAGAATTAACTATTTATAATTTCATGCCCTACAAAGGGGAACAAAAAATAGAGTTTCCTCAACACGAAACGCAGAATGTTATGCTTTTGTTTGGTGATAACATGCGAGGAAAAACAAGCTTTTTAAACTCCATCCGATGGGGGTTTTATGGGCTAGCAGTAGGTCGACATTTAAGAAAGATTCCTCTAACTAACCTAGTAAATAGTATTGCCGCATCTGAAGGTGATTGGTCTATGTCAATTATCCTCAAATTCACTCATGAGAATATGCAATATGAATTACGTCGAAAAATAGCCAAGAAAAGCCATGTATCCATCCCTAAAAATGATAGTGATTTTGAAGAATTTATAGGACTAAAAATTGATAATCAGGTGATTACTGGCGATTTAATCGTAAACGAAATCAATAAGGTAACACCAGAGGAAATTTCCCGTTTTTTCTTGTTTGATGGTGAACTCCTGCAAGAATATGAAAATTTACTAGTTGAGCAAAGTGACCAAGGCGAAAAAATTAAAGAGCATATTGAACAAGCTTTAGGTGTCCCGGCATTAGTAAATGGAAGAGCTGAATTTACCTCTTTACTAAGGGATGCTCATAGAATCCAGACAAGAGATGCACGGAATTCTTCAGATGCAAAATTGTACGCTGAACAACAGAGAGTTAATGAAGTACAACAAACGACGTTAGAAAAAGATGTAAATGATTTAGAAATACAGCAACGTGATGTTCAAAAACAAATTGATGACATTGAAGATCTCCTTAAAAATACAGAAGCGGTACAAAAGAAAAAACATGATATAGATATGTATAAGCGCGAACTTGCAACCATTGAATTGCAATTGGCATATGATGCTGATGAGCAACGAAAATTGTTTCAAGATGCGTGGAAAGATGTACTGTTTAAAGGGGTGCAGCCACTCGTAACTAATTTAAAGAATAAGCGTGATTTGTTGTTGGATGCGACAAGAGCTAAGGCAGTGCTGGATTCCAAAATCACTGACTTACAGAGAAGTCTAGACGATCCAATTTGCCCTACTTGTACCCAAAATATTCCACAAAATGAAATGGAGACTATTAAGAATAAAGTTGTTGAATTAAAAGCAGAAGCAGAGCTGTCTTATGTGGATATTGATGATGTAACAGCAATAAACTCTCAAATTGATAAATTATCTAAAATC
>MAAB01029106.1_pt1 | contig 21893 bp, 12 predicted proteins | sample 1115991 | NCBI WGS metagenome assembly MAAB01 (sample SAMN04961124, study PRJNA320927) | seawater metagenome | isolation source: sample BD02T18 sea water enriched with oil for 18 days | place: USA:Gulf of Mexico | collected 2013-07-27
AACATCCCCTTGTATAACACTATTTGCAATTAGACCGATGCCGCCTTTACCGTCAAAACGTCTTGATTTAACCAAGAAGGTTAAGTAATCAAAGCTAGACTCATTACTTTGATTGATATGATTACTTGTTTGATTACTAGAAAAGTAATTGTTGAGTTGATTTGGAGTGAGTTGGCAAACTTGAGTTAAATATTGTTCATTCTCAAGACTAAAGCCACCATGTGGACGCGGAGCTATATCAGCTAAAACACTTCCTGCTGCTACCGAGGGTAGTTGGTCCGCATCACCTAATAAAATGACTTTAGCCGTGTCTTTTAACGCACGGAAAACTCGGGTCATTAAAGGTAAATCGACCATAGACACTTCGTCAATAAGTACAATATCATAGGACAAGCGATTATCTTGGTGGTGTCTGAAGTTTGGTGAGTTTGGCAACACCCCTAATAAACGATGAAGTGTTTGTGCCTGCGTGGGAATTTCAGCGAGTACCTTGTCATCTATTAAATTTTTAAAACCAGAGATTGCATTCACAATAGACTCTGACAAGCGTTGTGCCGCTTTACCCGTAGGCGCAACAAGAGCAATATTAAGAACAGATGTGCCCTGCTGGCTATGTTGTTCTAACATAAGCAACGCGGCTAGTAATTTAGTTACCGTATAGGTTTTACCTGTACCTGGACCGCCAGCAATAACACTAAAGTTTTTATTAATAGCATTCGCTACCGCAACTTTTTGCCAATCAACTGCAAACGTTTCAGCGTCTTGCGCTTCTCCCTGAGCTGGATCATTAGGAAATAACATGCCAATACACTGACCAATGCTGTCATTATCATACTGGCACTGTTGCAGTAACCGCGCATTAATAGCTTGGCCCAAATCACTTTCAAATTGAAAATAACGTCGCAAATATAACTTATCATGTTGAAGAACCAATAATTGTTGGTCCGATGCTAGAATATTTAGCTCGCTTAACATGGCTTGAAGTTGTGTTAATGGCGCAAAAACAAAACCAGCGTGGCTGAGTTCCTGAGTATGTTCCTGAGTGAGTCCTTCACTATCTTGTTGGTTATCTTTTGTTGTTTGATTTTCATTATTTGCTTTCTTGGTGGAGGAAAAACCTTTGCCCCAATGTTGATCGGCAATTTCACTCAAAGGCAAACAACTGTGCCCTGCGCGTAAGCTAGCGCTTAAGGCTAAGAACAAATGGTATAAATTACCTTGATGACTTATCTTAGGCGTCGTATCAGATTCTGATCCCGCTGTTCCTTCTGTGAGTGTTTGACTCTTTGTGAGAGAAGTTAACGCACTGAGCATTTCTTTAGCAAAGAAATAATCAATCGCTTCAACACCTTGGATAACGTCTTTTACTTGGCTAAAACGGCTGTACACTGGTTTGTTCATACTATTATCAACCATGCTACGCTTCCTCATTGCTTTTTTCATTAGAAAATAGCACATCTAAATCATTAATTTCTTGCTCAGTAATTTTTCGATAATAAACACCTGCACCTTTATGCTCAGGCGCTGTCGTCATACCACGTAGATATAAATAATACACGCCACCAAAATGCTGATTAACATCATAATCGACTAAGGTTTGTTTTAAATAACGGTGTAATGCTAATGAGTAAATTAGGTATTGTAAGTCATAATAATTTTTCTCAACATTATCGAGCAATGCATCAAATTGATAATCTTGAAAACTATCACCTAAGTGACTAGATTTATAATCACACAGATAATATTTCCCTTGGTACTCAAAGATCAAATCAATAAAACCATGCATCATACCCGAGAGTTTTTTATAATTCGGTAACATTACTGGATATTTTAAGGTGTTATTTAATGTTTTGCTTTTTCCGCAGTTAATCTCAGCGTTAGTGCCACCACTTGAATCACGCTCAGCCCTATTTCGGTGATCGGTTAGCAAATTAGCTAAGGAGTTAGTACCCTCGCCTCGCATAGGAAAATAAAATTCACTTTCACGTAGCGTTCTATTGATAGCAATATCGGCTAGACAGCCAGCGTTTTTATTATCGTTATTCTTTTCACCGAGGCTATCATTGTCTTTACTGAGTGCACTATGATTACTCGCAATGAAAGGTGCACTAATCACTTGCTCTAACCACTGAATTAAATCATCCGAGGTAAATGACGTACTTTTATTGTTAGCGTTATTGGCATTTAGCTCACCATAAGCTAATAAAGGTTTTTCCAAACTCTCTTGCCAATCAGGTTCAGAAAAATCAGTTTGTTCCAAAATATCGTGTAATAAGTTACCCGTATTTGCGCCTTTCGTTAATTTAAAGCAAATTTGCTCAGCACTAGTTAGTTCAATATCAGAAAGTTCAGAATCAGCCGTTAATGTCGCTAATTGCCTACTCGCTATGTCAGCAATATCTCTATCTGGATTAGAAACGCCTGCATGGCGAATATTGCGGCTTAAGGCGGTAAATGAACTCAACCACCAATCTCGCTCTATCTTACCAACAAATTTACTGACCTCGGTATTGGCAAACGCTTGTGCTTTAGTGTCTAGCGGATTTAGCGCGGCTTCATCATCCATAACAATAGAACAATCAAGCGATACCTCACGAATACCAATAGCATGCTCAGCACTTGCTTTAAGGGCTTGCAACGGCTTAATGATGCTCTCTTGCTCTTGAAACTGCAGTGTTTTACCTAAAGGTGAAAGGTGATACGCGTCAAAGGCGCAACAGAGTACGTAACATCTTCGTTCGGCTCTGGTTATCGCAACATAAAGCAAACGAATACTTTCGGCATAAGCTTCATGACTCATGGCTTTTTTTGCTTCTTTTGAGCCATCAAGGCTTAAACACAGCTCACCGTTTGCATCGTGGTACTCAAGATAACTGACTGATTTATTGCCAAACTTCAACGGATCCTTATGACGACAAGCAAAAGGAATAAAGACATAAGGATATTCAAGTCCTTTAGAGCCATGTTGAGTAATTAAACGAATAAGGTCGCCATCACTCTCTAAGCGTAGCTCGGCTTCAACATCATTCGTTTCTAGGTGACATTGCTGCTCAAACCAATGTAACAATTCTTGCCCTTGACTTAATCGAACACTCGCCGCTTGTAAAATTTCAAATAAATGCAGCACATTGGTCAAACAACGATCTTTATTATTTTGCGGCACATCAATCAGGTTATGCATCAAATTAATGGCCATGGTAATGAAACCTTGTCGTTGCCATTGCGTTCGATAATCGACAAAAGCAAACTTCAATGTTTGATAAGCCATTTCATCTTGCTGCAATTGATGTAGCTTTTTCGCATCGAAACCTAACAAACCACAGGACAGCGCGGCGACAAACAATCGTTCATTTTCAGGTAATAATACCCCTTTGAGTAAGCCCAGTAATTGCTTAGCTTGTTGAGAATGAAATAAATTGGCTCTATCTGATAAGAACACGCTATCAAGCCCTGCTTGTTGCAAGGCATGTTTGATATCTCGCGCTTCAGCGCCATCTCTGACAAGTATGGCGATGTCTTTCGGATTTATCTTATTTGAAGTCCCTTTAGAAGACTCGGTCCCGCTCCCTTTAACAGTCTCTTTTGAGGCCCCTCTTGAAGCCAACAAGGTTACGATTTCATTAGCACACCAGTTAGCCAACATAGGACGACTACCTTGACTAACTTTGTCACCTTGCGGATTAGTATCATCGGATGTTTCATCATTGGTAAAATGAATAAATTGCAGTGCTTTATCACTGTCTAAGATAACTTGTTGGTCTTGGGCAGGTTCTTTCGATTTTTTTCCCGCTAACACGGGTAAATAAGATATACCAAAACCAAAGACACTCTCACGTTGTTGGCTCTGTGTTTTAGAAACCAAAGTCTCTTCAGTTAAAGATTCATTACGCTTATAGGTAAAAAACTGATTATAACCTTCAATCATTTGTGGCGTTGAACGCCAATTGGTATCCATCAACCAATGGTAGTCACAGCCGCTACGGGCATTTAAATAGGCAAAGATATCCCCACCACGAAAGCCATAAATAGCCTGCTTTGGATCGCCAATAAGGAATAAACCCGCATTAGCTTTTTTAGCATTGTCGCCATAATAGATCGATTGCAATATTCCGAATTGTTTAGGGTCAGTATCTTGAAACTCATCTATTAAGGCTACTGGGTATTGTGCGAGTAGCTGTTTAGCGAGTAAGTGAGATTTTTTTTCAATTGAATCGCCATCGTTTGAACTGTCATCGCTTACAGTGCCAGAGTTAAGACAATTAGCTAAGGTATTAATAAGATCGTCAAAATCTAATAAATTAAGCGCTTGTTTCTGTTCAATGACTTGCTGTCTAATAATGTAAATACCGGACTTAACAATGCCGTACGCTCTAGCTTTGCTGATATTGTTAGCTATTTTCTTAACTTGCTCTTTAACTTCTTTTACCGGGGCAAAAGCGTCGAGTAGCTCAGCTTTATAGGTCGATCTCGCATAACGTTTGCCATCAAAAAAGCCATCCGGCATTTTTACCTTACCCGCGCCAACATCAAGCAGTGATAACTCTTTGCTGATAATGCTTTCAAGCCAGGTTTTTAATTGAGACAGCTCGTCACGCCTTTTTTCTTGGTCTGCGCCCTTTTTAACCAGTATTAAGCCATTTTCAAATAAATCACTGTTGGCCGTTAACGTTTGCGCTGCCAGACGTACTAAGGCAATAAATTCAGCCTCAATACTTTCAACATCTACAACTGATAAAGTGCTAGTGTGACCTATGGCTTTACTAAAACTGGATAAAAAGCTATCTGGCGTTGCCCAAAAACTTGCTAGCAGCATAAAACACTCATGATCAGACTTGGCTAAACTGCGATACCAATCTTGGCAAACTTGCAGGGTTATTTCAGATGAATTGGCTGCCATATTGGCATTGAACGGTAAGCCACTGGTAAACGCATATTGATTTAATACCCGCTGACAAAAACCATGAATAGTAAAAATAGCCGCTTCATCTAAAAACAGTAACGCGCGCTTTAATAAAAATTCTCGTTGCGTTTTTTCAATACGTTTATCAAGCGTGGCAAAGTAAGCGTCCTCTACACACAAAGTATCCCATTCACTCAGAGCTAAACGAATAAAAGCATCAATTCGACCTCGTAATTCTTGAGTCGCATCTTTGGTAAATGTCATTAACAATATTTGTTCAACCGTTAACTCACGTTCAAGTAATAAGCGTAAATAGATACGAGTAATATTATAGGTTTTACCGGTACCAGCACTGGCCTCAATAAGATGTTTACCCGTTAATTCAATGGTCGCTGCATCAAGATTTTGTAGTGTTACTTCTTGATGATTTTCTTCAGTCACTGTTTGTTTAGAATCTGAAATATCAAGTTGAGTCATTATTTAGCCTCCTTGCTTGGCTTACTAGCTTTTTTGGCTGCTTGTTTAGTGACGACTTGATATAAATCTTGATAGATAAACTCAATGTCAGCTTGGTGATTATGGTACTGCGGACATTCTGGCCAAAAATAGCTAAGGTAATCATCATCACTTAAGCCGCGCATGCTCATATCACCTAACCACAAACCTTCAAAACGCGCTTGTGTCATTTCAACGAGTTGACCACGTTTTTTAGTAAACACCTGCTCTGCCAATTCACCATTTAATAACAATACCTGTTGTTGACCTTTGAAAAACATCTTAACGAGATTAATCAATTTTGATTTTGCATCAACAATGTTTGCCACATTGAACTGCTCTACTTTCTGGGCTTTGGTGTTAAAATATAAACCAATAGTTTCGGTCACTTGCTGTAATTTTTGATGATTTTCATCAGTAATATGAGTGTCATTGGCAATAGATTGATCTTGCCATACCTGTACGACAAGTTGCTGGAAATACATAACAAACTTATCTTTGGCTTTGGCACTTGAGCTACGATAGTGCACTAACAAATTATTCTTCACCGCTAATTTCGTATTCAGTGAAACCTTAACTTCAGTACCGTCAATATCAAGCACTACATTGCAGTCGATAAATTCAGGATTTTCACAGCTAAGTTTGCTAATTTCTTCACTAAATTGTTTAACATCCTGCTGATAATCATTAAATAGATTAGTTGTAGTTGGCAAATCAGGGAACTTACCTGATAAGTGCGCGCGGGTTATCACCTGTTCAAACGCAGCTTTATTTGATGGAGCATCTAATGTTCCAGCTAATGCGGCACTGAGTAAATCTTGTCGTAATAAGTAGCTTTGTAAGTGATTAACGCTAAAGGGCTCGACATCTTCAAGTAAGACATCATGATTCTCAAAATATAAATTAAGTTGCTGTTGAGCAAACATTTTTGCAGGATGCTGGTAAAAGCGTATTAACTGCTCGCTAGATAAACTCACCTCATCCGTTTGCTCTGTTGTTACAGCCGAGCTTTCAATAGCGATAGTAGAACCGTCTACTTCGGTATCGTCGTTATCACTATCAGAATTTTGTCCTAGCGCTAACCAGTTAGCATCAAAACTTGGCCAAGTTCCTCGATAGTTATTAGGACTAAAGGCTTGCATGGCTAATTGATAGATAGCCGATTGATTGCTTTCGCTATTGGTTTCATCATTGGTATCAGTACTTGTTTTAGTAACGACCTGCTCTTCTGAAAACTGCCAACCATAACCTTGTGCTAGATATTCCATCAGTTCTTTTACGACTAATGACGGTTGTTTTTCATTATTATTTTTGATGTTTCGACCTTGATAACTCAGGTATAACGAGTTTCTCGCTGAGATAATTGCTTCAAGAAATAAGTACCTGTCATCGCCACGGCGAGATCTATCACCTAATTCAGCTTTTGACAGCGACATAAGATCAAAACCTAAGGCTTGTCGTTGTCTAGGAAATTCACCATCATTCAAACCCAGAACCGCGATTACCTTAAACGGAATACTACGCATAGGTAACATAGAGCAAAAGGTTACCTGCCCCACCATAAACTGCTTACTGGCATCACCTTGACTAAAATGTTGGGTTAAATAATCAACCACAATTAACAGTGATATGTCATCTTCAAAATGAGCGTGATGGCAATGTTCGACCAGGCCTGCAATTGCTTGTTCAATCACCATCAGGCTATTTTCATTACTGACATTGTCTGCATCGACTCGGCTAAACAAATAACTTAGCTGTTCAAGTAAAAAACTTTGCCACTGTATCGCGGTGCGAGACCGTTGCAAATTTTCACTAAAGTAATGCAATTGTTCGATAAATAACATTAACTGACCGAGTAAGATGCTGTCATTACCTTCCACATTACTCAATAACAGTTGTTGTTGATAAATTTGTTCGCTGTCGGCATAAGCAAAACCACGGAGTAAACGTGACAAGCCTTGTTGCCAAGTAAACGAAGCGTTTGCTTGTTGCCCTAACAATGATTGTTTGTGGGTTAAGTCTAAGCCCCAGTGCACCGTCGCTTGTTCAAGCCAAGCAGAAATTTTAGTTAAGTCTTCACCGTTAATAGCAAAGTTATTTGCCATGGCAGGTAAACGTAAAAAGGCTAATAATTGTGAAACACCAAATCGGCTATCAGGTAATGTCAGTAGCTCAGTAAAAGCGGCCACTAGCGGGTCACTATCTTTTGCACTACGATCAGCAATAGAACAAGGTAGCGGCGGAACTTCACCCGCTATATCTTGCCAACCACGGGTAAATACGGCATTTACATACGGGGCATATTGTTCTATTTGCGGACACATAACCAAGATATCTTTAGGGGTTAAACTCTTGTCTTGATTAAATTGATGTAATAAATAGTCATGTAGTGCTTGGACTTCCCGTAATGCGCTATGACAACTGGTGATAACAATTGAATTATCATATTGTGCTGCTTTAGGATTAGCGGCCTCATCATCAGCGGGAGCTCTTGCATCAGCCAGAGAAAGAATATCATTTTGAAGATGGTGCAAAACACTTGTTACTTCACCTTTATCATTGATAGGTTGTACGGATTTAGCTTGCTCAAATAACTCAACATCTATGGTACTGTAATCTTGCAACATTGAGATAAACTCTCGCCCTTGCTGGCCTAAGTTCGCCAATAACGGATTACCGACAAAACTTTGCACATCATCCACACCATCTGACCATTGTGATAACTTATTTAAAGCATATTTTTCTTTGACTTCTTGTTTCTCAGTAAGAACATCTCCCCAATAAGAGAAACATGGATTAAGATGAAAGAAATGTACTTCGACATGCTCACTTAGGGCATTAATGAAATTCAACCACATTGGTGCCATGGTATTAAGACCAAAAAAACTCATGCGCGGTGGAATAAGCTCTTTTTTGTCCTTAATATTGTCAATCGCATCATTAAGTAATTCAACGGGATTATAAGGTAATTGGGCAATTAATAATCGCCACAGCTTGCCTTGCCATTTATGCTCACTGGCCGATATATTTTCTAAGCCGTTAAGTTCAAATTTACCTTGCTGCCAATTGTCTAACCACTGCGGTCTAAAAATTAAATATTGCTCATATAAATCGGCTAATTGTGTTGCTAATTGATAACGTTTTAGTTGTGCATGTTTGTCTTCATTATGCCCATCATTGTCATCTGCGATAGACGTTTTTTCACCACGCCAATAGTGCGTAGCTTGACTAAAATCATCATCTTCTACGACACAATCTAGTGCTAAAAGTGCATGTATACGCCAACAAAGCACCTCTCTTGAATAAGGTGACTGTTCAGGCACCTTATCATCACTAGCGAGTGACCTTATTAGCTTCCAGAGAAATTGCGCTGGTAACGCGTAACGCATATTCATACTAATACCGCGTTCTTGTGCAATGGCTAAATTAAGCCAATGCTGCATACCGGCATTTTGTACCACAATGACTTCTTGATTAAATACACCTAGAGGGGAAAGCTGGGAAATTTTGTTGAGTAAAAGCAACAAGTTTTCCATTTTGTTGGCAGGATAAAGATGGATCAAGATAATGCCTTAATGGTTTGGTAAAAGGAGAACATTCCCTAAAAATAGGATAAATAAATGCGTTATAAATTGAGAATTAAAGTAAGAACTAAAACCAAGATAAATTTAACCATAAGGCTATAAAGAATACGAGTTAAATTAATCATATATCAAATAAAGTCCCTATTAATTTTTAGTCAAAATTTACACTTTTTAACAAAGATATACATTGTTTCGACAGTTTGTCGACATTACTCATACTGAAGTAAAGTCACACTTTGGTTAAATTTATCTTCATCGAATCAGCTCCTGAATTATCATTATGAATTTATATCAAGCAAGCTTTTTAAACGCTGTACGTCAGTTCCCTGATAATACTGCATTGTATACGGAAGATAGTAGCGGCAAAGCCAATCGTTCATTGGCAAAAACATTTACCTATCAAACGTTATTTGAAGTAAGCCAGCGCTGGGGTAATAATATTGCTCACCTCACTAATAAACATAATAAGGAACAGCGTCCAGTTGCCATTTATGGTGGTCGACAATGGCAGATGTATGCTGGAATATTAGCGATTTTAAGCACAAACAACGCCTATGTTCCGCTTAATAATAAACAGCCTGCCAATCGTATTAGTAAAGTCTTGTCACAAATAGATGGCCAAGTGCTGCTTGTTGCTGAAAATGAAGACCCGACTGAATTCCTACAATTAACCGGACCTTATTTACTGGTCATTTACTTAGGCGCTGATACTCCCATATGGTTAACAAAAAACGGGCATCATCAGTGCTTTAACATTGACGAAGTTGATGTCGCAGTGACTGCTGCAATGTGCTCTTCTTCAATGCCAATAGCATCATCTACACTAGCAAATAATATTCGCCCATTATCAGACCAATTGAACGACGCTGAATTAAAGCTAACAACAGCGAACCATTATGCTTATATTTTATTTACTTCTGGCAGTACCGGAGTCCCTAAAGGTATTGCGGTGAGTCATAAAAACATTGTTAGTCACCTTGTTAGGCTCGATCAATTATTACGATTAACAGCGACTGACAAAGTGAGTCAATTTTTTGAATTATCTTTTGATCTCTCTGTACATGACATGTTCAGTTGCTGGAGCAAAGGCGCTGCACTTTATGTTATTCCCAGCGAACGACTCATGTGTCCACTGACGTTTATTAAACAGCATGAATTAACCGTATTTTCCGGTGTTGCTTCCATTTTATCTTTCATGGATAGACTCAGCTTACTCAAACCACAACAGCTGCCCCATCTAAGAGTTAGTTGCTTTGGTGGTGAAAAGTTATTAACCAACCAAGCCCTTAAATGGCAACAATGTGCCCATAATAGCCGGGTAATAAATATTTATGGTCCAACTGAGTGCACCATTACCGCTACCTATTATGAATTGAGTAATAAGCAAACCATCAAATCAGCCTCAGTTCCCATTGGTAAAGCTTTACCTGGGTTATCCACGATATTAGTTACCGATAACCAAAAAATCACCTCAGCAAATACCTTAGCCGAATTGTATCTAGCCGGCGATCAGCTTGTTGAAGGTTACTTCCAAGATGCAGAGAAAACACAACAAGCGTTTATCACCTTAACTACCGACGTGGCAGAAGCCCCGATACGCTATTACCGAACGGGTGACATTGTCTATTACGACGAACAGCAAAACATCGTTTTTCACGGCCGTAATGACCATCAATTTAAAACATCAGGACACAGGGTTGAAGCGGCAGAAATTGAAGACGCTGTTGTTAATTTTTCAAACGACATCACTTGGTGCGTAGTTTCAGCACAAACCGAAAACGCGGGTAACACCAGAATCATGGCTTTTATCGAGACAGCTCAGGTGTCAAACCCAGCCCTGCACTCAGACGATATAAATCAACAGATGATTAGTGAGTTAAGAAAACATTGTTTACAGCATTTACCTGCTTATATGGTGCCTGATGAATTTAATCTCTACCCCTACTTGCCTCGTAATATCAGCGGAAAAGTAGATATCAAGGCACTGCTTAATAATGACGGTCAAGCGACTGCCATTAACAAGACCAGCAATAAATTTTCTCCTAAAGAGGCTACACCATGTTAATACAGCAAAGCATTATTCATTTCATCGAAGAAAAGTCCCATTGCCCATTAACTGATTTAACGGATCATTTACTCGGCACGATAAAGTCATTTGATTTTATGATGTTAATACTTGAACTTGAGCAAAAATTCAATTTGAAATTACCTTTTGAACAAGCATTATCAGCCAACTTGAAACAAATAGATCAGTTCATTAGCTGGGTTGAACGTCACCATGACAGCTAACCATTCAGAAAAATTAGAGCCTAGTGCTATGGAAAGTCTGCCGCTAATGTCATTAAAAGAAAAGTCACTCAGTAAGTTGCTGAGATTACTGCTGGCCGCTTTAACCAAGCTAACAAGAACTAGGCGTAAAAAGCTGATCAAAAATATTGGTAAAACAATATTATATTTTGCTAAAAAAACACAATTGAGAGCGATAAAGAACATTACCAATGCAATGCCCGAACTTAGTATAAAAGAAGCCACCAATTTAGCTTTCGACGCTTATGGTAATTGTGCCTATGGCGTGGCTGAATCTTTTTGGCTTTCAGAGGTTGAACCTGACATTTTCTGTGACGAGGATACTTTACGTATTTTACAATCAGGTCAAGGTGCTTGTATTGCTACTATGCATCTGGGCTGTTATGAAGCAGTGCCATTAGCGGTAGCAAAATTTGCTAAAGAATCTGTCACCTTAACCAATATTCCACGTTTCTTAGCAGACTCAATGGACTTTTACTCTGCCGTTAATATTACCGCTATCAATAAGAACTCAAGCAGTGCATTTAGTGAGCTATTAAAAAAGTCAGGTAGTAACGCTTATCTCTCTTTGCATTGTGATCTTTATGCAAACCAAACAGGCGTAACCTTCTTCGATCAAGAAACCAAAGCGCCCGCAGGTATCGCGCTATTAGCAAAGATGAGCAAAAAACCTCTGCTGTTAGCTTACGCGATTTATCAGGGAGACGGACAAGTACAAGTTTTTTTTGAAACCCTATACGTAAATCCAAACCTGACTAGTCAAGCATCATCAGAGCAAGAAACTGAACCAACTGTTGAACAAATAATGTCAAAAATTTACCGACGGTTTGAGCAAATAATCAAACAATATCCTAATCAATGGTATTGGTCATATAACCGTTGGAAAAACTAAGAACCATGACAAACAACAACACTCTTATAGAAAATTCAATACCCAGTGCTAACCTATACTCACGGCTATTCTCTTATTATCGAGTATACAAAAAACTGATCTTTATTGCGTTGGCTGGTCTTTGCCTGTTCAGTTTAGTTGATGCGGGGATGATTTATTTTGTCAAACCACTGATTGATCAGGGTTTAGGTAAAGCTGACAGCCACACCCTACAATTAGGCGCTTTATTTGTTGTAGGTATATTTTTCCTACGTGGTATAGCAAGTTTCACTTCAAGTTACGCTATTGCGTACATCAGCAGTAAAGTGACTTATCGTATTCGCCAACAAGCTTTTGATAAATTATTGTTTTTACCCCGAGCATACTTTGATCTATACAGTCGCGGCAGCCTTATTTCAAAAATAATTTATGATACAGAGCAATTATCACAAGCCTTTTCAAGTGCCGTGGTTATTGCAATCAGAGAGTCGGTAATCATTCTAGTATTATTTTCTATGATGGTTTACAACAGTTGGCAATTGACGGCAATTTTTTTATTTATAGTACCCATTATTGCGCTAATAATTAATAAGGTTTCAAAACGATTCAAAAATATTAGCCATAAACTTCAAAACAGCATGGGACAAGTAAGCAACAAAACAGAGCAAGCCATTTTGAATCAACAAGAAATTGTTTTACTCGATACTAGAACACAGATAAGCGCACAGTTTGAGAAGATCAATAACCATAATCGCCAACAAAATATGAAACTTCAGGCGACAAGTGCCATTAGTAATCCTGTTATTCAGCTCATTGCTTCTTTCGCCATTGCTGCAGTGTTATTACTTGCCAGTATCGATCAAGTATTAAATCAACTCACCCCTGGCAGTTTTACCTTAATATTAATTGCCATGGGCTCACTGCTAAAACCACTAAAACAGCTCAGTAATATTAATCAACAATTACAAAAAGGCTTAATAGCAGCTAACAGCTTATTTAGTTTTTTAGATCAACAAGAAGAACATGATACTGGCACAAAACACTTATCAAAACAGTGCTCAAACATAAGCTTTAACAATTTATCTTTTACCTATCAGGGGAAAACACAGCCCGCACTCTTTAATTTTTCATTGAATATTAAAGGTGGAACGAGTATCGCCTTTGTTGGTGAGTCTGGCAGCGGTAAAAGTACCTTAGCCCGTTTACTATTGCGTTTATATCAATCACCAAAGCAAAGTATTTTAATTAATGATATTGCCATTGAAGACTACAGCTTAAGCTCACTTAGAGCACAGTTTGCCTTTGTTTCACAAGACATCGTTTTAATAGATGATTCGCTAGCAAATAACATTAGCTTTGGTTGTAATCGCGATGTAACAGATACAGAGATTGAACAAGCAGCAATAAATGCTAATGTGATGGCTTTCGCTAAAGAGTTACCCTTAGGCTTAAATACAGAAATAGGAGAAAATGGTCGAAATTTATCTGGTGGACAAAGACAGCGCATAGCCATTGCTCGTGCTATATTGCGCGATGCGAGCATTATCGTATTAGATGAAGCAACATCGGCCCTAGATAACCACAGCGAAAAACATATCCAACAGGCCTTAACGCGCTTAACTCAACATAAAACAGTATTGATCATTGCCCATAAATTATCGAGCATTCAACATGTTGATAAAATCATCGTCATCAATAAAGGTCGATTGATAGAGCAAGGAAATCATAAAACCTTACTGGCTAAAGCCGGTTATTATCAAGCGCTATATCACGGTCAATAAATTGGGTTTATTCAATAAAGTCTAAATGCTGTTGATAAAAATCACCTAACAAGGGAACTTTGTATTCTTGTCCTTGAATAGCAGCATAAATACCTACTATCCAACCTAAAAAGACACCTATATTTAGTACCCATCCCACTAAAGGGATCAATGAAAGGATTGCGCCGGTAATAATGAGACCTAGAGATTGACGTAAATGAAAGCTTGCCAGTGATGATTGATGCTTATCATAAATAATCAGTGCAACTATCCAGCCAATAAGAGTAAAGTAGCTTATCACAGCTACTAATATAGCCATTCTAGAACGCTCAACAAGACTCAATTTTCTCTCAAAAATATTGTCATAATCACTTGGGATATTTGGCATAACAGGTTCTCCATTTCTAATGTTACGTAAAAATCCACCTAAATAATTAGTACTAATTTTACTTAAAATTTAACTTAGGCTTACTTTAAACTTAGAAGATATAAGGCCACTCGACAAGGCATTTCTCTTCCCTGATCCCTAGACTAACGGTTAAATGTTTCAATTATATGAATAAAGGTTATAAAATAAATTATGACTGCTTTTTCAAAATATGGAGGAACTGTCGATAATGATGCTGCATGGTTAATGCTAATTTATCTTGTTCATTGATCGATAGCGTTTGATAACACAGGCTATTATAACTGGCACTTAGTCGAGTAAAGGCAATGGCTAACTCTGGATACTGTTCTCTTACTTGTTTTGCAAAATCATTAACTGTCATTCCTGCGGGTTTACCCATGCCCTGCTTTGCCAATTGAGCCAACGCTTTTTGATAAACTACCTGCCACTTAGATAATACTTGTTGTGTGTGCTTAGCGCGATTTAACAGATGTAAAAACAACATAAATGTTGCCATGCTGATAATCAATGAAACACCAATAACTAAGGCTAATTTCCACGAGGCCATCTTGCCAAACAGGTTTTTGAATAAGTTATACTGTTGTTTTGTGGTAAAACCAATAACCCAACGGGTCCATTGGTAATCAAGGGCATCAAATTGTAAACGTAAAGCGTTCAACAACGCACTATTCTTTAATTGATATAAACTTATTAAATCATTATTAAGTGCTGATTGCTGCTGTAGAAGTTCAGAAGACCAACCAGAATTAACACGCTGTGGATCCACTGCACTTGTTGGATCAATACGAAGCCACCCTTTACCTGCCACCCATATTTCGGACCAAGCATGAGCATCATATTGATAAATACTCAAGTGCCCTTTTGAGTTGAACTGTTGTGCATCATCACCATTATATTCGCCACCTAAATAGCCAGTAACCATACGCGCGGGAACACCTGAAGCACGCATTAAAAAGGTAAAAGCACTGGCATAGTGGACACAAAAGCCTGATTGGGTGTCGAAAAAGAATTGGTCTAAGCTGTTATTATCAAGGAGCTGAGGCTGTAAAGTGTAGGCGTATTTTTCTTTATTAATAAACGTTAATACCGCTTGTGCTCTGGCTTGTACATCAGCATAGTTGTGCTGTAATTGCAGAGCAAACTGTTCTAGTCTGGGATTGCTCCCCTCTGGAAAGCGCAAGTTAACCTGCTTACTTTTTTGCGATAACTCAAGGGCTAACGGCGCAGTTAAGTAGCTCGCTAATTGATAGGATTTAGCTTGGCTAATAACGCTTGTGCTACTGAAGGTGTAGCCAGTTTGAGCCTTGATGCCACTTTTATCACCTGCGACAACCGCTGGCGCTAATGCAAATAAATATTTTTGAAAACTCGGCTCTACAATAACTTGGTAATTTAAGGGCAAAACATCTGTTGTGCTAGCATCAAAAGTTAACGATTTATCATTTGAGCTTTTATCTGCACCAGCAACCGTATTTGATGGTGTTGTTCTCGCTGCCTTTTGTTTACTCCACTGTCTACCATCGTAATCTTCTAACACCATTGCACGCCAATATAGCTGTGAATAAGCAGGCGCTTTTTGTTGACCAAAATCAGCACGAAAGGCCAACTTAGTAGAGCGCGTTAAATTTGCGATATCTCCAGGTTTAACGGTATCTGGCAAACCAGTTTCAGCTGACTTTGCTAGCGGGACTTGCCAAAAAGGTGATAACCGAGGAAACACTAAAAAAAGTACAATCGCCAGTAGAATGCTCTGCCCCAGTAAGATAACCACCACTTTAATATTCGTTGCAAAAGCCTTCTCCAATGAGAAAAGTTGTAACAACACCGCTAAATTGATGACCAATAAGGTGAAAGTTATCAGCGTAAAAGCTAAATCTTGCCTAAAAATAAGCGAAGAGGCCAGCACAAATAATCCTAAAAGAAATAGCTGATAAAAATCACTACGGGCTTTTAGTTCAAAGGCTTTAAGTACATAAGAAAAACACAATAGATGCAGCATACTTGTTAGTATGCCCACCTCTTTTGCCGTAATAGCAATAGCTAAGCAGCCTAATAAGGCAAATATCCCGAGTAATATAGGTGCAACATTAGTAACTCGTTGCTTATTTAGATGAGTGTTTTGACGATGGTTGAGTTGTATACCCGTTTTTATCGGTTTTTTTGCTTTAACACGATCTCGGTTTTGATGTAATAAAAGCGCCTGCCAGACAAGAGACAATGAAATAATGGCGAGCATCCAAGTACTTAATTCTAAGGCGATAACTGCAATATTTAAACATTGGCACAGCCATAGTAACCAAGTGTTTTTTATGCTTAAGCTAAAGTTTATTTTATTACTATTATCGCCTTTACCAAGACAGCCCGAGGATGGTTGAGTAGTTTTCCTCTTGAAAAAATTCATCAATATAATGCCAGTGCGGTTAAACAAGCTTGTTGGTGATTGATGCCAGTGTTAGGTGGGATGTTCATTGACCTATTGTTGGTATCGGTAGAAAGCGCTAAACCAAAATGTTGATTCGTTGCGGTTAACTCATTGATGAGAAAACACAAATAAGACAATTTCGTTTCTACATCATTACTTGGCATGTCATCAAGTTTTAGCCACTTTAATTGACCTTGGTTTGCTTGATAATGTTTTGAATAATGTCCTTGCCCTTTGGCTAGCTGCTTCCAAGCGGTTCTTGCCCTCGACTCCCCTCTAACAAAGCTTTTAAGTTCTGAAAAATCATCGGTGCCAACTAGATTAGACGTTTGATAACTTTCTATACTCTGTTCATCTGATTGAGGGGATAGCTGATATTGACCGACAATTAAGTTGGTAGGTTTAGGGTATATAATGGCGCAGTGGCCAAAATCTAAGATGCTCTTGCTTTTAAAGATACCTAAAGAATACTCACTGAATAAGGTGACTCTACCTAAGTAGTGCTTGCCACGTTTAGACGATTTATATGATAATTTTATTTCTTGACTGCCCCGCGGACATTGGACGATTCTTTCAATTTGGCTATTTAGTGTGCGATCGGTGAAATGAACATTTATATCATAATGCATTTTTACCGCGGTTATTTGAATTGGAAAGTATAACTCGTCACCCGCATAACCTTGTTGTTTTGCCATACTATAAAAGCGCAATTGTGAAAAATTATAAAAGCTATGTAACATCACACTAATAAACAAACTCGCCAGTAAATAACTAAACAATAAAATGATATTGTTTTGGTAGTTGGTTCCCAATAAAAAGACGAGCACAACAAAACCTAAATACGACAGGCCAAAACGAGTTGGATATATCATGATATTACGGCTGTTTAGTTGATGTTCTTTCCTATTAGGGATCCTGCGGGAAAGCCAATATTCAAAAGATTTATCAACCAATCTTCTAACCGATTTTGGTAATGAAAAGATTGTCATTACTCCCATAAGTAACCCTTATGAATAACCAAGTGGATTTAACACATCAACACAGTTAAGTATTTGATTAGCCACACTAGAGCTATCTCTCTGATTCGATCCTATTTGTTGGTTCGGTTGCATTTCTAATCGGTGCTGACAGACAACATAAAATACTGCTTGCACATCATCAGGTAAAACATAATCACGGTTATCAATAAAAGCCATGGCTTTAGCCGCTTGTAATAATGCCTTCGATGCTCTTGGTGATAACGGTTTACAGTTGATTTCAGGCGTATTATCCCATGTCATATTTGCAACATTAGCCTGACCACTATAAGCACGTCTACTGACATGACTTAAGGCAATAATATAATCAAGAACATCATTTGATACGTTAATCTGAGTCACTGCATCTTGTATGGCAATCAGCTCTTCTTGTTCAATCATTGCTTCATTATCTACCTTAACATTTTGTAATGTTTGATTAGTTCGCTGACTCATACTCAATAAAATTTGTTTTTCAGCTTTTAAGTCCGGAAAACCCAAGGATAATCGCATCATGAAACGATCTAGTTGTGACTCTGGTAAAGGGTAAGTCCCCGCATGAAAAAGTGGGTTTTGGGTAGCAATCACAAAAAATGGCGTAGGTAATTCATGGGTAATACCATCGATACTGACTTGTTGTTCGGCCATGGCTTCAAGCAGTGCGCTCTGTGTTTTTGGACTGGCCCGGTTAATTTCATCAGCCAGTACCACTTGATTAAAAATCGGACCTTTGTGAAGTTCGAATCGATTAGTTTCTTTATCAAAAATTGAAAAACCGACAACATCAGCCGGCAATAAATCATTGGTAAATTGGGTGCGCTGATAACTTAAACCGAGTGTGGTCGCTAATACATGAGCCAGTGTGGTTTTACCCATACCAGGTAAATCTTCGATTAATAAATGCCCTTGGGCAAGTAAACAAGCAAGCGCTAAACGACACTCTTTGGGTTTACCTAATACTACAGTTTCAATTTTATTTAAAATGGCTGTAATAGACTGCTGACTAGTTTGGATTTGATCGAGAACGGGCGGCGTTTGAGGCATAAAAAAACGTCTAATTATAAAGAGTTAATTAGACGTTTTATCATGAATGATGAGTAAAGGGAATTGTTAGCTTTTGTAAGCTAGATTAACCTTCAGCATTTCGACGGCCAGCAACCGCTTCATTTAACTGACTTAATAACTTTTCAGTATCATCCCAACCAATACATGCATCAGTAATACTTTGTCCGTAAACGGCAGCTTTACCTTCAACCAAGCTTTGATTACCTTCAACTAAATGACTTTCAACCATCACACCAAAGATATTGTCGTTACCTTGGTTTATTTGAGCACTGACATCAGTAGAAACTAACATTTGATTTTCAAATTTTTTGCTCGAGTTAGCATGACTAAAATCAATCATCACCTTAGTATTCAAATCAGAGCTAGTTAATTGCTCAGTAACCGCTTTAACACTATCGGCATCAAAGTTTGTCGTTCTACCACCACGTAAAATGATATGACAATCACTATTACCTGTAGTTTCAACAATGGCAGCATGGCCAAATTTTGTTACTGATAAAAAGTGGTGTGATGCAGAAGCTGAGCCTATGGCATCAATCGCAATTTTAATGGTACCGTCAGTTCCGTTTTTAAATCCAACTGGACATGAAAGTCCTGATGCTAATTCACGGTGAACTTGTGATTCAGTGGTACGAGCGCCAATGGCTCCCCAACACATAAGGTCCGCCATATATTGCGGCGTGATCATATCTAAGAACTCGCCCGCCGTAGGTAAACCAAGGTCATTTAGTTCAACTAGTAACTTACGGCCTAAACGTAAACCATCATTCAATTTAAAGCTGTTATCCATATAAGGGTCATTGATTAAACCCTTCCAACCAACGGTAGTACGTGGTTTTTCAAAATAAACACGCATGACAATCTCAAGACTATCTTTGTACTCTTCACGTAGTTTTACTAAGCGTTGGCCATATTCAAGTGCCGCTTCAGGATCGTGGATAGAACAAGGCCCAATAACCACTAATAAGCGATCATCTTTACCTTTGAGAATATTGTGAATAGCAGTTCTGCCTGCAACGACTGATTTAGTTGCTTGCTCTGACGCAGGAAATCGTTCCAATAAAGCAATTGGAGGTAAAAGATCTTTAATTTTATTGATGCGTACATCGTCAGTTTGGTACATAGTTTGGCTCTCTACTACTATTTCGTTGCTTATTTCATTGCTATTATATTATTAGCATGAATGTTGACGATACTCTGGTCATAAATTTGCCTAAGCAAATTAACCTTAAGTACCTTATTGTTAATTCCTAATTAGAATCCCAATATTAATCTAGCAGTGTTGATGGTTGAATGCCACGGAAAATTGCGGTTACAGGCTAGTTTTTAGAATATTTAGTCTATACCCAAGCGTCCTGAAACACGCAGCTTCAAGTAGTTTGGGTATAACGGGGGTAATAATAGGTAAATGAAGCAAATTTTAATAATACTTTGCTTCATTTACCTTTGTATTAACTTATTACTTCAGTAATTCATGCCCCGCTGGCAACTGTTTTGCAATCCAAAGTGCTAATTTATGTTTCATATTAGGTTGATCTTCATTCTCAACCGCTAACGCTTGAATTAGCTTGTCATTGACTAATAAGCGATAAAGACTTTCTACCTTATCTTTAGCAGAGTTTGTTGCAGAAAAACTATTATAACCGCGATTAACAGCATACTTTTCACCAATGGTTAACGCTTTTTTAAGTAATTCAGCTTCATTTTTTAATTTTTTCATAGCATATCGACCTTGTAGCAATCTTGATTGTTATATACCCATTACCATTCATAGTGCACTCTGAAACATGCATCTTGATTGGTATTGGCTATAACCATGCTTTATAATACACAGAAATACAAGCTTAAACACTGACTTACACCGCTAGACACAAGCAATAAGTGAATAATAAACAACCAATTACAACTTTTAACATCTTGTAGACTCTTCTATTGATTTACATCATATAGTAGTACGACAAATCTCGTATAATTGCATGAAATAAACTTAATTTCACTCAACTTTACAGGTGTGGCTATGCCTATTTCACGTACAAAAAACTTACAACACAAAGCTTATATCCCTTCATCTGCCAGAGAAAATCAATATTTGATGGCTAAAATTCCTTTAACTGATGAATTAATAGCGCAGTATCAACCTCTTATTGATCACAGTAGTGAAACGCCATACGAAAAACTATATCAGCATCTTGCTAATAAGTTCTTTGCCATTAATGATAATTTTTCTCTTGAGAGTGCACAGTTTATCGCCAACGATAAATTTGCTCGAGTACGTTTTAGTCCTGAAAAACTTACCGCTCAAACTAAACAACAAGTGCTGTTTTTATATAACCCGAAATACCACACTAGCCGAAATTCTTTTTTTAATGGCGCGAACAAAGCAAAAAAAATCACTTTGATATTCTTAGCTAGCGGCGATGATATTCGTGGTCAGTCTGCCAAGTTCCACCAAGTGGTCACTAAAGCCTTAATGGCCTTTGCAAGTGAGACTGATATTGCACCAGAACACATCCGCGTGAGTGATCATCAACATTTAACTTACGACTTGTTCGCTAAGCGTAAAGGTATTGAAGGAAGCCAGGCGCATAAGTTTAGACCCATTGCAGATAGATACATGGCGGATCAACACACTCTGCCCGCACAGGCCAGAGCTTTAACTTATGCAGTAGTCGACTTCCCCATTAACCGACGAGTTCGGGCACTGGTTAGTGATGATGAGAATCCTGAAGAGCGTTACAACCCACTGTACAGCTTTATCGCTGATGCTTTCATCAGTGCGGCTAAAAATCAAAACTTAAATAATGGCGCGGTAATCGCGAACGGATTGGTGCCTATTATACGTTCTGGCGAAGATGAAAACGTTGTTACCTCTGGCGAGTTATTAATGCTTAGCTACAACCCACTACATACAAGTTGCGGTTATACCTGTAAGTGGAATTCGGCTAAATTGGTAGACAATGTACAGCTAGTTTTTGTTGCCAGTGAACAGGATAAAACCAGTCATGGTTACGGTAAGTTTGTTAATAAAATAGAGCAAGCGTTGCACTCTTTCGCTCAAAAACTC
>MAAB01033817.1_pt1 | contig 21879 bp, 15 predicted proteins | sample 1115991 | NCBI WGS metagenome assembly MAAB01 (sample SAMN04961124, study PRJNA320927) | seawater metagenome | isolation source: sample BD02T18 sea water enriched with oil for 18 days | place: USA:Gulf of Mexico | collected 2013-07-27
CAATGGTTAGTCCAGCGCCCCCAGAAGGACCGCCTCCACGCTCGGCATCAAAGGTTAAACTACGAATGCCTGGAATCTCACCAATCGCATCACGCCAACGACTTACAACTTCATTCGCATCCAGAGGACGCACTTCGGTAGGCACTAAACGTGCTTCAATTTCAATGGTTGAGTCACTAATATCTCCGGCAATACTAATGACTAATGGAGTACCTTCTGCCTCAACTGGATCGGTTACCTGACGAAGCTTTTGTTCTAATAAAGAACGAATTTTCTGCGATTCACTAAACGGAGCATTGGCAGCCAATTCGACTTTAGCCACAACAAACTCCCCTTCTAGACGAGGAAACATACTAAAGCCCATACGACCACTAGAAGGATAAGATAAAACAACAATGGCAACCATTAATGCAACCGCTAAGACTAAGCTAGGAACTTGCAAACACTTAACTAAAAAAGGCTTATAGATTTCATTAATAAAATAGTGCAGCTTTCTATCAGCAGGTTTTTGAATAGAATTCATAAAGCGTCCAAACTTAGACGTTTCTTCCTTTTTCAAATTCGCTAAGTGGGTTGGTAAAATATAAAGCGCTTCTAGCCATGAAATAATGAAGCAGCAAATAACCACCGTCGGTATTGCTAAAAACAGTTTGCCCATCATGCCTGGCAAAGCTAACAAGGGCAGAAAAGCAACTACGTTGGTTAAGATAGCGAAAGCTAAAGGAACGGAAACTTCTCGTGCACCGATAATTGCCGCATTTAAAAAAGGAATACCTTTTTGCATGTGTTCATAAATATTCTCCCCAGCAATAATGGCATCATCAACGACTATGCCGAGGGCAATAATAAAAGCAAACATCGATACCATGTTGATCGAGACATCAAACAGCGGCAATAATAACAATGATCCTAAGAACGCTGTTGGAATTCCCATCGTCACCCAAAAGGCGAGACGGTATTCAAGAAAAACACTTAATAAGATGAGGACTAGAATTAAACCGATGGCGGCATTCTTTAATAATAACCCCACACGTTGCTGATAAGTCTCACCATCATCATCGGTAACAATGATTTCAACCCCATTAGGGAGCTGCTGACGAATAACATCAAGTTTTTCATACATGGCATCAACAACGGTTGTCGGTGTTTCATTTTCAGAACGATAAATTCTTAAGCTAATCGCCGACTTGCCATTATAAGTCACCGATCTATTCGAATCGGTAAAACCCTCGGAAATATCCGCCACATCCGCTAACGTCACCAATACACCTGAGCCATCGTAACGTAAGACGATATCAGAAAATTGCTCGGCCCAATAACGTCGTTCATTGAGCGTAACGAGAATTTCTCCACCTTCGGTTCGCACACTGCCCGCAGACTGCTCGATGGCGTTTTGACTGACAATATTCGCTACTTCCGCTAAACTAAGCTGATAACGTTGTAGATTCGCTTGGCTAATTTCAATATGAATTTCTTCACTCGGCGTACCGCGTAATTCAATATTGGAAATCTCATCCGCGGTTAATAATCGGTCTTTGACCGATTCCGCTAGGGCTTTCAACTCTAATAATGAGACATCACCAAATATAGCCAGAGTCGCGACATCAATACTGCGACTGGATATTTTGACGCTCGGTTTTTCAGATTCTGCTGGAAAGGTTGAGATTCTACTGACGGCTTGCTCAATATCTTGATACGCTTTTTGGCGGTCGGTGCCATTAACCAATTCTAAAACAACTTTTGCACTGCTCGAATTTGCAATAGAGACGACATCTTTAATACCCTCTATCGATACCACCTCATTCTCGATCGGCAAGATAATACTTTGTTCTATTTCTGCAGGTGTTGCCCCGGCATATACCACATCAACAACAATGGTTTCTGATTCATAATTGGGAATAAATTCTTTTCTGATCATTAACGACATAATAAAGCCGCCAATAATGAGTAGTGCCATAAACAAGTTGGGGGCGACGCCGTGACGTGCCATCCATGCAACAGGCCCGCGGTGTAAATTCGTTTCGCGTTGCATTATTTCACCTGGTCGCTGTTAGTTTTGGTATCAACGAGTGATGAAGATAGAAGTCGCACAGGAGTACCTTCAGTAATAATGCCTAAATTACTTAGCAACAATTTGTCTCCGGCATTGAAACCAGATTTAACCCAGACCCTTTCGCGCCCCTGATAAACAATATTCAGTTTACGTTTAAACAGCGCATTATCATTCACTACCCAAACATATTGTTCATCCACTAGATGTTTACTGGCAATAACATAGCTTTCGGCAATTTCTTTGCCCTGTAAACGCACATCAAGGTAGTCGCCTAATAAAACCCCAGGCTGCATGGATAATGGGTTTTCGATTTCAATAAGAATTTTTGCCTGCCGATCACTGACATCCACTTCTGCTAGATGATGCAAGATCGTCGCATTACGCCATACTCGCTCTCCATTCTCTAAAGGCCAGCTAGGATGACTTACCGCAACCCCTGCTTGCTGATCAAGCCAAGGATAGAAATGCTTAGCGACTTTTACCTGCAACCAAAATGTATCGCTACTGACAATATCAAACAATTCCGTATTATTTGCAACTTGGCTACCGGTACTTATTGAGCGAGAAATAATTTGGCCATTAAAAGGCATACTGATTTTGCTACGCTGGAGATGTAATTGAGCCAACCCTAAATCAGCTTGGGCTTTTTTCACTGCCGCTTGTTTAGCTAATATCTGAGGTTTACGCAGAATAAGGTTCTTATCGTCTTGAGATAATTTTTTTCCAGACATTCGGCGGTTATTGGTTTGCCCTTGAGATAACTCATATTCTTGCTTTGCTAACCGCCCCTGACCTTGTTCAATCGCTAAATCGGCCTGAGTTTGAACAACGGTTGCTTCTTTTTGTATGACTTGTAATTTAAAATCTTGCGGATCAATTTGAGCTAAGGTTGTACCTGCAGCTAATACAGCACCAGGAATAGCGAGGGGATTTAAATTAATTAGATTGCCAGTAACCTGACTGGTTAAACTGACACGTTGGGAAGCACTGACCTCTCCACCGGCAATCCAGCTCGGCCGCTGTTGGCTTTTTTCGATATCCATCACTTCAACCAAACGAGAAACCGCAGCCTTAGCTTTACGTTCTGGGGTCGGAGCTGTCAGCATAATAACCGTGGCTATGGCCACTGCAGCTGCAACAATTAACACAATCAAAAGGCTATTGGGTAGCTGTTTTAATTTATTCATTGTTAACGGATATCCTAAGAAGAAATATCGCTGCATTATGGCCTAGCCACTGCTAAATGAGAATTATTTTTACTCTTTATGACGAACACATCAAATGTGCAAGAAATTAGTAATAGTAATTCAAACTTATTTGTACATAGTCATCACGCTTAAACTGATAATTTATGTTTTCATCATCATCAGACATAGGTAAAAATACATCAACGTTAAACTTAACACCTTCAGTTAAACGAGTTGCTATTTCCACCACCACACTCTGCGTTCCTGGGCTATCTAGATCTTGACTAATACCGGCTAATATTTCACTAGAAGCAGTATCATTAAAAGCAATACGACTGCCAACGAACACATCATTTTGGCCGATAGCAATGGCACCATCTTCACGAGAATCGTATTGATATTCCGCTAATACACCCCAATCCCAAACCGTTTCGAACGGACCATAAAACGTATATTCAGCCCCGCCAGTAGCAGCGCTATAATCTTCTAACGTTTGCCCCATTTGATCAAAGCTGTTTTTAACCGAATCATCATAACTGCGATAAATAGCTTCAAACTTCCATAACCAAGAGTCTAGTGTTGCTTGCAGATCAAAACCTAGCTGATTAATTTGAGCGTAAAATGGCGCGAGCTTCGTCGGCGCTACATCTGTTAATGCAGGGCCAACCTGAACAAAGCCTGTAGGGGCAAATAGTGGATCACGACTTGTACCATTGAACCAAGATAAACCTAGATCATAATCTTCAATGGTATGGCTCCAACGCACGGCATAATCAACATGGGCATCTTCTTCCCCTGCTTGATATTGAGCATTATCGATATCGATGGGCAATGCAGTACGGAAACGCCCTTCGTCACCAGGGAAGGTACGCTCACGGAAACCTGGCAGAATAAAACTATCCACGGTTCCCCAATCGCGTATTAGGCTCAACTTAATCATCGGCTGGCCTAGCTTATCTTCGCCATCTGGAGCTTCAACGAAGTCTGTCTGGTTAATGATATCAACTAGGTGCTGAGATTCAGCAACCCCCCAATAGACCTTCGATAAACCTGCAGTTATTTCCCAGTCATCACCATAAGTCATCCACGAGAGTTCACGGATATCACCATGGCTGCGCTCATCGTCTTCACTATCAATACGGGCATAAGGCTTAAATACGATGGTTTGCTCACCATCCGCCAATGTCCATACCAGCTCAGGCTCTGCGGTTAAGCCCAACTGACGATCAGCCTGCTTATTATTAGCAGTATTGAACTGGCCTTCTTCAAAGTGCTCTCGCCATTCAAAGCCAACATAACCACTGACCTCAAACTCAGCGGCTTGTACCGCAGTGGCTGACAATAAAGTCGTCGCTATTAGTAATTTTTTATTCATCACAAACCTACTTCATATTGTTTGTATTCGATCGTTTGAGTCAATCTATGGAGTTCAATCTGTTGAGTTTAAAAAAAGAGCAGCCTAAGCTGCTCTTATTCAAATCTCAATAATTACACTAAGTAAAATAAGAACTAACGTGCACGCTTCAAGGTAGCTTTATTAAAATCGGAATCTTTCAAACCCGTTTTAAACGCTAAAGAAGCCGTATTCAACTCAGTGCTTTTCTTTGTCTGATGGTTAATCATATCCATTTGCATTGGACGCCAGTACTTATCTAAATACAACTTATAATCAGAGAAGGTTAAGGTTTTTAATAATGATTTCTTACGATCATAAAAATCGACTTTCTGGCCACGAAAATGTTCTTTATCTAACCAAGCAACTTGACGAGTATAGCCTGAGTTTTTATCCGTTGGGATTTGCTCAACCTTATAACAATCTACGCCATTCACTTTCTCTTCTGCTAAGAATTTGAATGTATATTTTTCAATCTCAAATGAACTTAAGTCTTCATATGCAAATTCACTGCCCATGAAAGGACCGGATTTATTACGTGAAGAAATACGTTTTACACGCTTAAGTGCAGGGAGATACAGCCATTGATCATCAGACTTTTCGATGTGCGAAAAGTTTAAAAACGCGGTACCTTTCACATCTTTTGGCTTATCAAAAATGGTCAGACCTTTATCACCATCATCAGAGACTTCAAAAGATTTCATGCGCATCTCGCGGATACTTTCTTCACCTTGAGCATTACGCAGTGTCATTGTCACGGCAGACGCTGAATCTCCCCAGCCGATATCACGAGCTTTGCGTTCTTGCGCAATCGCCAGGCCTTGTTCTTCTGCCGATAATCCTGCCAAAGTGAATTCAGCTTGAACCGTAGCGGTAGACATTAGGGCAACCGCAGTTGCAAGAGTCGCGGTTAATTTAATAAATGCATTCATAATATAACTCCTTATTTTTATACGTTATTTTTCGTAAGTTCAGTGTCAGAAAGTAGCGAATCATTAGCTGCGCTGTCTGTCGAGCCTGCTCTATCGCCATCATTCTCACGTCTATCAGCCAATAATAAAAAGGCAGGAAGGAAAAGGAAATCAACCACTAAGGCGACAAAGATAATAATGGCTGTCGCCATACCCATATCGGCATTCATACGGAATGCAGAGAATGTTAATAACGAAAATCCTGTACACAAGACAATGGTGGTAATCGTCATAGCACGGCCGACACTTGAAAAGGCATAACGAATAGCTTCTTCGGCATTTCGTCCATCAGTACGGGCACGTTGATATTTACTTAGGAAGTGTACTGTATCATCAACAATAATGCCCAGTGTCATTGAGACAACAATCGACAAACCTAGATTAATTTCACCTGAAATTAATGCCCAGATGCCAAAACCAACAGCCGCAGGACCAATATTCGGAATCAAGCTGATCAGACCAAGACGGAATGAACGTAAGGCGAAAATTAACAAGATAGAAATTAGGAACATAGCCGCAGTCATACTAATGATCATGCTGTCCATATTCGTCTCACCAATATGCGAGAACATAAGCGTTGGACTAGAAGCGGTCATACGCACTTGCGGTGCATTGGTAGCAAACCACTCAATCGCACGTTGCTCCATAGCAACATATTCTTTACTGCCTAAATTCTTTAAAGTACTTACTACGCGAGTTGAAGACTTATCAATATTTAACTGATTGTTCAAATCTAAGCCATAAGGCAAAGACATCTCATACATTAATAAGTATTGCGCGGTTAATTCACGTTCTTCAGGTAAACGATAAAACTCTTCATTATCAGCATTCATGCTCTTATTTAAGCGCTTAATCGTATCCGATATCGTCGCTACATGATCAGTTTCAGGTTGAGCGCGTAACCAGTCACTGAAGTCAGAAATAACTTTAACGAATTCTGGATTATTAATACCGTTTTCTTCTCCGCTATATAGACCCCAGCTTATACTAGACATCCCAGAGATAGTTTCTTCTTGCTTATCAACCGACTGACGGAAGCTAGTAGACTTATCAAAGTACTTAGTCGCTTCATCATTGATTTCATTTAACGGAACTAGGCAAGCAAAGAACAACATAACAGCTGCACTCACAGGCAATACAATCTTGTTATGCTTAATAACCCAATCAGCCAATTTTTCCATACCGCCATGGTGCTCAGGAGCAACTTTAACGCGCATTGGAATTACGACCATAAGCGCAGGTAATAAAGTAACCGATAAGAAAAATGCGATCATCACGCCCATCGCGCTCATTTCTCCAAAATCGGCCAATACCGGAGATTCAGAGAACATCAAGGTCAAGAAACCAATCGCCGTGGTCGCGCTGGTAATAAATACCGGCATCAAGTTTAAGTCCATTGCAAATTCAACGGCTTCTTTACGCGACTTACCTTGGCGCATGGCAAATTGAGTCGATGCTACTAGGTGCACACAATCCGCCACCGCCAATGTCATTACAACAATAGGAACGTTGATCGTACCGGTCGATAAGAAATAACCAAACCAACCACCGGTACCCATGGTTGCGGTAATGGTTAAAAATATAACAGCGAGGGTCATTAGCATGCCGGTAAAGCTGCGTAATAATACCGTCAGCATCACAATAATCATTAAGAACATGCCGGGCACCAGCGTGCTCATATCTTTTTGACCTTCAGTCGCGAAACTGTAATTCATTAAGATCACACCGGTATGATAAAAATCAGCACTTTGATATTTTTCTGAGAAGCGGTTACTGAGCTCTTTGGCAAATTCAGTCACCTGAATTACTTCAGCAGTATTATTCTCCTGATCCGGTAACTGAATGGTGATATTCACCACTGCAACCTTGCCGTCAGGAGAGACAAGGCTATTAACTAAGTTAGGTTCAACCGTTGAAATAGCTTTTGTACGGCTGACAGATTCTTGATTAATTAGATCTAATTCTAAAATCAGATCCTCTACGATCAAGTCATCTTCTTCGGCCCAAGTATGTTGATAGTTAGTAATGGAATCAACACGACTTGAAAACGGCGTTTGCCAAGCTTCATCGGTAAGCTCTTTCAGTTGCGCCATCATCGATTCATCAAATACAGTGCCTTCTTTTGGCACAACAATGATCGATACGTTGTCGTTTTTATTGAATATTCGTTGCATCTCTTCATGAGCAACAAGTTGTGGAAAATCTTTATCAAAGAAAACTTTATAGTCCCCTCTAAAATAGAGATTCTTACCACCGTAAGAAGCTGCAACCGCGAGGATTACAACCATTAAAATCGTTATCCACGGGTGGCGGACAATACTGTTAAGCCAAGTCTGTCTCATGTATACCTTCCTTTGCTTTATTATGATTATGCTAGTAATTTTTAGGTCTTGCGGTCGATCTAGTTATAATTCTATTTTACTTTTTATAGACTTCATTTTATTAATTTAATGTCGTCTGAAAAAATCTCTTCTTCTACGCGTTGCCACGTTTTCTGATAATCCCAATCTTTCGATAATGGCTGCCAGTTCATGCCATCCATTAAAATACTAATATTTTGTAGTAATAAGGTATTGGGATCTAAACGATTTACGGCTTTAGCTTCGCTCGCGCTGGTCGCCAAAGCATTAGTGCCAAAAGACATGGCCCAGTTTGAAAACGATAAGGTTTCTATAGATAGGTGAGCAGGCAAAACTAAGCTGCCATCTGCAATAGCATCCCGAAACATTTGATCGCTAAACGCATTGATTTCAAATTCTAGGGCATCCATTAACTGCATGCGTTCAGCAGAGGTTTTTTCCCGTACCCCTGGAGCCTTACTGCTTAATACAGCCATAAATAAAGTGGGCTGCAAGCGAGCATAAAGTTGATAAGCATAATGAACAGCAACCGCTTTCTCACGAGAGCAGCCATTAAATTCTAAGGCCCGTTTAAAGAAGGTCATAATAGAACTAACCGCTCGTATACAAAGAGCAGACAAGCAATCTTCTTTACTGGAAAAATGATTGTAGATGGTGCCTTTAGAATAACAGGACTTAGCCGTGAGTTTTTCTAGACTCATACCTGCAAAGCCGTCTTGATTCAATATAGAAACGGCTAGGTCAACCAACTCTTCTTCGCGGTCAACTTTTTTTTGCTCACTTTTAGACAGACCAATCTTAGCCAATGACTTTCCCAATAAAGCTTTCAACCCGCCATGAGGGCAGCCATGAGATGAGCTAGTATCGACTTTCTCATTAGTCATGTGCTGTAAGAGTTCATGTTCTTTGGTCATTAAAGAGGCCCGTTATATGACGAATCGTCATTTTTGACGAATCGTCATAATGATCCTTTTTCAACCACAAAACAAGTCACCCATTAGGCTTATTTATGCAACAAATTATTGCACTAGCATCATCATTGCGTTGAGAACACCTCAAATTAGAGCCATATATTGAGAACTTAACCCTTGTTCTCATTCACTAAACAAATGATAACTATTTACATTCTTTATGTATATTTACATACCAATACAAATCATTATCATTTATATTAGCGCCATCAATACTATGTCATTTATTAATTATTGCAGTATGGAGTCGATTACATGACAAATACCTTCCTTAGATTACCGCTTTATTGCGCGATTCTTGGCTTAAGCCAAGGCGCTTTTGCTGAAGAGATGACAGCAGACACATCCAGTTCACTTGAGCTTGATAGGGTCATCGTCAGTGGCGGTAAAATTGAGCGTGACTTGCAGCAAACAGTCACAGGTATTAGCGTTATTGATAGTGAGTTAATTGAAGCGAATAATAGCTTTGATCTTAATGATGCATTATTTCTAACATCGAATGCGCGCCCTAACGGTCGCGATGGCTTCACTATTCGTGGCATCAATGCTGAAGGCGGCCCTTCATCAGATGTTTCTACTGCCGATACTGCAGGTTTTGTTTTAGATGGCGCCTATCTTGATGCTGATTTATTAAGCACAGGCCTTTCCATGTGGGACGTTAATAGCATTGAAGTTTTCAAAGGTCCGCAATCGACCTCTCAAGGTAAAAACTCCTTAGCGGGTACAATCGTTGTAAAATCAAATGATCCGGTATTCGATACAGAAGGTTCGGTTCGTCTAGGTTATGGCAGTGATAATACTCAGGTTACTAGCCTAATGCTCAATACCGCATTAACCAATGATCTTGCCATTCGATTTGCCGGAGAGCGCTACTATACCGATGGGCAGGTAAGTAATAAATTCACAGGTAAAGATGACGAAGCTAAAAAAGAACACTATAACGGACGCATCAAATTATTATTCCAGCCTTCTGAATCTTTTAGTGCCTTAGCAACAATCGGCCAAGATAAAGTCGAACGAGGTGATGAGCGCCTATGTGGTCCTAATTCGAACAAAGCTGGCGTATTTACTTGTGACGCTGAAAAACTAGAAGCCTTCCATGATATTGAAGGTGACTATAAAAAGCGCATGAATTACCAGAGCTTGAAATTACAAGCTCAATTAACGGACGCCATTGCTTTAACGTCGACAACATCGCATTCAACTAAAACTGACGATGACAATATGGATGCCGATGCTTTAGCACCAACCACATCAGATTATGCAGGGGCTGCGGGTATCGGAACTCGAGTTCAAAATGAAAAAGACAATAGCATCAGCCAAGAATTTCGATTCACTTTTGAAAATGAAAGTATCCGCGCTAGTGCGGGTTATTTTTATAACAAGAGTAAAGAAGAGCGTTCATACGACTTCCTTCTTGCGAATTCATTAAATCAATACCTTCCTAATTTCTATGAAGTGACGGGTTTACTTGCGGGACTAAGCGCTCTGCCTGCTTATCCAAATGGTTATAGCGATACCATTTTAGAAACCAATTATGTCGACAAAGGTTCGAGCCGTGAAACGACCAACCATGCTTTGTTTGTGGAAGCCGATTGGGACATAACTAAGACAACAACTTTATTAATGGGTTTACGCCTAGATTACGAAAAAAATCGCAATGTAGCGGGTATTACGGCTCAAAACGTTAACCAAGATGATATGAATGCCATCAACAACCATGCAGGGGCTTATTTTAATACATTAACGTCTGCAGCAACTTACCAGATGTATTGGGAACAACTAGGGTTAGCAGCAGCGCCAACCGCTGAGCAAGCCGCAGGGATTGCACAAGGAACCTACAACTCTTTTCTTCCTTATCTAGCAGCAGGTAATGTTGATATCTCTGGTGGACCCGGTGCTATTAATTTTCAACCTGGCGATCTGAACAATATGCTTAATTCATTAGCAGCAGGCGCCAGCAATACCACTAAAAAAGACACAACACATCGCGTATTATTACCGAAGTTCGGCATTCGTCATCAATTCACTGATGATATAGGTGCAGGCTACTTAATCTCTCGTGGCTATCGCTCAGGTGGTATCAGCTTGAATCCAGCAGGTGTTCAATCAACGGCTGAGTACGATCCTGAATTTGTTACTAACCATGAATTATCTTTCCGTTCGACTTGGTTAGAGAAAAGCTTAACCGCCAACGCTAATATGTATTACATGGAATGGGAAGACCAGCAAGTTCAAGTCATCGGCACAAATAACATTTATGACAGATACATTGAGAACGCGGGTTCATCCACACTAAGAGGTATTGAGTTAGATATTGCTTACCGCGGACAGTCAGGGTTGCAGTTATTTACTAATGCGGCTATCGCTAAAACACGCTATGAAGATTTCACCTCTGGCGGAAAAAATTACAAGGGCAACCAATTCCAAAATGCTCCAGAGCAAACAATGACTGCAGGTATTGGCTTTGATCAAGGCATGGGTTTCAACGCGTACTTAATCGCGAACCATACTGGCGAATCGTATTTGAATAACGAAAATACTAAAAAAGTTGCAGCCTATACAGTGACGAACTTACGCCTAGGTTATCAAGCCGATGTTTGGAAGATACATGGTTATGTGAATAATATTTTTGATCGTCAAGCAGAAACATATTATTACACCTATGAGGATTATTCTGGCGACTTCACGCTCTATGGTGATCGTAGCAACAGAATACCACTGCGCAGCATGGGATTAATCGCTCAATACGATTTTTAATTTGAACATCTAATGCTAAAACAAAACAGCAGCGCCTTTTAGGCCCTGCTGTTTTCTTGTTTTGGATGAAACAGTTAAAACAATGCTTTAAAGGAACGTTCTAAAGGAAACTGTATGCCACTAGGAATTTTTTTACTCTGGCCCGCCTTACATCTAATGTACGGCTTAAGTGAATATCGCAGTTATCGTATCGATAACAAAAGGCGCTATGCAGGACGTTTACTACTGGCCTTATCGATACTCTTTGTTAGTCAGCCATATGGATTAGAGAAGGGCATATTTTTCTGGTTGTTTGCGCTAATGGCAATTGCTCTATGTTTTGTCCAGTTCAGAATTTGGCAGCCGAGAGTCGTGCAAGCCATCACCTTGATAAGTTGCATTGGATTTATTATTCAAGGAATCAATCATGTCGCGCTTTAGCAGTAGTATAACAAATAAATTGAACAGCAATGGTAGCCGCATTACCGCAGCCATCTTAGGTTCTCTCATAACCACGGTCGCTCTAACTGTTTGTATAACCTTAATTTGGCCATTTGGTGACTTGATCGAACAGATATTTGCCGGCGGCACTTTCTTCTTTGTTTTCTGGGCATCTCTTTTTTATTGGGCCATCTTAGCCGAGGGTGGTAAAAAAGCCTGGCTACGCATACTGGCACTTTTTTTCCCTGTACTTGCCATCGACATCATAAGTTTAACTTTTAAATAGGCCAAATCATGCAACAACAAACCCATAAGACGCTATATTCTAGCCATGCTTGGATTGGCATCATTTCTGGCATCCTCTTATTTATCGTTACTTTTTCGGGTATACCCGCATTATTCGATCACGAAATAGAATTTTGGCAATACCCTGCTTACAGCGAGCTGGATGAGAAAAAGCCCTTTGATTTAGAACAAAGCTTACAAGCCGCTAAGGAAATAGATTTCGGTTACGATAATTTTTTTATTCAACCCGCAGGCGATATTAATAAACATATTATCTTGGCACACTTTATAAAAAACGAAGAACCTGATATTCGATATTTAAGTGCCAATAATTATCAACAATTTCCTCCCTCACCTTCAGAGGTCAGTCACTTATTTTCTCACCTGCATACCGACTTACACCTGCCCAATCCTTGGGGACGCTATTTGGTTGGCTTATCTGGCATGGCTATGCTGCTAGCCATTATTGCGGGAATTTTTATTCACGTTAAATGGCGTAAAGAATTTGTCATGTTGCGCCCTAAACGCAGCTGGCGCTTATTATTAACCGACCAACATAAACTACTCGGGTTATGGTCTCTTCCATTCACCCTAATTCTGGCTTTTACTGGGACTATTTTAGGTTTGTTAGGTTTAATCTCTCCAATATTAGCTCTTGCCGCTTTTAATGGTGATGTAGAAAAAGCCACCATCGCCGTACTGGGACCGAGAGCCGAAGTCACCGGAGAGTACACACCCGTTTATCCATTGAATGAATTATGGGGACGGTTAGAAATCGACTTGCCGGATACCAGCGTGGAATTTATTCAAGTATCTGGACTCAAGCTAATAACCACAGATAGCACGGAGAACACAGAGGAAAAAAATACTGAGAAGAATGTAAAAAACAAAAAAATGGTTACAGATGCTGGCGGTATTATTAAGTTTAGTGGTTATCATAATAATAAGTTAAGTAACTTGGAAAGTGTCACCTATAACTTAAGTACCGGGGAGAGAATTCATCAGGGCTCCTTCATTGGTAAAGGGCCGTTTCAAAGAATATTTGCCGCGGTTACCCCACTGCACTATGTACTCTTTGGCAATGCTTGGTTGAAGGTCTGTTACGCCCTTGCTGCTCTGGCGGGTTGCGGACTGATCTTGACCGGCAACATGCTTTGGTTACATCGACGTGGCCACGGTATGGCTCACTGGCTAAGTAAATTAACCTTAGGTGCATGCGGTGGCTTAGTGGTCAGCACTAGCCTTACCTTAGCACTCAGTCAGGGTTTGTATGGTTTTGCCTCGGCCGAAGAGCACCATCACATTGAAGAATGGGGCTTTTGGGGCTTCTGGCTTTTCACCTTAACTCTGCCCTTTATCTTTAAGGATGGATTTTCTTTAAGCCATTATTATTTACGCTTAACCGCCGCCGGATTTATCAGCACCCTGTTGATTGATGGCTTGGTGAATAGCCGCTGGATATGGGCAAGTGAAGGTTGGGTTTTTAATGTTCAAGCTGGAATTTTGTTCTCAGCTTTACTATTCATCTATCTCGATATTAAGATGCCCAAGCAAGCCAATATTCGTAAAGCAGCCGAAGCCTCAACTGATTCTGATACAAGTGAACTTGATCATGCTCAGGCTTCTTAGATGCCAAGCTCTTAAATATGAATTTATTAGATGAAAAAAAACGCTGTAGATATAGAAATTGACTCGTTTTCACAACAACAAATAGCGCATCTTAAGGATGCGCTTTTATTCATTGAAGAAAACTTAAGCAACTCTTTATCTCTAGAAGTTGTTGCAGAAATTAGTCATTGGTCGCGCTGGCAACTCCAGCGTTTATTCGTCTCTCATACCGGAATGACCATAGCCCAGTATATTCGGCAAAGACGCCTGGCTATCTGCGCCGAAAAATTATTAACCAGCCAAGAACGACATATTGATATTGCTTTAAGCACAGGGTTCGATTCTGAAATCAGCTTTAGTCGCTGCTTTAAACAACACTTCGCTTGCACCCCAGGTCAATATCGAAAAAGAGGAATCTATACTCATATACGCCTACCCTTGCACCAAACCGGTTTTCATCCGATTCGGTTACAATATATAGCTGAGTTTAACCTACAAGGGACTGCCTGCCACCTTGATGGATTATTTTCTCCCAAAGCAAATTTCAAAGAAAAAATCCCTCAGCATTGGCAGGACTACTTTTTACAAAATCCAGAGCACAAACACGATGTCGATCTATTAATCGCCGCTTTTGTTCCCACTAAAAGCCTTTTTAATTTCAACTACAAATTTGATTATTGGCTGGGCTATGAAATTAATCAGCAGGCTCAAAAAGAAATCACCCCGCACGAAAATTCAAACCAACTCACCGTACCTGGCCAGCATTACGCTGTTATTACTCACCGCACAAAAATCACTGAGTTTGCTCATACTGTCTACTGGTTCTTGGAAAACTGGCTACCTAAATCTAACTATAAGCCTAGCTATGGTATCGACCTGGAGACTTATCCCCAGCAGGAGAAAGAGATTAAGCAGCAATCCGCCGAGTATTGGTTAGCGATAAAGAAAAACGCCCCAAATTGTTAAGTTTTTAAATTCTTACGACCTATAATGCGAACAATTATCATTAGCAATTTATACCTTTCTATGAATCCTCACTTGAAGGGCTAAAAACGACGGTCGCATTTCATGAATCAGGCACACTTTTGGGCTATCTGCTGCATTAGCTTCTTCACCCTATCAACTAATGCTAAAGAACTAGATTTAGAGGCTGTTGAAATAACGGCAACTGTAGAGAACAATGCATCAAATGAAGACTACATTGAAGAAAGTGGCTTAAGCGTCAATATCATCGATACCTCTGAATACTTGAACAGTGCCAAAGATATCAATCAAATTCTCAACAGTACCGCTGGCATTATTATTCGAACCAGCGGTGGCTTAGGGTCGCAATTTAAACTGGCACTGAATGGATTATCAGATAAGCAAATTCGCTATTTCATGGATGGAGTGCCGATGGAGAACTTCGGCACAGCACTTACCTTAGATAATTACCTAGTTAATCTAATCGAAAGTGTAGAGGTATATAAAGGTGTTGTGCCAACGTATCTTAGTGCCGATGCTCTAGGAGGCGCGATCAACATAGTAACACCGCCATACGACAAAGATTTTGCCGATATTTCCTATACCTATGGTTCTTTTAATACTCAACGTTTTGCCTTCAATGGCCAGCTTTCAGACAGTGAAAAATATTATGCCAGAATAAGTAGCTTCATTAATCATAGTGATAATGACTATGAGATGAAAGACGCGCAAAAGGTAACCGATGAATTTGGTAATATTAATGGCACAACATCGGCTAAACGTTTCCATGATGAATACAGCTCTCGCATGCTGTCATTACAAGGTGGCATTATTAATCAGCCCTGGGCTGAAGAATTATCCGTTAAGGTCACCAAGGCCGATAATAAAAATAATCTTCAACACCCGTTTAACTCTATCGATGCCGTTTTAGGTAAATACCATACTCGCAACGATACCCGTCTTGCTTCCATTAATTATCGGGTCAATATTGATCGATTTAAAATAACAACGTATTTGTTAGAGGGTGAAATAACAGAATTATTTAATGATACGGCCAGTAGAAATTACAGTTGGGATGGCAGTTATGATGTTATTGATTCAAACCTAGGTGAGTTAGGTCAAAAATCCAAATTGGAACTCACCGATAAAATTTCACGTGCCAATATTCGTACCGAATATCAAGTATCAAAAAATCATGCCCTGGCATTAAGTTACTCTCATAATACGGTTCGCCGACAAGGGGATGACAAGATAGACAATAGCGACAACTTATTTTTCAACGCTAAAAAACTCGAGAAATCTGTCACTGCAATAAACTATGACCATAGACCCGATTCAGGTTTTATTAATACTGGGCTGTTCTACAAACAATATTCTCTAACAGCTAATGCGGAAGGTTTTTTACCCATCACAGGGGAAAGATTCGAAGCCGATATCGATGAATCCGATATTGGATATGGCTTTACCTCCAAGATTAAAGCCTCTGACTCAAGCAATATTAGGATCTCTTACGAAAGAGCCTACCGATTACCAGAAGCTGATGAAGTCATTGGCTTTGGCCCTTACATACGCCCGAATCCAAATTTAAAAGCAGAAAAAAGTCATAATGTTAATTTTGGAATTGATTATAACTACTTAACTGACACTATTAATGCCGTCGCAGAAGTAAACACTTTTTTTAGAAATGCAGAAAACTATACTCGTTATAAGGCCGACCAGGGCACTTCGGGTATTTACCAAAATATTGTCGATGTTAGCATCAAAGGCATAGAGCTATCGGGTTCGGCTATCTTCGATAATCACTATACCCTGCAAGCTAATGCGACCTATCAAGATATGATTAATAAATCTGACTATGATCAAAATGGCCAGAAGGACCTTAATAAAGGCAGCCGAATACCAAACGAACCTTACCTCTTCGCCAACGTGAAAGCAGGCCTAAATTTTCATACTAAAAATTACAATGAAATCTCCGCTTTTTGGACTGCAAACTATGTGTATGAATACTATTTACACTGGGAAAACCTAGGTAATAAATCTGATAAAGCAAGTATCGATACTCAACTCACTCATGACCTGGAATTTCGATACTCCATGTCTTATGGCACCTACAACATCTCTCTCAGTGCCAACAATATTTTTGATCAAACGGTTTACGATAATTATCGCATTCAGAAACCAGGGCGATCTTATTACTTAAAATTCAGATATTCCTACTAACCACCTTATCAAACTAGAGAGAAACATTATGTTAAATAAAATCATACTGGTTACATCAATTGCAGCAGTGCTATCTGCCTGTGGTGGTGATAGTTCAAATTCATCCTCAAACAATTTTGTTGGCGGTGAATTTGGCACAACATTTCCACTGACGACAACTGGGGATAATGCCGCAGACTACTTATTAACATCCGTTTCATTATCATCTGATAACAGCGTAACGGCTACCGGCGCGGGCATTGAGCACTCTGGCTGGAACTATTATTATTCAGTACGCAATACCCTATTCGTATTCCATAACGACGATGCATACGCAGAGAATGGGGAAGGTAAAGCCTACCAGGTGAACGCCTCTGGCGAGCAAGAAGTTAATTCCTTCGTATACGATGGACGTGTCGCGACTATGGGCAGCACGGGCAATACATTATTAGCAACCAATGCTTATTGGGCCGCTCATTCACCTCTGAAACTGTATTCATTTAATTCTGCAACTGGAGCCAAGCAAGCCACAGTTGAATATTCAATTTATGACGATGGCACAGGTACCGCGGGTGAAGGGACTGTACCTTGGGCAACGGCCCTGGTCGTTCGTGACGATAAGCTTTTCATTCCTTACCTAAAATTTGATGATGCCGGCAACGCCTCCACGCCTGATTCTAATAAAGGTTATGTCGCGGTATTTGATTATCCTTTAAGTGAAAATGCTACTCCGGTTAAGATTATTGAAGATAACCGCATTTCTAATATCGGTACCCACGGCGCTACATCCGGTCTAATTCTTACCGATGCTGGTGATCTATACGGTTATAGCAATGGTGAAATCTCTGGTGGCTTTTATCCTGCTTCAACCAACCCTTCTGCCATCGTTCGTATTGCCAATGGTGAAACTGAATTTGATGCCGATTACCTTCTCGACATAGAAGCTGCAACCGACGGCGGAAAAATCTTCTGGTTTGATTATGTCGGCAATGAAAAAGCTCTTGCCCGCATTGTTATGCCAACCGATCAAACCGTTGATCACGATAGCAAGCCCGAAACGGCCGAACTGCCTGCGGATAATGTCGCATGGGGTGACTTTGCCAAGACAGTTATTCGTCAAAAGCTAGTCATAATCGATCTTGCTAATAAGACCGTTACCGATGTCGCCGGCATTCCATTGCATGCCAAGCGCAATACTCCCTCGGTAAACGTAACGGATAACGGCACTGTTTATGTATCAATTGAGACAGCAGATGATGCCCACGTCTATGAAGTTGATATTGCTACGGCTACTGCAGTAAAAGGCGCTAAAATTGAAGGTGCATCGATTCGAGCCTTCTATCAACTTTAATTCCTGAATTTTTTCAGCGTTAAAAAAGCCATCAGTTACTTGATGGCTTTTTTTGGTTTATAAGGAATCGTTATGTTTATTACGCTCATTTTCATCCTATCGCTTATTCTCAATTTTATTGCGGTCTATTTTCTATATAACCACTGGAAGAATAAAAATGGCAACAAGCTAACTTTTCGAATATCACTCGTATTATCACTTATTTCGTTAATATCTTGGCTGATGATTTCTGGCCCTGAATTTGGCATGGTTTACTGGAGTTGTTGCAGCGCACTGTTTAGCTGGATCATAATTTTTCATCATAGAAAATTTAATCAGTCTTCTCATAAGCATTCTTTTCAAAAGAGAAATAATACAAATAACAAAGAACCCCCCATTACTCTCAATAGCCTTTCGTTAACATCCATAGCCAATCGAGTCTCCAGTTATACGATGTCTATTTCAAAATTACTCTTGGTCATCATCATTCCCTTTATATTTTCTGCCAGTATCAGTTTTCTCTTGCCCCTAGTTAGCCAAAGCATTTCCTCTAATATGCTCATGCTTAGCCTAGGATTGTTTTTAATACTCTGGCCCCTCAGCATATTGGAATGCTATAAATTCATTAACCGGCCAAAAAGACTGATGTTATTTTCTTCGCTATCCATCTGTATGCTGCTATCTGTTGTAGGAACCAAGCTAGTATGAAAACATTTTTCACCAAGTTGAATATTCGTCAATCCCTCAATGTGCATAGCTGGCTCGGGCTCTGGTTTTGCGGGCTAATTTATATAATCTGTCTATCCGGTAGCTTCAGTGTATTGTTTGAAGAATTTGAACGCCTAGAGCAGCCTTATATCAGCGAATACGATTATTTCAAACCCGAACTCATTGCCCCTGCCATCGCCGAATATAACTTACGTAATAAAAAAGTCGCCGATATTATTTATATAGTCTTGCCAACCGAAGGCTTACCCAGAACCCACATTACCGATGGTGTGCAAGAATGGTTTCTCGCTGAAGATGGCCAGTTTGAAGATCAGCCCCATACGCCCTGGACCAGCATGCTGAAAGAGCTGCATACCAGTTTACACTTGCCCACGATCATAGGAATGAGCCTAGTCGGTTTTGTCGGCGTGATTATTTTTGCCTTGGTTATTTCCGGCATCATTGCCCACCCAAGGATATTTCGTGATGCTTTTTTATTGCGACGAGGCCACTCTCAACGCCAACAACAAACCGATCTGCATAATCGCCTTGGCGTATGGGGAATCCCTTTCCACCTCATGATAACTCTTACCGGTGCATTTATAGGACTCAGCAGTGTGCTAATTGGCATAGGTGCAGCGCTGTATTTTGATGGCGACCAGCAAGCCATGGTGGATGCTATTTATGGACCGGATCCTATCATCACCTCCCAAGGTGAAGCGATTGACTATGAGCAAGCCTTCGCGAGCCTGCAAGCCATACAGCCGAATGCGAAACCTATTTACTTAGCCGTACATAAACTGGGGAGCGAACAGCAATTATTAGAGATAGCCGCTACCCTACCCGAACGTCTAGTCTATTCAGAAATTTATCGCTTTAATCCCGCGGGAGAATTAGTAGATCAGCAAGGGCTTAGCAATGGACCTGAAGGAAGACAAATTGCCTACTCGACTTACCGCTTACACTTTGGGCATTTTGATAGCTTTTGGGTGAAAATAATTTACCTGATAATGGGACTGTCCCTCACCTATGTTTGTATTTCGGGTACAAATATCTGGCTAGAAAAACGTAAATATACTAGTTGGGTGAATCATGCGTGGAAAGCCTGGATTTGGGGAGTTCCTCTTGCCCTCGTCATAAGCTATCTACTCACCCACCTTGAATTAGAAGCTGTCGCAGTATTTTGGGGCAGCTTAATCACAGGTACCTGTATTTATACTTTAAGCAAAACAATGAGAGTTCAGCCTGAATACCAAACTTAGCGTATGGTTTTTTTTCTGTAAGCTCCTGGAGTCAGCCCTGTAACCTTTTTAAACGCGGCATAAAAAGTAGATTTTGAATTAAAGCCAACGTCATAACAAATACTAGAAACCTGTGTATTGGACTCTAGTAATAGTGACTTGGCTTTTTCTACACGATATAAATTCACCCAGTCGTAAAAGTTACCGCCAGAACATTCATTAATCGCTTTCGACGCTAGGTGAATATTGAGTCCACTTGCCTCGGCCAGTTTAGCTAAAGACAATTCATTATCTTGGAATAATCCTTGGCTTAACTGTTTCTCCAGAGCGGTATAGGCTAGTGATACTAAAGGTTCCGAATTGTTTATAGCAGAATCCACGCCGCCAATATCCGCTTTAATTGAGCCTTCTATTTGGCCCGCTCTCGGCAGCCTTGCATGTAATAGAAAGAAGTAACACAAATACCCCACCAAAATTCCCGCCCCCACACTTAAGATCATATTCGTGCCACTGCCATAACCAGACAGTGCACAAATAATCATGCCGATTGCCAATAGCAACATAGCTTGGCTTACGCGCAGAATAAACTCATCAATACGGCTAACGGGACCCGACTTAGACATTAGACTGGCATTTAACAGTACTCTCACTTGCCACCAATAAAATACCGCCAAGGCTGCAAGAATCGCTAGGTAATCACTACGATAAGGTACAAAGACGGTCCAACTACGATCGGCTAAAAAACCTTGATTCATGTACAAAACTTTATCCGCACTTGGCATCAACCAAAAGGGTATATCCCAGGCTAATACATACAGTCCTGGTAAAAGATGAAGTAGACCCTTGCCTTCAAATTTTATCACCTTACCTTTCAAACCACAGAGATAAGCAAATAATAGGAAGGGCGCCATCACAACTAACGGGTCCACCAACTTAATAAAAATAGGCCAGCGTTCATGCAAAGAAAAACTGTGATAAATCAGTTCGAATAACTGCAAACAAATCACCGCCAAGAGCGCTAATAGATAATAATGAGTTTGCTTCTCACCCTTACCTTGTTGCACCCAGCCCCAAGTGGCGAGTAATAAAATGATAGAGATCCCCAGCGCAATCGCCGAAGTAATCCCAGAAATTAAATCCATAGCAGGTTTAAAACCCCATTAAAGAGTTCGCTTCGATCAATTCGAACTCGTAAGTCATTGTTATCGTTATTGTTTTTTTATTTAAATCTAATTGGTTCGAATAGATAAGACTGGGCTAATGAATTGCTTTGCTACTCTATTCTAATGGTCAATAGGGTATCGCCTATCACAATAATATCAATAACAATGAGATAATCAGATATGACTAAATTGTTACTAAGTGTAGCAGCGGCCAGCCTTCTAATGGCAGGCTGTACCGATGACAACAAAGATGATGGCTACAGTGCC
>MAAB01029102.1_pt1 | contig 21812 bp, 12 predicted proteins | sample 1115991 | NCBI WGS metagenome assembly MAAB01 (sample SAMN04961124, study PRJNA320927) | seawater metagenome | isolation source: sample BD02T18 sea water enriched with oil for 18 days | place: USA:Gulf of Mexico | collected 2013-07-27
CTCTTCAAACCATAAGGTAAACTTCTGTCATGTTTGGTAGTTTAAAGGCTTTGCCTGCCGATCCAATTCTTGGATTATTGGCTAAATATAAAAAAGATAACAACCCAAATAAAATTGATTTGGGTGTTGGCGTATTCAAGAACGAAGCAGGTCATACTGCAGTTTTAGATTGTGTAAAAAAAGCTGAGCAACATCGTACCAATACTGAAGATAGTAAAGTTTACATTGGCCCTACAGGCTCTCCTGTATTTAATGACGAAATGGCTAAACTTATTTTTGGTGCTGAGCATAAAGTATTAAATGAAAATCGTGCCCGCACTATATCAACACCTGGCGGTACCGGCGCATTACGCGTTGCAGCGGAATTTATCAAGTCTTGCAAAGCAGGTGCTACTATTTGGGTAAGTAACCCAACATGGGCAAACCATACCGGTTTATTTGCGGCTGCGGGTTTAAACGTTAAAACGTATCCTTATTACGATTATGAAAACAAAAGCTTAGACTTTGACGGTATGTTAAATGCCCTTAAAGAAGTTAGCAGTGATGATGTGGTGTTATTACACGCTTGTTGTCATAACCCAAGTGGTATGGATTTAAATAATGAGCAATGGCAACAAGTCGCTGATGTGGCTAAAGATGTTGGTTTCACACCATTAATCGATATGGCTTATCAAGGTTTTGGCTCAGGCTTAGACGAAGATGCTTACGGTTTGCGTCTTATGGCTGAAACAGTTAAAGAAATGATTGTTTGTAGTTCATGTTCTAAAAACTTTGGTTTATACCGAGAACGTATTGGTGCTTGTACCATCATTGGTGAATCAAGCATTGCTGTTGATATTGCTAACTCTGTTTTACTTTACATTGTTCGCGTTATTTACTCTATGCCACCAGCACATGGTGCCGCTATTGTTGAAACGATCTTAAGTTCAGATGAACTACGCAACGAATGGTATGTTGAATTAAAAGCAATGCGTGACCGCATCAATGGCAACCGTACATTGATTGTTGATAAGCTTATTGAAAACGGCGTTACGCGTGACTTTAGCTTTATTAGCCGTCAAAAGGGTATGTTCTCTTTCTTAGGTCTTTCTCCTGAGCAAGTTCAACAACTACAAGATGAGTACAGTATTTATTTAGTAGGTTCTAGCCGTATGAGTATTGCTGGTATTGCCAATAGCAATGTTGATTACTTAGCAAAATCTATTGCTAAAGTGCTTTAGCACTCTCAAAAGTCATCTACTAATTATGGCAAAAAAATCTGGCTGAGCTTTTTTTATTCTAATAGAGTAAAATGGAGCTTAGCCTTTTTTATTGGCTGCAATTTATTCCCAAGCTGGCTGATTAATGACTCCTCTTGGTACAACTTAATATGTGATTCAAGGAAACCCCTGTGATTGTTCCCGGTAATTTATTTATTCTTTCTGCGCCAAGTGGTGCAGGAAAATCTAGCCTTATCAATGCATTGCTAAAACCAGAGAATCAAGGCTCTGCAAGAGCTATGCAGGTATCTATTTCTCATACCACCCGAGATGCCCGCCCTGGTGAAAATAATGGCGAACATTATCACTTTGTTAGCCTTGCTGAATTTAAAAAGCAAATCAGCCTCAACGCCTTTTACGAGTATGCTGAAGTATTTGGTAACTATTACGGTACTTCAGAAGCAGCTATTGATGCGCAACTTTCTCAAGGTATTGATGTTTTTCTCGATATTGATTGGCAAGGTGCTCAGCAAGTTCGTATGAAAAAACCTGGCGTAACAACTATCTTTATTAGCCCGCCTTCTAAAGAAGAGTTAGAAAGTCGCTTAAGAGGCCGTGGCCAAGACAGTGATGAAGTCATTGCTAGTCGTATGGCGCAAGCGCAAGCTGAATGTTCTCATTATAATGAATTTGATTACGTCATTGTTAATGACGATTTCGATCAAGCCTTGCTTGATCTCACTACCATTGTAAATAATCAGCGCCTTAAATGTCGTCAGCAAAGCATCGCGCAGCAAGATTTATTTAGTAAGTTGCTAAACATTGAAGCCGTAGAGCCTACGGAATAGACAAAAATCTCTCTAGTTGTATAGGGTATCGCTTGCTTAATTAGTGAGTGGGCAGTAAACTACGCAGCTATTTTGTAAGTTGGTTTATTAGTTGGAGTGCCCAGATGGCTCGCGTAACTGTTGAAGATGCCGTAGATAAAGTCGGTAACCGTTTTGATTTGGTGCTAGTTGCATCACGTCGTGCTCGTCAAATTGCAACGGGCGGAAAAGATCCATTGGTTGATGTCGAAAACGACAAACCAACGGTAATTGCTTTGCGTGAAATCGAAGCAGGCTTAATTACTACAGACATTATGAACACTTCTGATCGTGCACAACAAATCCAGCAAGATACTGCTGAATTAGATGCAGTTGCAGCGATTGTTGGTGGTCAACAAGACGAATTAAGCTAAAGTTAGTTCTTCTCTTTTGAGAAGAACTTAATTTGAGCCCTTAAAAACGCGAACCTCTTTCTGCTTTATATCAGAAAATAGGTACGCGTTTTTTATTGTCTTTTTATTAGTTAAGCTTTATTTTTTCCTTGTAAATAGAGCGTATTGCCGCGTATGCTGTTATTACTAGGGTATATACTCGAATTACCCCCATTTACCCCCTTCAATTTGGAGTTTTAGGTGTACTTATTTGAACCTTTAAAAGAGCTTAGCTCTACTTACTTATCAAAAGTACAAATTGATTTGCTTAAACACGCCTATATTGTTGCGCGTGATGCCCATGATGGTCAGATGCGATCTAGTGGTGATCCGTATATTACTCACCCCGTTGCTGTAGCCATTAATTTAGCCCAGATGAACCTAGACCATGAAACCCTCATGGCAGCGTTATTACACGATGTTATTGAAGACACCGAAGTTACCAAAGATGAATTAGCTGAGTTATTTGGTCATACTGTGGCTGAACTTGTTGAAGGTGTTAGTAAACTCGACAAACTTAAATTTAATAACAAAGAAGAAATGCAAGCGGAGAACTTCCGTAAGATGGTACTTGCCATGGTGCAAGATATCCGAGTTATTTTAATCAAACTTGCCGACCGTACCCATAATATGCGTACCTTGGGTTCTTTACGACCAGATAAACGTCGACGTATTGCCCGCGAAACGTTAGAGATTTATGCACCAATAGCTAACCGTTTAGGTATTCATGATATAAAAAATGAATTAGAACTACTCGGCTTTGAAGCTCTCTACCCCATGCGTTCTCGCGCCTTAAAATCTGCAGTAAAAAGTGCCCGTGGTAATCGTAAAGCTATTATTGATAACATTGAAAAAGAAATTGCCGCACGTTTGGCAGAAAGCGGTATTGATGCACAAATTAGTGGCAGAGAAAAACATCTCTACTCCATTTACCGTAAAATGCTTAATAAAGAATTAATGTTCAATGAAGTAATGGATATCTACGCTTTTCGCGTTATCGTTCATGATAAAATAGATAACTGCTACCGTGCTTTAGGTGCCATGCACAACCTATTCAAACCCATTGAAACTCGCTTTAAAGATTACATCGCAATCCCTAAAACTAATGGTTATCAATCACTGCATACCTCGTTAATTGGTCCCCACGGCATTCCGGTAGAAATTCAAATCCGTACCCATGATATGGACCAAATGGCCGACAAAGGTGTGGCTGCTCATTGGTTATACAAACAAGACGGTGACAACACAGGCACAACGGCACAAATGAAAGCCCGTCGTTGGATGCAGAGTTTATTAGAGCTACAACAAAGTGCGGGTAGTTCTTTTGAGTTTATTGAAAACGTAAAGTCTGACTTATTTCCTGAAGAAATTTATGTCTTTACCCCAGACGGCCGCATTATTGAACTACCAATGGGCGCAACCGCAATCGATTTTGCTTATGCGGTGCACACTGATGTCGGTAATTCTTGTGTCGGCGTTAAGGTTGATCGCAAACCTTACCCGATGAGCCGACCCCTTGACTCAGGACAAACCATTGAAGTTATTACTTCAGCGTCAGCTAGACCCAATGCAACCTGGTTAAATTTTGTCGTTACGGCTAAAGCTCGCTTACAAATTAGAACTTATTTAAGAAGCTGTGAAAAAAATGAATCTCATACTTTAGGTATGCGTTTGTTAAGTCACGCTTTAGGTAAAACTAAACTTGAAGATTTAGCTCAAGAAAAAATTGATGAAGTAGTACAACAAAGTGGCAATGCTACTTTTGAAGAATTATTGACTAATATCGGTTTAGGTAATGCTTTGAGTATAGGTATTGCTAGACAGCTAACCGATGGTTTTACCGAAGATAATGAACTAACCTCCGCCAGCTCCAAAAACAAAATGCCGATAAAAGGTACTGAGGGCATGTTAGTCAGTTATGGTAAATGTTGTCGTCCTATCCCAGGCGATGCCATTTTAGCTTATTTAAGCCCAGGCAAAGGTTTAATGGTGCATCAGCAAGGTTGTCGAAATATTAAAGGTCATGACCAAGGCAGCTTATTCCCGGTAAAATGGGACAGCGATATCGATAAAGAGTTTATCGCTAAATTACGGGTTGAGATCATTAACCATCAAGGTGCATTAGCATTATTAACTAATGCTGTAGCAAAATGTGGCTCTAATGTTCACAACCTAAATTCTGGTGAAAAAGAAGCCGGTTTGTATGTAATAGACATGGAAATAACCTGTCGAGATCGTATTCATTTAGCCGATATTATTCGAAAAATTAAAGTGATGATTGATGTTCAACGCGTCATTCGAAATAAATAAATATAACAATTACCTCAGGAAAGATTATGAAAAGTATTATCAGTACAGACAAAGCACCTAGCGCTATTGGCCCATACAGCCAAGCAGTGAAAGTAAATAATACCGTTTATTTATCAGGCCAAATTCCACTTGTTGCTGAAACGATGACAGTAATTGAAGGTGGCTTTGCTGAGCAAGCAGAACAAGTTTTTAAAAATCTTGTTGCGGTATGTGATGCAGCGGGTGGCGACATTAATGATATGGTTAAAGTGAATATATTCTTAACAGATTTAAGTAACTTCGCCACAGTTAACGATATTATGAGTCGTTACTTTAGCCAACCTTACCCAGCAAGAGCAGCAATACAAGTATCTAAATTGCCAAAAGATGTTGATATTGAAATTGACGGTATCATGGAACTTCCTAGCGTTAACTAAAATAGGCTTTATTAATACTATTTAAGTCACTTATATACCCATGTTACCTCAAGATGCAGGATTCAGCTGGAATTAGAAGCGCCTTTAGGCAAGGTGTTGATTGAAGATAATAGTTATTCTATTGTCGAAATCTATAACGTAGCATAAAGCGCTTCTAAACCAGTCCTTTGGGGATGTCTGAGCAAATAATGCTCTTCGTTGCCTCCTTTTTTAAGGGAATAACCCTTAATAAAAAGAGGCGCCTTGATCATGAATCGCTCAGGCATCCTGAAACTCGCATCTTGAAGTATCATGGGTATAGATATAAGCTCCATGAACTCACAGCTTGACAGCTTTGCTTAAATAGCATTTATTTTGCCTATTTATAATATTGCACCTTAGCTTTATTAAAGCGCTAAGATAAATTATTTAAAAGATTAGCCTTTTACTTTTACAGAATTAACCATAATGACTCCAGAAAGATTAGAACGTATTAACACCTGATTTAACGGTCTGCATGGAAGGCTTACACAAATCTCATAACTTAGCTGCCGTAGTACGCACTTGTGATGCTATTGGTATTAGTGATGTTCATGCGGTATGGAAGAGTGAAGAGGCGGAAGTTCGTGGTGGTAGTGCCGCAGGTAGCCAAAATTGGATTGATATCCATAATTACCATAAAACAGCCGATGCCATTGCTGCGTTAAAAGCACAGGGTATGCAGGTATTGGTCACCAACTTGTCTGATACTGCTGTTAATTTTACCGAAATTGATTATACCAAGCCCACCGCCATTATTTTAGGCCAGGAGAAGTTTGGCACCTCAGAAGAAGCACTAGAGCTAGCTGATCAGCATATTGTTATTCCTATGGTCGGCATGGTGCAATCACTGAATGTTTCGGTTGCTTGCTCGGTAGTGCTTTATGAGGCACAACGTCAGCGTGTTGCGGCGGGTATGTACAATAAACCTCGCTTAAGTAATGAACGTCGACAACGTACTTTATTTGAAGGCGGTCACCCTATTTTTGCAGAAGCTTGTCAGCGTAAGGGTTTACCTTATCCTGAAATTGATGAAGCAGGTCAAATTGTTGCAGATGAAAAATGGTGGCAAAAAATGCAAATGAACAAGAAAGCTTGGCAACATCTCGATGACTAATTATTAAGCTGAACTGAGGTTAACAATGGCACTGGAAGCGTTAAGCCGATTATCACAAGTTCCCCTGAGTACACTCAAAGGTGTCGGACCTAGTTTAGCGGAAAAGCTAGAGAAAATTGGCTTGCTGTCAGTGCAAGATATGCTTTTTCACCTGCCTTTACGCTATGAAGATAAAACGCGTATTACTACAGTGCGTGATTTATTAATCGGTACCTCAACTAATATTATTGGTGAAATAACTGATAGCCAAATCACCCATGGTAAACGCCGAATGTTGGTGGTTACTCTCCATGATGGCACAGGCAGTATTCAACTGTGCTTTTTCAGCTTCTCCGCCAGTCAAAAAAATAGCTTAGCTGTTGGCAAAACTATTCGTTGCTACGGCGAAGTAAAACGTGGGCCACGTGGTTATCAAATTGTTCACCCCGAATATAAATCCCTTGATGACGATATAGAATTAACTCCGGTTGAAGAAACCTTAACGCCTGTTTATCCCAGCACCGACGGCCTAAGGCAAATTTCCCTACGCAGTTTAACCGAGCAAGCGTTGATTCGATTACAGCGAGGGCAAGTTGAAGAGTTATTACCAGCCAATATTTTTAATGAGCAATACTCTCTCAGTGAAGCGTTAACTATCATTCATCGTCCACCACCCGAGGTCTCGGTTGAGCAATTAGAACAAGGTCGTCATCCTGCTCAGCAGCGGTTAATTAAAGAAGAATTACTTGCCCACAATTTGAGTATGCTTAAACTTAGGCAAAATAGTGATGTCCATGATGCGGTATCACTATTGGGAGATGAAAAACTTAATCAAAAGTTTTTGAACGCATTACCTTTTTCACCCACCAATGCGCAAGCACGCGTAGTCGATGAAATAAAAACTGACTTAGCTAAAGCTCAACCCATGATGCGTTTAGTTCAAGGTGATGTAGGCTCAGGGAAAACGTTAGTGGCTGCGCTTGCCGCATTAACAGCCATTAGCCAGGGTTATCAAGTCGCTTTGATGGCACCCACAGAAATATTGGCCGAACAACACGCGATTAACTTTGCTAACTGGTTTTCGCCACTTGATATTAGCGTCGGTTGGTTGGCTGGTAAAACCAAGGCAAAAGCTAAAAGACTGGCCCTTGAGCATATTGCTAGTGGTGAGATGCAAATGGTTATTGGCACACATGCACTATTTCAAGCTGATGTAGTCTTTAAAAACCTAGTATTGGTTATAATTGATGAGCAACATAAGTTTGGCGTTCATCAACGCCTCACTTTACGTGAAAAGGGCGTCTTCGATGATAAATACCCTCACCAGTTGATCATGACGGCAACGCCTATTCCTCGTACCTTGTCTATGACCGCTTATGCCGATTTAGATACCTCGATTATTGACGAACTTCCACCCGGACGTACGCCAATCAACACAGTAGCTTTACCTGACTTACGCCGCGGGGATGTTATTGAACGTATTCGCCAAGGCTGTGTTAATGATGGTAGACAAGCGTATTGGGTGTGTACGTTAATCGAAGAGTCTGAAGTATTACAGTGCCAAGCTGCCGAAGATACTGCGATTTTATTACAAGCACAATTACCTGAATTGAAAATTGGCTTAGTACATGGCCGGATGAAGGCAATTGAAAAACAAGCAGTGATGGATGCCTTTAAATCGGGTGATTTGCATCTGCTGATTGCCACTACAGTGATTGAAGTAGGGGTTGATGTACCTAATTCCAGTTTGATGGTTATAGAGAACCCTGAACGCTTAGGTTTAGCCCAGTTGCACCAATTACGTGGTCGTGTTGGCCGAGGCTCTGTCGCCTCTTTTTGCGTGTTATTATATAAAGCGCCATTATCAAAAACAGCCACTAAACGCTTAGCGGTATTACGAGAAAGTAATGATGGTTTTGTTATTGCAGAAAAAGATCTGGAAATTAGAGGGCCAGGGGAATTACTCGGTACCAGGCAAACAGGTTTAGCGGACCTTAAAATTGCCGACCTATTGCGTGATGGTTACTTAATAGCTGAAATAAAACAAAAGGCCTATTTATTATCACGCCAGCAACCTGAATGTGCTCAAGCATTAATTCAACGTTGGTTAGGCAATAAAGAGCGTTACTCTAACGCTTAAAACAGTACACAAGATGAAAGACTCATAATGGACAGTAATAAATAGTTATAAAAAAACCATTAAGCTTTAACTCACTTAATGGTTTTTTCTTATCCGTGCACTAACCTAGCTCAGATTAATCTGAGCTAATTCAAGAAGAAAATTAATGCGCTTCGTCCCAGTTATCACCAATACCTGACTCTGCAATTAATGGTACGCTCAATTCAACTGCATTATTCATCAACTCAACTAACTTAGCCGTTGTTTCTTCAACGATATCTTGGTGAATTTCAAAAATCAGTTCATCGTGAACCTGCATGGTCATTTTAATACGGTCATCATTTTGCTCTAGCAACCATGAGTCTACTGCTAACATGGCCTTTTTAATAATATCAGCCGCGGTACCTTGCATTGGCGCATTGATTGCTGCACGCTCTGCTGCTTTTTTACGCATACCATTTTTAGCCTTAATATCAGGTAGATATAATCGACGACCATATAAGGTTTCAACATAGCCTTGTTCACTCGCTTGTTGCCGAGTATCTTCCATATACGTTAATACGCCAGGATAACGCTGGAAATATTTATCTTGATACTCTTGCGCTTGCTGACGACCAATATGGAGCTGCTTAGCTAAGCCAAATGCTGACATGCCATAAATCAAACCAAAGTTAATGGCTTTAGCACTACGTCGTTGATCGGTGGTAACCTCATCAAGTTCAACGGCAAAAATTTCTGCGGCTGTTGCTCGATGGATGTCTTTGCCTTCACTAAAAGCGGTTACTAAGCCTTTATCGTTCGACAAATGCGCCATGATGCGTAATTCAATTTGCGAGTAATCTATCGCAACTATTTTATGGTCTTTTGGTGCAATAAAAGCCTGACGAATTTTTCGACCTTGTTCACTGCGAATAGGGATATTTTGTAAGTTTGGATCGGTTGAAGATAAACGTCCAGTAGCTGTAACGGCTTGATGATACGACGTATGTAAACGATTGGTTTTTTCACTAACCATTAACGGTAATTTATCAGTATAGGTCGACTTCAATTTACTTAGACCTCGATTCTCCAAAATAATCTTAGGTAATGGATAATCAAGAGCTAACTCTTGTAATACTTCTTCTGCCGTTGAAGGTGCACCTTTTGGTGTCTTTTTGATGACCGGAATTTTTAATTCTTCAAACAGAATTTGTTGTAATTGCTTCGGTGATGCCAGATTAAAACTTTTGCCTGCTAAATTATGTGCTTCAATTTCCAGTTCAGCTAAACGCTGCCCTAGGGTCAAGCTTTGATCGGCTAATATATCACTATCAATTAATACCCCTGTTTGCTCCATACGAGCAAGTACAGGTAATAATGGCATCTCAATGTCATTGAAAACACTTAACATCGACGCTGTTTGTTCTAGTGCTGGGAAAATAGCGTGATGTAATCGCAAAGTAATATCTGCATCTTCCGCAGCATAGTGTCCAGCTTTTTCAATTTCAATTTGGTTGAAAGTAAGCTGCTTAGCACCTTTACCGGCGATGTCTTCAAAATGTACTGTTTTATAATCAAGGTATTTCAGTGCCAATGCATCCATATTATGACGAGTAGCAACACTATTGTAGCAATAAGACTCGATCATGGTGTCAAATTCGATGCCTTGCAAAGCAATATCATAATGGCTTAGTACATTGGCATCGTATTTAAGATTTTGACCAATTTTTTTAATATTTTTGCTTTCGAGTAATGGCTTTAATTGCGCTAAGACCCACTCTTTATCCAGTTGCTCAGGTGCGTCTTCATAATCATGAGTCAATGGCACATAAGCAGCCTTACCTACTTCAATCGCAAATGATAAACCGACTAATTCAGCATTCATATAATGAACACTGGTTGTTTCAGTATCAAAAGCAAACGCATCACACGTTTGTAGTTTCTTAAGCCATTGTTCAAAGAGAGTTTTATCTACAATAATATCGTATTGGCTTTCTTCAACTGCTACCGCTTCAATGACTGCTGCTTGTTCATCTGCTGAGTTTTTAGATACCGTGCTTTTTGCTCCTGTGGTACTTGCCTCGCTACTGCCTTTGCTTAAATCTGCTAATAAACGTTTTAATTCAAATTTTTGATAAAGTTCAGTTAACGCTGCAATATCTGGTTCTTTCGGGCCTAGTTCTGCGGCAGTTTGCTCTAATTCAACATCACATTTAATGGTAGCTAATTGATAAGACAATGGTAACTGCTCTAAAGCATCACGTAGGTTCTCACCAATTTTCCCTTTCACTTTATCTGCGTTGGCTATGACCTCATCCAATGTACCGTGTTCAGTTAACCATTTAACGGCAGTTTTAGGCCCACACTTTACCACGCCTGGGATGTTATCAACTTTGTCACCCATCAAGGCAAGATAATCAATTATTTGATCAGGGCGAACACCAAATTTTTCACTGACACCCGCAACATCCATTTCTACGTCTGTCATGGTATTAATCAAACGAACATGCTCAGTCACTAACTGCGCCATATCTTTATCGCCTGTAGAAATAACAGTTTCAATACCTAGTTCATCTGCTTGTTTTGCCAAGGTACCAATTACATCATCGGCCTCAACACCAGGAGTAACAATAAGTGGTAAACCCATAGCACTGATAATTTCATGCAAAGGTGCAATTTGGCTACGTAAGTCATCAGGCATTGGTGGACGGTTTGCTTTGTACTCTGGGTACATGTCATTGCGAAAGGTTTTACCCTTAGCATCGAAAATAGCGATTATATTGCCATTCGGATAGTCTTTTTTCAAACTACCCAGCATATTTAATACGCCGGTAATTGCACCTGTTGGTTGACCGTCTGCGGTCGAAAGGGCTTGCAAATAGGGTACGTGATAGGCTCGAAATAAATACGAAGAACCATCGACCAATATTAAGGGTGATTGCGTGTTATTAGAGTCTTGAGAGATTGCAGAAATTGTCATAAGAAATACGCGAAGCGACTAAATTAGGCTAAAGATGGCTAAGCATGCCACAAAGCGCAAGTAGGCTCCACTTTATCAGTGCGCTTTATTGACACTGCTTGTGGATAACCTTGTGGTCAAGTACGAAAAACAGCCAGAGATTTGCAAGTGGCAAATCTATCCATGCCAACATAATACGTTGGTTTTATTGTAAAAAATGGTTGTGTTAAGGCCTTTTAATACGCAATGATTTTATTTTAACTATATGTGGATAATTTTATTATCAAGTTGTTTTTTAGCTGTACAAAAAATCGGCTAAAGAAAATAATGTGGTAAGAGATTATCAGAATTTGGCGTGATTACCAGCGTATTATTAAACTTTTTTTACCACTTTTTGACACTTTTAAATAACAAAAAAACATAAGCGAGTAAGGGCAATAGCTAGCAAGAGATCCACCAGTTAAATAATTTTTATATAGTAAAAAATATATTTTTTTAAGATAAATAAAGAGTACTTTCATGATAATTATCAACGGAAACGTAAGTGTTAATATTTTTCGTAGAGTTTTTTTCAAACCAACAGACTAATTGTAAAATTTGCTTACTTTAGTGCTGTTTAAATTGGCTTATCTTACTTTGTTATAATCGTAGGTAGACTAATAAGTAATAAAATCTAAGAATAAGAAGTGTTCTTATTTAGGTGAGCTCATAATTTTGCTATCTTTACCCATGCGATATCGAAAGGACTTGTCAGTCGTGGGTTCTCATATTAAGCAAATTGATTCATTACTATTACGCTAACTTAAGTTCATGCTTGATTATCTGTGTTAGCTGGAATCATTGACAGAAAACTGGGCTCAAGTTATTTTTGGCCTTACCTAATTCTATTTTAATAAAAATTAACGAGCACTATTATGAAAAAATTTATTCAATTATCACTACTCACTTTGGCTTTAAGCCCTGCTCTATTAGCATCTGACCTAGTCAATGCCAATAGTATGCCGCAGTCAGTCTCTCCAGCGAATGCCAATGTTTACATCATTTCACCTGTAGATGGCGCAACAGTGAAAGGTACGTTCACAGTAACGTTTGGTTTAAAAGATATGGGCGTCTCTCCCGCAGGTATCGAGAAAAAACATACCGGTCATCATCATTTATTAGTCGACAAAGACTCTCTGCCTGCCTTTGATATGCCTATGGGCGGCGATGTTCAGCACTTTGGCGGTGGACAAACACAAACAACGCTAACCTTGCCTAAAGGGCAGCATACTTTACAACTTATTTTAGGCGATCATCACCATATCCCTCATAAGCCTGCGGTTGTTTCAAAGAAGATCACCATTACTGTTGAGTAATCCCCCTAGATTAATTTATTAGTCAATTAGGTAAGTACCCAAACTTTTGAATAGTAACGAATATATAGCTACTAATCTCTCGTTAGTAGCTATATATTTTCCCTTTACTCAGCGAGTAAGGTTTTTCAGAGTAATAACTACAGCGTGACAAACTCTTCTGCTGAGGTGGGATGAATAGCAATGGTGTTATCAAAATCAGCTTTTGTTGCACCCATTTTCATAGCAACAGCAAACCCTTGCAATAATTCATCGCTACCAAAACCAATGCTGTGTAAACCAACCACTTTTTCATCAGTGCCAGCACAAATTAACTTCATTCGTGTCGGATCACGATGATCTTCAGTGAGAGCTTGATACAGTGCCGTGAATTGTGAGTTATACACGGTAATATTTTCCTCACCGTATTGTGCAATCGCTTCGTCTTGAGTCAAGCCAACTGTACCGATAACCGGATGACTAAAGACTACCGTAGCAATGCCTGAACAATCTAAATGCTCTTCGGGTTTATTATTGAATAAGCGTTCACATAAACGACGTCCTGCAGCAACCGCTACCGGCGTTAATTGTGCACGGCCAGTGTTATCACCTACTGCATATATACCATCAACATTGGTATTTTGATATTTATCCGTTTCGATAAAACCACGTTCATTCATTGCAACGCCAGTAGCGGCTAAATTAATGTTATCGGTCGCTGGCTCACGGCCAATTGCCCATACTAAGGTTTCAACAGGCCCAATGCTTTTGCCATTAGTTAGATGTATTATTAAGGTACCGTCCGCTAATCTTTCGATACGCTCTGGCGTGCTGTGGTTATGTAATGTTGGACCATGTTTTGCCATTTGCTCTACTAAGGTATCACTCAGCATGTTATCAAAACCACGTAATGGCTTTTCTTTACGCACCAACAAATGCGCTTTTGAGCCCAACGCATGAAATACACCGGCTAACTCGACAGCAATATAACCAGCGCCAACAACAGCAACACTTTTAGGTTGCTCAGTTAAGGCAAAAAAACCATCGGAATCAATGCCGTATTCAGCACCTTCAATATTAGGCAGAGTGGGACGTCCACCTGTGGCAATAGTAATATGGTCTGCAGTGATTAACTCACCGTTTACTTCAACGGTATTTTTATCAACAAATTTGGCAAAGCCATCAATAACCGTTACATCATTAGCATCAAAGCCACGCTGATAAGCCGCATGAATACGTTTAATATATGCTTCTCTATTCGAGACTAATTTAGCCCAATCAAACTGAGGAGTGTCTTGAGTAAGATGTTGAGCAAAACCGTAGTCACTAGCATATTTTAATGCGTCAGATATCTGCCCGGCATACCACATCGCCTTTTTAGGTACACAACCAACATTTACACAAGTACCACCAATGTACTTGGCTTCAATAACTGCTGCCTTTTTACCTAACTTTGCCGCGCGGTTAGCTGATGCTATACCGCCACTGCCACCGCCAATGGCAAGATAATCAAAATGTTGTGTCATGGTTTCACTCATTAGTTAACGTATTGTTTAAATAGAATGTGGGCGCAAATTACGCTTTATTCAAGTATTAAAATAATAATATGTAATACTTTTTTCAGTAATTGGCAGCCTGTTTTTATCGGATTAGCTATTGGTAGAAATAAGCTCCATTTTATCTATCAACAGGTTTTGCATAATTTCCTCTGCTGGTCTTGGCTTACTATATAAATACCCTTGTATGTAATGACATTGTTTGGCCACTAAATAATTTAATTGCTCAACCGTTTCGACACCTTCTGCAATACAATGCATGTTCAGTCTTTTTGCTAATACGAGCGTGGTATCAACAATCGCTTCGTCTGCTTCATTAATACCAATGCCGGACACAAAGCTGCGATCTATTTTTATGATATCTAAAGGTAATTTTTTTAAATAAGATAATGATGAAAAACCTGTACCAAAGTCATCAAGCGCTATAGTCACACCTAGTGTAGATAACTTGTCCATGGTGGTAATAGCATTTTCAGGCTGTAAAATTAGCGAACTTTCTGTGATTTCAACACGCAGTATTTCTGCGGGTAACTGATAACGCGCCAATAACTCATTAATATATGAAACTATGTCTGCTTCAACAAAGTGCTGTACTGATAAATTTACCGACACATAAAATTCAGGTCGTATGGTGTGCCATTCTTTTAGATCTTTACATACTTGCTCAAGTGCGACTTCTGTCATAGTAATAATTAAATTTAGCTCTTCCGATAAGGGGATAAAGTCGTTTGGTGGCACTAAACCGGTAGGCGTTTGCCAACGCATTAACATCTCGACTCCCACGGCCTTACCCGTATAAGCATCAATAATGGGTTGGTAGTGGTTAATAAATTCATTATTTTTTACCGCTAATTTTAATGCAGACTCTTTATTCAAACGATCCATGGCTTCAACGTTCATTTGTGCAGTATAAAATTGAAAGTTACCTTTGCCAGCTTGTTTCGCATGATACATAGCAACATCAGCATGGCGTAATAATTCGTCTGAGTTAATACCGTCACTCGGGTATAATGCAATGCCGACACTTGCACCAACGCTGACTAAATTCCCATCCAAATCAACAGGCTGACCGATTGTATTAATGACTTTTTCTGCAATTCGTCCAAGTTGATTTTCATTAGCAAAACTCTCTAGTAACACAACAAATTCATCACCGCCAATACGTGCTACCGTATCATCGATACGTAATGCACCTTGTAAGCGTTTAGTAATTTCTCGTAGTAATAAATCACCAAAATCATGCCCTAAAGAGTCATTAACTTGTTTAAATCGATCGAGGTCAATAAAAAACACCGCAATGGAGGTGTCTCGTCGATTAGAAAAATCTATCGCATGTTTAATACGTTCGAGCAATAACGTACGATTAGGTAATCCGGTTAAATGATCATAATTTGCTAATAATCGCAATTCACTTTCAGCACTTTTCTGCGCACTAATATCCGTTAAAACAAACAAGTAATGTAAAGCATTAGTTACTGAACTAAGCCCTACAGTGACGTTGATAATGACGTGGTATTCATCCTTATTGGCGGTAACTATCAACTCTTCTCCACGCCAATGTTCCCCCTCTTTTAGCGAAAGCATTAATTTACGATAAAAACTGTAACGTTTCTGGCTGACACCTAATAGTTTGTCACTAAAATCAAACTCTTCTTCTGGCCAATCAAAAACAGCACGCATTGACTGGTTTGCCGTAATTCGGGAGATTTTTTCATCAATAATAAAAACCCAATCCTGGGTTTGCTGAAATGCATCTCCGTAATACTGCGCACGCTCTTCATTAGCACGAGACTCGGTAATATTGGTATAAGAACCTGTTACTCTGATAGGATGATTATTAACATCTACAGCAACAATTTTCCCTAAATCTTTATACCAAAACCACTGACCATCTGATGTTTTCAAACGATAGGTACAGGAAAAATTATCTTTTAGATTGGCACTACTGATAAAGAGCTGCCAACAATGAATAAAGTTATTATGATCTTCAGGATGAATGAGTGCTACATGCTCTTCTAAACTATAAAATAGCGCCTTTTCTCGGTAACCTAAATCTAAAGCAATGCGCTTACCAAACATTAAATTTTCATCGGCTTGCCAATCCCAGACCTCACTATTACTCCCAGTTAAGGCTAGTTGTAAGCGATTTTCTCGATATTTTACTTGCTCATGAACATCAAGTAATAATTGTTGCTGGATTTTACGATAACGATACCAAGTCACTGCCATTAATATTAAGGCGATAGAATAAAATAATATCGCTAAAGGTGAACGCCAAGGAGCAAAGCCTACGTTAAATTTAATATATACGGGTGAAGAGTACTCTCCTGTATAAGGCGATTTAGCTTGAATAGATAAGGTATGTTTACCTGAAGCGAGGCTAGGAAAGGTGACATGAGCTTCTCGACTTGCCGGAAAATCAATGTTGTCTTGTCCCGTTAAATGATATTTGTAGGTAATACTGTTCTCATTACCGTAAGAAAAAGTAGAAAAATCAATGCGAATACCGACATCATCATGATTAAGGTTAATAACGGCATTATTTTCAATGACTAAAGGTAGGATTAAATCTCGAGACAACAATTCTACGGCGGTAACTTTAACGGTCACATTTTCATTATCATGTATTTTTTTTAACTTTAACGGGTCAAAAATACTGAGACCTTCCATAGAGCCATAAACAAATGAACCATCCGCTAATTTTGCATAAGCCCTAGCATTAAATTCAGTCGCTCCAAGGCCATTTTTACGAGTGAAGTGACTTATATGTTGGTTGTCTGAATCCAACATAAATATACCATTATGGCTAGAGAACCAGATATCCCCAGATTCATCTGCCATTACACCGTAAACGTTATTTTCAATAATGGAGTTAGCTTTATGGTAAAAATATTTCTCTTTAAAATCAGGTAATGTTAAACCAATGAGACCTTTACCACTGAAACTTAACCAGAGCACTTGGTTTTTATCAATTGCCCAGTTATCGATATAAACATTTTCACCGGCGAGTATCCCTTCCAGTTGATAAAGCTGTAAAAATTCTCGTGTATTAACATTAAATCCCCATAAACCGTCATTGCTTGTGAGTAAAAACCAATCACTATTTGGTAATGAGCCCAAGAAATACAATAAACGTTCAGGAGAGAACTGTTTCGTAATTTCAGCTAAGGTATCAATTTGATAAGTAATTAAGTTTATTTTAAAAATACCTTTTTCATTCGTTAGCCATAAAAAATCACCTTCTTTTAGGATGTCAAATTGCTCCACTGCAAGCAGCTGATTAATTTCATCACTAAAAGGTAATGCTAATATTTTTTCCTGTTTTTTATCAAATAACAGTACACCTTGTGCCGTAGAAACAAGTAATTGCTCTGGTGTTAAAGTGACTAGGCTATAAATATGGCTTGTCGTATAGATACTTTTGGAATCACTGTTCACTAGAAAAGGGGTTACTCGCTGTCTAACTAGATCAATTAAATTCAAACCATTTGAGGTAGCAACCCAAAGAAAATCATTGTTGAGGCTGTCAGGTAAAGCATGCCATACTTCGTTATAACTCAAACTAGCAGGATTGTTTCTTTTATAACCATAGTTTTTAACTAATTCTTTTTGAGGGTTCCATTGGTAAACCCCTACGCTATTTGAGCCTAACCAAAAAACACCGTGATTATCTTTGATCAATGCTTTTATATTGTCATCGGTGATATTGTCAAAAAAATCACTAAAACCAAACAAAAACTCACTACTATTATTCAAAGTGTTAACTGCATACAAACCTTTATCAGAGGCTACATAAAGCATTTCCCCATCAAGTAATGTCTGCCATGCAGCCATATTTTCAATAAGCTGTTGGTAGTTTGGTAATGTCGATTCCCCCGCAATATATGCCTTAATCTGCGCTACGTTAATAGCATAAAACCCATCGAAAGAGCCTAGATATAAGGTATGATTATTATCAGCGTGTACGGTATATATTTTATTAAGTTCTTCGCTATTCGACTGTTTGGTATGATCAGCTTGTATTTGAGGTAACTTTTTCCAATCGTTTTTCTCAATATCATAGGCAAAAACACCTATCTTAGAAGCTAGGTAGATTACGCCATCATACAATGACATTTGAAATAGTGATAAATTACCTGCTAACTCTGATTCCAAGTCTATTACTTGCTGATATTCATTGGTAACTTGATTATAAACACCGAGCGTTTTTGATGTTAACAGCCATATTTTATTATCATAATCATTAATCAAGTCAGTAATATAGTAATCAAAGCCTTGCGCAAGTTTTATTGGGATATGCTGGTAACTATCAGTTTTAGGGTTATAGCTATAAAGTTTTCGGCCATCAACATTTAACCAAATCAAGCCATTTTCATCTTCAAGTACATTATAAATAGCAATATCTTCAAAGCTATTATCAGGCCCAGGTAATTGCCTAACTTTATTACCGTCATAAATATTGACACCATTTTCAGTAGCTAGCCAAATGAAACCGGTTTTGTCTTGAATAATTGAATTAATACTACCTTGTGATAAACCATCATCAACCGATAAATGATCTAAGGATAGGTTTTCTATTGCCGCATAACTATTAGGTGCGACTATAGCGCAAATAAAAATAACGCTAAAGAAAATGCTTAACATTAGTCGACAGGAAATAAGTAATCTCTTAAGCATCGTCACTCAACAACAGAATTAATTATAAGATTATAAAGGTCACATAAAATATAGTTTACGATGTCGTTGTGCAAACAAAAATCAATAAAAAAGCAACTGCTAACAACAGATTTACTTACGCTATACAATAAAATCACATCAACTAGGTAATCGAATAAAACATTAACAATGTTTATGTGGTGAATATTTTATAACTATTGTCTGAATAGCCTTGAATAAAGCCTCTCTAGGTCTTACATCTCTTATAACATAAACTAATTTTTAAGCATTATGACCAATCCATTATTAGTATCTAGCGAACTACCTGCCTTTTCAAAAATTAAGCCTGAACATGTAAAACCTGCTGTTGAGCAATCGATAAGCGATTGTAAAAAAGTTATTGAGCAAGTACTCGCTAATAATGAGGTATTTACTTGGGAAAACTTAGTATTACCTATTGATGAAGTTGATGATGTGCTATCTAAACTTTGGTCACCTGTTTCCCATATGAATTCAGTGGTAAGTAGTGATGAATTACGTGATGCGTACGAATCTTGCCTACCCCTTTTATCCGAATATGGTACCTTTGTTGGTCAACATGAAGGTTTATATCAAGCCTACCTTAGCGTTAAAAATAGTAACCAATTTGAACAGCTCGATGTAGCGCAACAAAAAGTTATTACCAATGCGCTGCGCGACTTTACACTATCAGGTATTGCTTTAAGTGATGAAGATAAAAAGCGTTACGGTGAAATAGCGACTCGATTATCAGAACTCAGCTCAAGCTTTAGCAATAACGTGCTTGATGCTACTCATGCCTTTAGTATAACCATTGAAAATGAAAATGAGCTTACTGGTTTGCCAGAGAGTGCCTTAGCGGCTGCAAAAGAGCTTGCCACAGCAAAAGAACAACAGGGTTTTACTTTTACCCTTGATATTCCAAGTTATCTACCGGTAATGATGTATTGTGATAATGCTGATTTGCGTGAGCAACTTTATACGGCATTTGTTACTCGTGCGTCAGATCAGGGGCCTAATGCTAATGAATTTGATAATAGTGCCATCATGAATGAGTTACTAAACTTGAGACATGAGTTAGCTAACTTGCTCGATTTTGACAACTATGCCCAACACTCACTAGCCACTAAAATGGCCAATACCACGAATGAAGTCATGGCGTTTCTTGAAAATTTAGCGATTAAGTCACAGCATCAAGGTAAACAAGACTTTAAAGAACTAAGCGACTTTGCTGCCAGTGAGTTCAAGCAAGATAACTTACAGGCTTGGGATCTGGCTTATTACAGCGAAAAGTTAAAACAAAGTCGTTACGCCATTTCAGATGAACAATTACGCCCATATTTTCCTAAAGACAAAGTTGTTTCTGGCCTATTTGAAGTGGTCCACAAGTTATTTGGACTGTCTATAAAACATCGTGAAGGTGTTGATGTATGGCATGACGATGTTAACTTTTATGATGTATTTGATAAATCAGGTGAAAGACGAGGTAGCTTTTACCTTGACCTTTATGCACGTGAGAAAAAGCGTGGCGGAGCTTGGATGGATGACTGTGTTGGTCGAAGCCAGCTAGCTGATGGCTCTATTCAATACCCAGTTGCCTATTTAACTTGTAACTTTAACGGCCCTGTAGGCAATCAACCGGCATTATTTACTCATGATGAAGTAGTTACCTTATTCCACGAGTTTGGCCATGGCATTCATCACATGTTAAGCCAAATAAACGCCAGCAGCGTCGCCGGTATTAATGGTGTTCCTTGGGATGCGGTAGAGCTTCCGAGCCAATTTTTAGAAAACTGGTGCTGGCAACCAGAGGCACTCACCTTTATTTCTGGACACTTTGAAAGTGGCGAGCCATTGCCTCAGGCAATGTTAACTAAAATGTTGGCGGCAAAAAACTTCCAATCGGCGATGCAAATGTTACGTCAAATTGAGTTCAGCATCTTTGATTTCACTATGCATGAAAGCTTTAACCCCAAGGCATTGAACAATGAAAAACACATTCAACAAGTACTCGATAATGTTAGAACTAAGTACTCAGTAGTAACAGCACCTGAATTTAACCGCTTCCAACATGGTTTTAGTCACATCTTTGGTGGTGGCTATTCAGCAGGCTACTACAGCTACAAATGGGCAGAAGTATTATCTGCAGATGCCTTTGGTTTATTCGAAGAGCAAGGTATTTTTAATGAAGAAACCGGTCAGTCATTCTTAACCAATATTTTAGAAAAAGGCGGCAGCGAAGAGCCTAGTGAATTATTTAAAAACTTCAGAGGTAGAGCACCAGAAATTGATGCGTTATTACGTCACACTGGCATCGAAGCTTAACTGAGTAAATAAATCATAATGACATACGAATCGTTTAAATCATTATACCAGCGTGCCGCCGATCGCAAAGGTGGCACACAGGCACTTGAGCTATTGTTAGGCAAAAGAATATTGGGTAAGAAATTGCTCGATGATAACGCCGCAGAGCAAAGTATAAGCCAACTCACTGACGATAGAGTTTTAGCCGCTTTTACCAAACAAATTTTTAAATCTGGCTTTGTTTGGCGAGTTGTTGAAAATAAATGGCCTGACTTTGAGGAGCAATTTTTTAATTTTAATATTGAAAAAATGCTGATGATGCCAGAGGAAATGTTGGAACGAAAAGCGGCAGATCCGAAAATTATTCGTAATTATAATAAAGTAAAAACGATTAAAGCTAATGCACAGATGATTTTTGATATCACACTAGATAAAGATATCAGCTTTGCGCAATTTATAAATGACTGGCCAAGTGAAGATATCATTGGCTTATGGGCTTACTTGAAAAAGCATGGTCAACGCTTAGGTGGTAATACCGGTCCATACGCGCTTAGATTATTAGGTAAAGATACCTTTATTTTAAGCAGTGATGT
>MAAB01029023.1_pt1 | contig 21789 bp, 17 predicted proteins | sample 1115991 | NCBI WGS metagenome assembly MAAB01 (sample SAMN04961124, study PRJNA320927) | seawater metagenome | isolation source: sample BD02T18 sea water enriched with oil for 18 days | place: USA:Gulf of Mexico | collected 2013-07-27
GATCACGAGCACATTGCTATTAAAGAAGCAAACAACCTTGGTATCCCAGTAATTTCTGTTGTTGATACTAACTCAAACCCTGATGGCGTTGATTACGTTGTTCCAGGTAACGATGATGCAATTCGTGCTGTCACTTTATACTGTGATGCTGTTGCTAACTCAGTGCTTAGCGGCCGTGAGCAAAACATCGTAGTACAAGCTGAAAAAGACGGTTTTGTTGAAGCTGAGTAATCTTAGTTAACAATACGTTTATTTTCTATTGCCACAAAAGCACGCTTTTGTGGCAACTTATTTAATATTTATACCCTACATTGATTTACTGATAATTCAAATTAGGGGATAACTGAAAACCGAGGAATTAACTCATGGCAATTACTGCTGCAATGGTTAAAGAACTTCGTGCACGCACAGCTGCGGGCATGATGGATTGTAAAAATGCTTTAGTAGAAGCTGAAGGCGACATGGAACTTGCGATTGAAAATATGCGTAAGAACGGTCAAGCTAAAGCGGCTAAGAAAGCTGGTAATATCGCTGCTGAAGGTGCTATTTTAATTAAAACTGCTGGCGGCGTTGCTGCATTAGTTGAAGTTAACTGTCAAACTGATTTCGTAGCAAAAGATGATAACTTCTTAGGTTTTGCTAACGAAGTTGCTGATGCGGCCCTTGCTTCAAAAGTAACAATCGCAGAGCTACAAGCACAATTCGAAGAAAAGCGTATTACGCTTGTGACTAAAATTGGTGAAAACATCAATGTTCGTCGCGTAGAATACATTGAAGGTGTTACTTTAGCATCATATAGCCATGGCGCTACTATTGGTGTTGTTGTTGCTGGTGAAGGTGATGCAGAATCACTTAAGCATATTGCTATGCACGTTGCTGCAAGCAAGCCTGAGTTCTTAACTCCTGATGACGTTCCCGCTGATGTTGTTGCCAATGAAAAGCGCATTCAAATCGAAATGGCGATGAACGAAGGCAAGCCTGAAGAAATCGCTGAGAAGATGGTTACAGGCCGCATGAAGAAGTTTACAGGTGAAGTTTCTTTAACTGGTCAAGCTTTCATCATGGAACCTAAGAAAACTGTTGGTGCTGTTCTTACTGAGAAAGGTATCACTGTTTCTAACTTCGTACGTTTAGAAGTTGGTGAAGGTATCGAGAAGAAAGAAGAAGATTTCGCTGCTGAAGTAGAAGCACAGATTGCTGCTGCTAAAGCTTAATTCGTTTTATTTGATAGTTTAGTTTTATTACTAGCAGAATCAAATAGCCTGAATTACTAAAAAACGTCTACTTTGGTAGGCGTTTTTTTATGCCTATTTTTTACTCTTTATGGAATAAAAATAGAGTTTTTTCAGTTTAGACTATCGTGTGTGGGCTAAACGTATTAAAATAGCCGCGGTCTTTTGACCTCGGCTATTTTTTTGCTTAAATTTTATTACTTTAACCGCGACAGGAATTTCTCCCTATGACAACCAATCCTAAACCTGCTTATCGACGAATTCTATTAAAACTCAGTGGTGAAGCGCTAATGGGGGACGAGGGTTTTGGAATTGATCCTAAAGTACTTGACCGCATGGCTCAAGAAATCAAAGAGCTGGTAGAAATGGGTATCCAAGTGGGTCTAGTTATCGGCGGTGGTAATTTATTTCGTGGTGCTGGTTTAGCTGAAGCCGGTATGAATCGTGTTGTTGGCGATCAAATGGGTATGCTTGCTACCGTAATGAATGGCTTAGCAATGCGTGACGCGCTACATCGTGCATTTGTAAATACACGTTTGATGTCAGCCATAGATTTAGCCGGTGTATGTGAACGTTACAATTGGGCAAATGCCATCAGTTTATTAAAATCTGGTCGTGTAGTGATTTTTTCTGCTGGTACAGGTAATCCATTTTTCACTACAGATTCAGCAGCATGTTTACGCGGTATAGAAATCGAAGCTGATGCTGTATTTAAAGCAACAAAAGTTGATGGGATATATTCAGAAGATCCAGTGAAAAACCCCGAAGCTGAGCTTTATACTGAACTAAGTTATGATGAAGTACTCGACAAAGAATTAAAAGTGATGGACTTAGCTGCCTTTACTTTAGCACGTGATCATAATATGCCTATTCGTGTATTTAATATGAATAAAGCTGGTGCATTGAAATCTGTCATTATGGGCGGTAGTGAAGGCACAGTGATTTCACACAAAAAACGTATTGAGACTTAAGTCAAAACTAAGAGTGAGTAAGCCTAGAGGGATACAAAACCTGGGCTTAAATTAACTTATTAATATTTAGGGAAATTATCGTGATAGATGAAATAATTGAAGATGCTCAAGACCGTATGGGCAAAAGTATCGATGCTTTGAAAACTAGTTTGACTAAAATAAGAACGGGTCGTGCACATGCCTCATTATTAGATAATATTGTTGTTGAATATTACGGCATGGATACCCCATTAAATCAAGTAGGTAATGTTTCAGTGCCTGATGCACGTAATCTTTCTATTACGGTTTTTGATAAAGGTATGATTTCAGCTGTTGAAAAAGCAATTATGAAATCTGATTTAGGTTTAAATCCTCAATCGAATGGCACGCTAATACGTATTCCATTACCACCGCTTACAGAAGAACGTCGTAAAGATTTGGTTAAAGTAGTTCGTGGTGAAGCCGAAGGCGGCAAAGTTGCTATCCGTAATATTCGCCGTGATGCAAATTCTGATTTTAAAAGTCTGTTAAAAGAAAAGGAAATCAGTGAAGATGATCATCATCAAGCTGAAGATTCAATTCAAAAGATCACCGATATTTTTGTGAAGCAAGTGGATGAAGTGCTTGTGAAGAAAGAAGCGGAACTAATGGAAATATAAGTTCTTCTAATAAAATAACGCCATGTTGCTGCTATTCAGTCAACTGGCGTTTTTTTATTAATAGTGACTTAGATAATAAATGGAAAATTGTTAAGTGAATAAAATCGAAGTTTTAGCTGAACAGGCTGATAATAAAAATATTCCTCAACATATTGCTATCATCATGGATGGTAATGGTCGCTGGGCACAGCTACAAGGTAAGGGACGAGTTTCAGGGCACAAAGCTGGTGTTGAATCAGTGCGAGCGGTTGTTGCTAGTGCACGAAAATCGAATATTAAAGCGTTGACACTCTTCGCTTTTAGTAGTGAGAATTGGCAACGCCCGGCAAAAGAAGTTGGTGTACTGATGGATTTGTTTATGTATGTGTTAACTAAAGAAGTTAAGCGTTTACATAAGCATAATATTCGCTTTCAAGTGGTGGGTGATTTAAGCCGTTTTTCTGATAAATTACAAAAAAACATTGCTAAATCAGAGCAACTTACCGCAGATAATACAGGTTTAGTTTTATCTATTGCAGCAAATTATGGTGGTCGTTGGGATATCGTTCAAGCGGCTAAAAAATTAGCCTCTGATGTCAAGCAAGGCACTATGACCCTTGATGATATCAACGAAGAGTCACTCAATGAGCAAACCTGTCTAGCAGACCTCCCTACATTAGATCTGCTCATTCGTACCGGTGGTGATTATCGCATTAGTAATTTTCTCTTATGGCAAGCAGCTTATGCTGAACTTTATTTCACAGATACGCTATGGCCTGATTTTAATGAAATGCAATTTCTAGAAGCCATTAGCTGCTTTGATCACCGTGAGCGTCGTTTTGGTAAAACTGGCGAACAAGCAAGAAACGCAAAAATATAGTTAGCAAACAATATAATTAAGAAAAATATAATTAAAAACAGCAAGCCGAGTACCAGTACTCAGAGCTTGCCTGACTAGCGTATAGTCCATTAAACTATCTACTAAAAATAAAAGGGTAGCCCTTGTTAAAACAACGAATTATAACGGCTTTAATATTAGCACCAGCTGCAGTCTCAGCAATTTTCTATTTACCCATTAGCTATTTCGCAGGACTTTTAATGGCAATTATTGCCATAGGTGCATGGGAATGGGCCCGTTTTATGGGGTTGGTTAATACTATTCAACGTTTAGGCTATGTTGTAATGACTAGCGCTTTAATAGCGCTTTTATGGTTTATGTTACCGGTGGATGAAACATGGTTAGTGATATCTGGTATACAACATGAAATTACTTCAATGCTGTGGTTAAGTACTATTTGGTGGTTATTCGCTGCTTTTTTGATGTTTTCATACCCCAAGTCGAGCCCCTTTTGGGCCAATAATAAATTTATAATTGCATTATTTGGTTGGTTAACTTTAGTACCTACATGGCTTGCCTTTATGGTTTTGCGTACTAATGATTATATGTTAGATGAGTTTCAAGGTGCGCAGTTGTTGATGTACTTGTTTATGCTGGTGTGGAGTGCGGATGTAGGTGCCTACTTTGTCGGAAAATCACTCGGTAAACATAAACTAATGCCCAATGTTAGCCCTGGGAAAACCATTGAAGGTTTTTTAGGTGGTGTTGTTTGTGCTGGCATATTAACCGTGATAGTCGGAATTTCATTACAATGGTCAAGTGATAAATTCATGACTGCATTGTTAGTGACACTATTGATTACCTCAATTTCTGTTTTAGGTGATTTAACCGAGAGTATGTTTAAACGACAAGCTGGGGTTAAAGATAGTGGTACTATACTACCCGGTCATGGCGGTATCTTAGATAGAATAGATAGTCTAACGGCAACAGCACCTGTTTTTGCTCTTTGTTACCTATTACTTGCTTGATAGTTTCTTTATTTTCTAGCATTTTGATAAATTAATTGGGGTAAATACGTGTCTAAACGTCAACTTTGTATATTAGGTTCAACGGGCTCTATTGGTTGTAGTACTCTCGATGTGGTAAGACTCCACCCTGATCGTTTTCAAGTAATCAGTTTAGCTGCTTTTACTAGTGTTGAGGTGATGTTTGAGCAATGTATTGAATTTAAACCATCGCAAGTAGTGCTAGTTTCTAGTGAGCATGCCTCTTTGCTTTCTCAAAAACTACTTGATGCTGATGTTAGTGATATTGCCGTGTTATCAGGCAAACAAGCCTTAATTGACATTGCCGAGTGTCAAACTTCAGATACAGTGATGGCATCCATTGTCGGCGCCTCTGGTTTGTTACCCACACTCGCAGCCGTGAATGCCGGGAAACGTGTGCTATTAGCAAATAAAGAAGCTTTGGTGACATCAGGCGCTATTTTTATGGCTGCTGTGAAAGCCTCTGGGGCAGAACTTTTGCCTATCGACAGTGAGCATAATGCCATTTTTCAATGTTTGCCATCTCAGCAACAAACTAAAATAGGGGAGTGCCAACTGCTTGCTAACGGTATCAGTAAGATATTGTTAACTGGCTCTGGCGGACCGTTTAGAACCCGAGCTATAGAAACCCTCGAATCTGTAACACCTTCAGAGGCATGCGCCCACCCCAACTGGGATATGGGCCGTAAAATATCAGTTGATTCAGCCACTATGATGAATAAAGGCCTTGAATTTATTGAGGCTAAGTGGCTCTTCAATGTTGAGGCTGAAGATATTCAAGTAGTCTTACATCCCCAAAGCACTATACATTCAATGGTACAATACAAAGATGGTTCGGTGATCGCGCAAATGGGCAATCCAGATATGCGTACCCCAATAGCCCACGCTTTGAGTTTTCCTGATCGTATTGAATCGGGTGTAGCACCGCTAGATTTTTTTAATACTAGCTCTTTTGATTTTCAAGTTGTTGATTTTGAAAGGTATCCAAATCTAAAACTCGCGATTGAAGCGTGTAAACAAGGTCAAGCTGCTTGTACTGCCCTTAATGCAGCCAATGAAATAGCTGTCGCTGCTTTTTTAGACGAAAAAATAAAATTTACCGATATTTATAAAATAAATGAAACTTCTGTGAAAAAATTTGTCTCACAGAAGGTAGATAATATTAATGAGGTCATTGCCCTAGATGAGCAAGCGCGTTCATTTGCGCAAACATTGTTAACAGATTTCTTGCAAACAATGTCGGTATTGCGAAAGGGTAATAAGTAACATGATTGATTTTTTTTGGAACCTAGGATCTTTTGTTATTGCTTTAGGTATCCTAGTCACAGTACACGAATATGGCCATTTTTGGGTTGCTAGAAAAAACGGTGTTAAAGTTGAGCGATTTTCTGTTGGTTTTGGTCGACCACTTTGGCGAAAAATAGGCAAAGACGGCACTGAATATGTTTTGGCAATAATACCTTTAGGTGGCTATGTCAAAATGTTAGATGAGCGTGTTGATGATGTTCGGCCCGAAGATAAAGATAAAACATTTAACGCGAAAACGGTTTACCAGCGTATCGCTATTGTCGCAGCAGGCCCTTTGGCTAACTTTATTTTTGCGATACTTGCTTTGTATATAATGTTCCTCATTGGTGTTCCAAGTGTAAAACCAATGATTGGCAATATTATACCAAGCTCAATTGCAGCAAAAGCTAATCTAACAAAGGACACAGAGATTGTTAGTGTCGCGGGCAGTACAACTCGGGACTGGCAAGACGTTAACCTTGCGCTAATTGGGCAAATTGGCAATAAAGAAATTACAATTAGAACGAAAAAAGGTGATAGCCAATATGTTTCTACTTTTACCTTAGATACCAGTAATTGGCAGTTCTCGCCAGAGAAAATGTCGGCCTTAACAAGTTTAGGTATTACGCCTTTTAGACCTAAAGTACATAATGAATTGGCTGCTGTGGCAGAAGCGAGTCCTGCTGAGTTGGCTGGTCTTTTAGTCGGTGATAAGCTCATTGCTGTTAATGAGATATTGACCGATGACTGGATAGCTTTTGCTAAAGAGATAAAGCGCTTCCCAAAAGAAAAAGTGCCACTAACTATTAATCGCCAAGGTAAGATCATAACTTTATCTGTGATTCCTAATGCAGTAAAACAATCTGGAAAGATCATCGGATATATTGGTGTTGCTCCTAAAGTAGATGCATGGCCAAAATCATTATTAATTGAATTAAGCTATGGGCCTATTGATTCTCTCAAAGAAAGTGCTCAGCGTACTTGGAATTTGACAAGTTTAACATTCAGTATGATAGGGAAACTTATTACTGGCGATGTATCGGTAAAAAATCTAAGTGGCCCTATTGGTATTGCTCAAGGTGCAGGTAATAGTGCAGGTCATGGTTTTGTATACTTTCTAGGCTTTTTAGCGTTAATTAGTATTAATTTAGGAATAATTAACCTTTTACCGCTTCCAGTACTTGATGGCGGACACTTACTCTATTATCTTATAGAGCTTTTAACTGGTAAAGAAGTGCCAGAGAAAATTCAAGAGACAGGATTTAAGTTTGGCGCGTTAGCATTATTAATGTTGATGGCTATTGGTTTATTTAACGATTTTAGTCGTGTTCTGGGTTGAATCATTGTAAAAAAATTTGCCAATATTACGTTTATAAAAGCGTGCGACAAAGAAGTAACTGAAAAATTTTAAGAAATAAATGTAAGAATAATTTTACGTTAAACAGTTTGAAGGAAGGATACGCTCTATATTGCTATTAAGCTTTATGAGATTTCAAAGGAAGGATAAAGGAAGTCGAAGAGGCTAGTTTTAAGGTTAAAGCCTTAACACTCTAATATTATAGACTAAGAATCATTTAATGAACTCAGTCTAGTGTTAGAGTCACTGCAGTATATTGAGTGTGTAGCTAACCGTTTTTATAAAAAGAAGTAACGAAGTTTATAATATATGATCATGAAAAAAATTGCCTTAACCCTACTCTTAGGTGCGCTAGGAACATCAGTACCTACTGCTCAAGCTGCATCAAGCTTTCAAGTTGAAGACATCGAAGTTAAGGGTCTACAACGTGTTGCTTTAGGGGCCGCGTTAACTCATATTCCTTTCAATGTTGGTGATGAACTTAATGACTTTCGAATTTCACAATCGATAAAGGCCTTATATCAAGCCGGTCACTTTAATGATATTCGAGTTTTTCGTGATGGTAACCGTCTGGTCTATCGTGTTAGAGAACGAGAAACTATAAGTGAAATTCTGTTTGATGGTAATAGTGACCTTAAAGATGAACAGCTAACAGAAAGTCTTGATGGCAGTAATATTCGTGTAGGTGAAACCCTTGATCGCACCGTTATCTCTGGTATAGAAATGGGGTTAGAGAACTTCTATCATAGTGTCGGTAAGTACAATGCTAAAGTCACTGCTAAAGTTACTCATTTACCAAGAAACCGAGTTAATTTAGAGTTTTCTTTTGTTGAGGGCGATTCCGCAGCTATCAAGCAAATAAATATTGTCGGTAACGAGGTTTTTTCTGATACTGAAATTCTGGATAAAATTGAGTTAACGTATGATTCCCCTTGGTGGAATTTTATGGCGCAAGATAGATACCAGAAGCAAACGTTACAAGGGGATATGGAAACGATTAATAGTTATTATCTTAATCGTGGCTACTTGCGCTTTAAGGTAGACTCTACTCAAGTATCAATGACACCAGATAAAAAAGCGGTTTATATTGCCCTTAACGTCAGTGAAGGTGAAACTTATACCATCAGTGGTGTTGATTTTGTCGGGGATATGGCAGGTTTTGAAAATACCATCCGTGCTATTAACCCATTACAAGCAGATGAGCTATATAACGGTGCAGAGGTTACTTATACTGAAGAAGTTATTAGTAAATTCTTAGGGCGCTATGGTTATGCTTACCCTAAAGTGAGAACCATTCCAGAGGTGAATGATGAAAACCACACCGTTAAATTATCAATATCAGTTGACCCAGGGAAGCGCGTTTATGTAAATCGTATAAACTTCACGGGTAATCATGTCACTGCTGATAACGTATTACGCCGTGAAATGCGACAAATGGAGGGTGCCTGGTTATCTAACAGTGTGGTCGAGTCATCAAAGTCCTGGCTACAACGTCTACCATATATGGAAACTGTTGAGTTTGAAACTAAGCAAATTGAAGGTGAAGATGACTTAGTTGATATCGACTTTACCGTCAAAGAGCAGCCTTCAGGGTCATTTAATGCGGGTATAGGTTACGGTTCAGAAACAAAATTAAGCATTAATGCTGGTGTACAACAAAATAACTTTTTAGGTACTGGTAATCAACTTGGTTTTAATATAGCGAGAAATAGTTATCAGAAAAATGCCACGATCTCGTACACTGACCCTTACTTTACCGTTGATGCTGTTTCGCTTGGTGGACAGGTGTATTACAGTGAGTATGATGCTGGCAATGCCAACTTGGTTGAATATAAAAACAAAACCTTTGGCTTAGGTCTTAATTGGGGTTTTCCAGTCAATGAATATCTTCGTTTAAACTTTGGTGTAGGTTGGAAATATAACCAAATATCACAATTACAAGCATATGATCAAATTCAAAACTTTTATGACATCTATGCCGACCCTAACGATCCCGATGGCCAACTTGCCTTTAAAACGTTAGATTTAAATGCGGGGTTATCGCGAAGTACATTAAACCGAGGAACTTTCCCTACGTCAGGCTCTCAACAAAGATTTAATGCGAAAATGACGTCACCAAAGTCTGATTTACAATACTTCAAACTAAACTATGATGCTAAATTTTACTTCCCACTAACACGAAGTCAAAAATGGTCAGTATTAACGCGTATACAGTTAGGTTACGCCAATGGTTACGGAAGCGTTGATGGCAATGATCAATTATTACCATTTTGGGAGAACTTTAGTGCAGGTGGTTCTGATTCTTTGCGTGGTTTTGAAAATAACAGCGTTGGACCTCGCGCAGTATACCGTAGTCCGAAACAACTCCCCGGTGGTGGTTGTTGTTTAGGCCCTGACAATGACTCTATTGCTTTATCGCAAAGCTCTGTCGGTGGTAATGCGATGGCACTTGCGGGTTTAGAATTAATAGTGCCAACGCCTTTCTTAGATGAAAGTTACTCAAACAGCGTACGTACCAGTATTTTTTGGGACGCTGGTACCGTTTGGGACACAGAATTTAACATGGCAAGTTATTCCAATTTATCGCCTGAAGAATTCGCTAAAATTGATGACTATTCAGATCCAGGGCGCTTTCGTAGCTCCGCAGGTATTTCATTGCAATGGCTTTCGCCAATGGGACCAATGATTTTTAGTTTTGCTAGATCGGTTAGAGAAGAAGAGGGTGATGATTTATCATTCTTTAGCTTTAACATAGGAAAAACATTTTAAAATGCAGGTTTTAACTGCGTGAAATGAATTAATCTTGTTATATTAATCGGCAGGTATACTTACTCTGTGAAAATTGCAAGTAACAAATAATAAATAAAGGGGAACAACGTTGAATAAAGTTATCAAAACTATGGTTATGGGCGTCGCAGCATCAGGTATGTTATTAGCAAGTTCAGCTATGGCAGCAGATCAAAAAATTGGGGTAGTTAACTTTCAAGAAGTGATGAGTAAAATACCGCAAACGGCCGCATTAATGCAAAGCTTAGAAGCCGAATTTAAAGACGAAAAAGCTATTATTACACAGCTTGAAAAAGATATTAAATATTATCAAGAAAAGCTCAAGCGTGATGGTTCATTAATGAGCGTAAAAGAAAAAGAAGAGCTTAATGTAAAAGTTAAGTCTCTATTTCAAGAATACCAAGTAAAAGGGAAAGCTTTGCAAGAAAAAGCTAGCCAACGTCAAAACCAAGAAACTAATAAAATTATAGCCTTAGTTCGTCAAGCGGTAGACAATATTGCAGTTAAACAAGATTATGACTTAGTGCTTTCTCAACAAGCTGTGGTTTATGCTAAACCAGATGCTAGCCTCACTGATATTGTGGTAGAGCAAGTAAGTAAACTTAAATAGGCTACTTAATTATCATTAAGACAGATACTTATGTTACTAATCACAGTAAAGGCCCATTATGACTTACACGTTAGCTGAAATTGCTATCAAGCTAGACGCTAAATTAATAGTGCCAGCAGCGCTAGAACAGCAAGCACTAACTAAAATCAGTGGCTTAGCAACCTTAGCAAATGCTGGCACAGGAGATATAGCTTTTCTTGCTAATAGTAAATATAAGCAACAACTGAGTTCAACTAATGCGAGTGCCGTTATTGTATCCCCTGATGCCGTAGAATGCTGTCCAGTGAGTGCACTTGTTATGGATAACCCCTATATGGGCTATGCCATGCTTGCGAGTTTACTCGATAGTACCCCAAAAGTGTCTTGTGGGATTCATCCCAATGCTGTTATTGCCGAAGATGTTTTTATCGGTGAAAATGTTAGCGTTGGCGCTAATACGGTTATTGAGTCAGGTGTACAATTAGCTAATAACGTTAGTATTGGTGCAGGCTGCTTTATTGGTCATGGTGCTAAAATTGGTGAGTCAACGACACTCTGGGCCAATATTACTATTTATCATCGAGTAGAAATTGGCCATCATTGCTTAATTCAGGCAAACACCGTTATTGGCTCGGATGGTTTTGGCTATGCGCCTGTAACAGGTCAGTATAAATGGCATAAAATTCCACAGCTTGGCAGCGTAATTATTGGTAATCATGTTGAGATTGGTGCGAGTACTACTATTGACAGAGGGGCACTGGATAATACTGAAATAAAAGATGGTGTAATTTTAGATAACCAAATTCAAATAGCTCACAATGTCATCGTTGGCGAAAATACTGCCATAGCAGGTTGTACTGTTATTGCTGGTAGCACAGTCATAGGTAAAAATTGTACTATTGCTGGTCTGGTAGGCGTTAATGGTCATATCACTATTGCCGATAACTGTGTATTTACTGGTATGGCAATGGTAACTAAGAATATCACTCAAGCGGGGGTGTATTCTTCTGGTATGCCAGTAGTACCAAATAAAGAATGGAATAAAAATAATGCGAGACTTAAACGACTCGATAGCTTGACTAAACGTGTTAAAGAGTTAGAAAAATTACTCGCGAAAAACTAGCTATTAACCCCACCAATGAGTAAAATACTCCAAAGTCTTTCTATCACTCAAGACGACGCTGACGTAAATATAGTGAGCGGTTAGCTAATTTATTAGTTAATCGCGCTAGCCAACAAGGAATATTCATTTGGAAACTGTAAAAAAACCTATCGATCTTAACGAAATAAAAACGTTGATACCTCACAGATACCCGATGTTATTAGTAGATAAAGTTATTGATCATGAACCAGGTAAAACGTTACATGCTATTAAAAATGTCACGATAAACGAGCCTGTTTTTACGGGGCATTTTCCTGAGTTAGCAATTTTTCCAGGTGTTTTGATTTTAGAGGCGTTAGCACAGGCGACAGGTATTTTGGGTTTTAAAAGCACAGAAGGACGTGATGCCAATGAGATGTATTTATTTGCCTCAATAGATAAAGCTAAATTTAAAAAACCAGTATTACCAGGAGACACCATGCACTTGCATGTTGAGTTTATTAAAGAACGTCGAGGTATGTGGAAGTTCTATGGTGAAGCTAGGGTTGATGGTAAAGTGGTTTGTAGTGCCGATCTTATGTGTGCAAGACGTCCTTTATAAATTGCCATTACATCTGTTATTTAGAAAACGCTTACTTACCTATTAGAAGATTAAATGTATGATTCATCCTCAAGCTATTATTGAACCAGGTGCCGTTATCGGCAAAAATGTTTCCATAGGTCCATGGACTTATATCGCTAGTAACGTTGTTATTGGTGATAACTGTGAAATCAGCTCGCATGTGGTTATTAATGGCCCAAGCCGTATTGGTAAAGGTAACCGTATTTTTCAATTTGCCAGTATTGGTGAAGACTGTCAGGACATTAAATACGCTGGCGAACCAACCGAATTGATCATTGGTGACAACAATACTTTTCGAGAGTCTTGCACTGTTCACCGTGGCACGATTCAAGATAAGAGTATTACTCAAATTGGCAGTAACAATTTATTTATGGCTTATACCCATGTCGCCCACGATTGTATCGTTGGTAGTCATTGTATTTTTGCAAATAATGCTTCTATTGCAGGTCACGTCCATGTCGGTGATCATGCCATTATTGGCGGCATGGTAGGTGTTCATCAATTCTGTCATATTGGCGCTCATAGTTTTATTGCTGGTAATGCCTTAATACTGAAAGATGTACCTGCTTATGTTATGGCTTCAGGTCAACCGGCAAAACCATTTGGCTTAAATAGTGAAGGGTTAAAGCGCCGTGGTTTTACTAAAGAGACTATTTTAACAATAAAACGTGCCTATAAAGTACTATATCGCCAAGGGCTTTCTGTTGAAGAAGCATTAAGTGCTATCAGTGACATGCCTGAACAATCTCCAGAATTACTAGCATTTTGTAATTCAATCAAAGAATCTAATCGCGGTATCATTCGTTAAACATGTGCCGTTAGTACTTGTATTAAGTATTCATCTTAATACAAGTACTATTAACTCTAAGTACCTTTAACGCCTATGACTACTCAAAATCAAAATGCTGACCCACAAACTATCTTTGCCATTGTTGTTGGTGAACATTCAGGTGATACGCTCGGTGCAGGCCTTATAACTTCCTTACGCCAGACTCATCCGAATGCTAAATTCATCGGTATTGGCGGTCCCAAGATGCAAGCATTAGGTTTTGAAAGCCTATTCGCTATGGACGAATTATCGGTCATGGGACTCGTTGAAGTGCTTGGCCGAATCAGACGTTTATTACATGTCCGTAAAACCTTAACCGATTTTTTTATTACTAATAAACCTGATGTGTTTATTGGTATTGATGCACCTGACTTTAATATAGGTCTTGAATTAAAGCTTAAAAAACAAGGTATTAAAACTGTTCATTATGTTAGCCCGTCAGTTTGGGCGTGGCGTGAAAAGCGTATTTTCAAAATAGCCAAAGCAACAGACATGGTCTTAGCTTTGTTGCCTTTCGAAAAAGCATTTTATGATAAGCACAATGTGCCTTGCACCTTTGTTGGTCATCCTCTTGCAGATGATATTCCGATGCAAAGTGATAAAGTTTTAGCTAGGAATAATCTTGGTTTAGCACAGGATAAAAAAATTCTGGCATTGATGCCGGGTAGCCGTGGCGGTGAATTATCACGTTTACTTGAAGACTTTTTTGAAAGTGCTAAGCAATTGCAAGATCAAGATAGTGAGCTGCTTTTTGTGGCGCCTATGATCAGTGAGCAGAGAGTCGAGCAATTTAAAACCCTTAAAGCAGAGTTTGCTCCTGACTTAACTGTAGAGATTATCCTTAATCAAACGCAAGAAGTAATGACAGCAAGTGATTGTCTATTAACTGCTTCAGGTACTGTCACTTTAGAAGCAGCGTTAATTAAACGGCCCATGGTTATTTGTTATAAATTTAGCCCAATAACCTTTTTCTTAGGCCGTAGGTTTGTTAAGTTAAAGTGGTTCTCTCTTCCAAACTTATTAACAAACAAATCCTTAGTACCTGAATTATTGCAAAAAGAAGTTTGCCCTGAAAATATTGTGCCTTTGGTTAAAGAGCGTCTATATCAGGATCAAAGCCAATTGAATGATAGTTTTACTGCAATACATCAACAACTAAAATGTGACGCGAGTAAACAAGCAGCTAAAGCGGTACTTGATGTTTTATCTACTAAGCCTTTAGCAATAACAACTAATAACTAACAACCAACTAATAATATAAGAATATATTTATGGCGACTAAGCAAACTTTTCCCGATTTTGAGTACCCGATAGCCTACTGTATCGCTGGTGTTGATGAAGTTGGCCGCGGTCCTTTGGTTGGTGATGTGGTTACCGCGGCTGTTATTTTAGATCCCGACAACCCTATTGAAGGATTGATGGACTCAAAAAAACTGTCAGAAAAGAAACGCACCTTATTATCTATTGAAATAAAGAAAAAGGCAGTTGCTTGGTCAATAGGGCGTGCAAACCCACAAGAAATTGATACCTTAAATATATTACACGCAACTATGCTTGCCATGCAGCGCGCTGTTGCAGGCCTAAATGTTGAACCTGATTTTGTACTTGTCGATGGTAATCGTTGTCCTACATTCCTGTGTAATGCTAGTGAGGCGGAGCAACACAGTTTGAAAATAGCTAGCCAAGCAGTGGTTAAAGGTGATGCTCGAGTGGCAGAAATAAGTGCGGCTTCCATAATTGCTAAAGTAGCACGTGATAGTGAAATGATTGCTTTAGATGAACTCTACCCCCAGTATGGCTTTGCCAAACACAAAGGTTATCCAACCAAACTCCATTTAGAAAAAATTATCGAGCATGGCGTACTTGATTGCTATCGACAAAGCTTTAAACCTGTAGCGAGAGTATTAGGTACATACCATGACTAAAAGCACGACTGAGATATTTACAGAAGAAGAACCAAACGTTTTTGTACCACCTAAATTTATCCATTTACGCGTACATAGTGACTTTTCTATGTGTGATGGTTTAAAGAAAGTTAAGCCCATCATTGGCAAAGCTGTTGAGCTCAATATGCCAGCGCTTGCCTTAACAGACCAAACTAACTTATGCGGTCTTGTTAAGTATTATCATGCTGCTCATGGTGCTGGTATTAAACCCATTATAGGTTGCGACTTTTGGGTGAAAAGTGAAGAGTTAGAAGATGAGCTATCACGGATAGTCGTGCTTACAACTAACAATGTTGGTTATAAAAATATAACTGAACTTATCTCTAAAGCTTATATGCGTGGACACGTACAAAATAAAGCCGTTATTGATAAGTCATGGCTAGTTGAATTTAAAGAAGGTTTAATCATTCTCTCGGGGGGACGAGAAGGAGATATTGGTAAAGCCTTATTAAAAGGCAATACAGAATTAGTTGCTGAAATGGTCAGCTTCTATCAGCAACATTTCGATCGTTGTTTTTTTCTTGAATTAGTGAGAACGGGTCGAGACGATGAAGAAAATTACATCCACCTTGCAGTCGACTTAGCCGAACAAGAAAACTTACCCGTGGTCGCCACTAATGAGGTGATGTTTCTTTCTCCTGATGACTTTGATGCGCATGAGATCCGTGTAGCCATTCATGATGGTTTTACCCTAGATGATAAACGTCGCCCTAAACGTTATAGCTCAGAGCAATACTTACGCAGTGAAGCGGAAATGTGTGAGCTTTTTAGTGACATCCCTGAAGCTTTAGCCAATAGTGTCGAAATTGCTAAACGCTGTAATGTCACGGTCACCTTAGGTGAGTACGTATTACCCGATTTCCCCACGGAAGGTTTGGAGATAAATGACTTTTTTATTAAAGTATCTGAAAAAGGTTTAGAAAAACGACTTGATCAATTATTCGACCGGCAAGCGGATGATTTTGCCCAAATAAGAAAACCTTATGATGAACGTTTAGCTATTGAGCTGGAAGTTGTTAATAACATGGGCTTCCCCGGTTATTTCTTGATCGTGATGGAATTCATCCAGTGGAGTAAAGACAACAATATCCCTGTTGGCCCTGGGCGTGGTTCAGGTGCAGGCTCTCTCATTGCTTATGCACTCGATATTACCGACCTTGACCCACTTGAATATGATTTGCTTTTCGAGCGCTTCTTAAATCCTGAACGTGTCTCTATGCCTGATTTTGATATTGATTTCTGTATGGATAGACGTGACGAAGTTATCGATCACGTTGCTGAACTTTATGGTCGTGATGCGGTTTCACAAATCATTACTTTTGGTACCATGGCGGCGAAAGCGGTTATCCGTGATGTTGGTCGTGTGCTTGGGCATCCTTATGGTTTTGTTGATAGAATTTCAAAGCTGATCCCACCAACTCCTGGCATGACTTTAGCGAAAGCGTTTGAAGAAGAGCCTAAATTACCTGAAATATACGCGCAAGATAGTGAAGTAAAAGATCTCATTGATATGTGCCGTATTCTTGAGGGAACAACGCGTAATGCCGGTAAACATGCCGGTGGCGTTGTTATTTCGCCTACTACTATTACCGATTTTGCACCTTTATATTGTGATGATGAAGGTAATAACCCAGTAACCCAGTTTGATAAAAATGATGTAGAAGACGCTGGCTTAGTTAAGTTCGATTTCTTAGGACTAAGAACACTGACCATTTTGCAATGGGCCATTGAAATGGCTGATGCAAAATTGCTTAAAGCCGGCAAAGAGCCAATTGATATCACCAAAATTAATCTTGAAGACAAAGCCAGCTTTAAGTTATTACTTGCCTCGAAAACTACAGCAGTATTTCAGCTTGAATCTAGTGGAATGAAATCTTTAATTGATAAATTAAAGCCTGATTGCTTTGAAGATATTATCGCACTGGTGGCTTTATTTAGACCTGGGCCATTACAATCAGGCATGGTTGATAACTTTATTGAGCGTAAGCATGGCCGTGAAGAAGTCAGTTATCCTGATGCGACTTGGCAACATGAAGATTTACAACCTGTGCTTGAGCCAACATACGGAATTATCTTGTATCAAGAGCAAGTAATGCAAATTGCGCAGGTACTTGCCGGTTATTCCCTTGGTGGCGCAGATATGCTTCGCCGTGCAATGGGTAAGAAAAAACCAGAAGAAATGGCTAAGCAGCGAGCCGGTTTTGAACAAGGTGCGAAAGATCGTGGTGTTGATGGCGAACTTGCCATGAAAATATTCGATTTGGTTGAAAAATTTGCTGGTTATGGTTTCAACAAATCGCACTCTGCGGCTTATGCATTAGTGTCTTATCAAACGTTATGGATGAAGACACATTTTCCTGCACCGTTTATGGCCGCGGTAATGTCTGCTGATATGGACAACACTGAAAAAATTGTCACCTTAGTTGATGAGTGTGGCAATATGGAAATAGATTTATTGCCACCCGATGTTAACGCTGGGCAATATAAATTTACCGTTAATGATGATAACCAAATTGTTTATGGTATCGGTGCTGTTAAAGGGGTTGGTGAAGGCCCTATTGAAGCCATTATTAGTGCCCGACAATCAGACGGCCCTTTCACTGACTTATTTGATTTTTGTGCCCGTCTTGATCTTAAAAAAACCAATAAACGCGTTTTAGAGAAATTAATCAAATCGGGAGCTATGGATAGTCTCGGTCCTAAGTATGTACAAGGGACCGCAAAAGAGCAGGGCGCTAACCGAGCGGCTCTCTTTGAAACCTTACCTGAAGCAATTAAAGCAGCAGAACAACATGCGAAAGCAGAATCGTTAGGTCAAAATGACCTATTTGGTTTAATTAATGACGAACAAACTGATTCCAGACAAACTTTTAAAGAAGTCAGAGCTTGGCCAGAGGAAAAGTGGTTAGATGGCGAAAAAGAAACCTTAGGGCTTTATTTAACCGGTCATCCCATTAATCGCTACCTGACTGAAATAAAAAAATATTCTTCGAGCCGACTAGTTGTCATGCAACCAACGGGTCGAGATAGGCAAGCGGTTGCTGTTGGTTTAGTGATAGGTGTGCGTGTCTTAGTCAATAAACGCGGGCGTCGCTGGGCATTAGTGACTCTAGATGATAAAAGTGCCCGCATGGATATCCGTCTTTTTCCAGATGACTATGATCGTTTTGCAGAGATGCTGGTAAATGACGCTATTTTGGTTTGTAGTGGACAGGTCAGCTTTGATGATTATTCTGGTGGTAATACAATGACCGCTCGGGATATAATGACAATCACTGATGCGCGAGAAAATTATCTTAGCTCTATTGATATTCAAGTGGATAACAGCTTGATAGCAGATGATTTTATCGAACAGTTTACTCAGGTATTAACCCCTTTTAAAGAAGGTACCTGTCCAGTGAGAGTTTTTTATCAGCGCGAAGAAGCCCAAGCTATGCTTGAGTTAGGCGTTCAATGGCGAGTAACGCCAACCGATATGTTACTATACGAATTAAAAACATTGCTTGGTGAAGAACGTGTCGCCATGGAATTTAAATAATACCATTTGGATTAGCTAAGATTACAGAAATCAATGAGATTAAATTTTCAAGAACAAGACGTTTGATTGAGCAATAGGGAGTATTGGGATTGAAAGCAACGACGTTATTGGATATTTAGGCCATTTGAAAATGACCACTTAGTTAGTGCAATTGGTATAACAACTACTTAGCTTAAGATATTGAGTAAGTGTACTTTATGTGAAGTATTGCTTAAGGTACTAAACTCAAGGTATTTTGGTTAAGTAGTGAAAAACGATTTTAAAAAATTAACTAGATTTATTAGGTAAAATAAGCATGTCATTAAACTTTTTAGATTTCGAGCAGCCTATTGCTGAGCTTGATGCAAAAATAGAAGAGCTACAGTTAGTCAATAACGGCCAAGAATTAGATCTTGATATAGAAGATCAAATCGCACAATTACGCGAAAAAAATAAAGAGCAAACGAAGAAAATTTTTGCCAATTTAGACCCATGGCAAACTGCGCGAGTGGCTCGTCACCCACAACGTCCATATTCGTTAGATTATATACCGCGTATTTTTACTGAATTTGATGAATTAGCAGGTGACCGTGCTTATGCTGATGACAGTGCTATTGTTGGTGGTACAGCACGTTTAGACGGTAAACCTGTTATGATCATTGGTCATCAAAAAGGTCGTTCAACCGCTGAAAAAGTTAAGCGAAACTTTGGTATGCCTCGTCCAGAAGGTTACCGTAAAGCGCTACGCTTAATGGAAATGGCGGAACGTTTTAATATGCCAATTATCACCTTTATCGACACTCCCGGTGCATATCCTGGTGTTGGCGCAGAAGAGCGCGGACAAAGTGAAGCTATTGCCCGTAACTTAAAAGTGATGGCACGTTTATCTGTTCCTATTATCTGTACTGTTATTGGTGAAGGCGGATCGGGCGGTGCATTAGCTATTGGTGTGGGCGACAGAGTTAATATGCTGCAATATGCAACATATTCAGTCATTTCACCTGAAGGTTGTGCCTCTATTTTATGGAAAACAGCTGAGAAAGCGCCTTCAGCAGCAGCAGCAATGGGGATTACAGCACATCGTATCAAAGAGCTAGATTTAATTAATAGCATCGTTGAAGAGCCATTAGGTGGCGCGCATCGAGATATCGATCTAATGGCTGCTCAGCTTAAACAAGCTCTCAAGAAGGACTTAACTGATCTCGAAGGCTTAAGTAAAGAAGAGCTTATCGAGCAGCGTTACGATAGATTAATGTCATTTGGTTATTGCTAAACAGACTCGTAATACAAGTGTCAAATATACCGTCGACAGTTTATAGCTGTCGACACTTTTTCCTATGAATAAACTAACTTCATCCCTTCATAACACCCTCAAGCTTCTTTTCGAAATACACGGAAATATTGAGTTAATTATTGCCTATAGTGGTGGTATCGACTCTCAGGTGCTCTTGCATGCTTTAGCTCAACTAAAGCAAAAAAAACTTATCAGCAATGAAATCACTGTTTGTCATGTTAATCATGGCTTGAGTGACAATGCTAAGCGCTGGCAGAAATTTGCTAAACAAGAGTGCGCTAAGTTGTCAGTTAATCTTGTTGTTAAGTGCGTCAATGTACAGTCAAAAGCACAACAGTCATTGGAAGCATTGGCACGCGACGCCAGATATGATGCGCTTAAATCATTGAGGAATAAAAAGTCCTTAGTGTTAACGGGGCATCATAGCGATGATCAAAGTGAAACCTTTTTATTAGCACTTAAACGTGGTGCTGGTTTAAAAGGACTCTCTGCAATGTCAGTGCAAACTCAGCTTGGTCAGCATCTATTAGTTCGTCCTTTACTGAAAGTGTCTCGACAGGAAATAGAAGGTTATGCTAAAACTCATCAACTTAGTTGGGTGGAAGATGAATCAAACCATGATACTTGTTTTGATCGTAATTTTATCAGACAACAAATAATACCACTCTTGCGTGAGCGTTGGCCTAGTATTAATAACACGATTAACCGTAGCGCTAGTCACTGTTTAGCAGGGCAAGAGTTATTAGATGAACTTGCCGAGCAAGACTTAACGGTTTGTAAAACGGGTGAAGCGGGCTTACATATTGAGGCATTAACGGCACTATCGCCAGCACGCTTTAATAACCTAATTCGCTTTTTTATGGCGCAAAAAGGTTCTTTAATGCCAAGTACAGAACAAGTTAATCAAGTAAGACATCAGCTGCAGGCTGATGAAGACAAAAACCCTCAAATTAAAGTCGCACAGCACGTTTTCAGACGCTTTAAAGGTATATTATTTTTAACGCCAGCATATAATGATATTAGTGACTGGCAAGGACAAGTTGAATTATTCCAAGATACCCTACCTCTTGGTACTAGTGTATTGGCCTTACCGGACAACCTAGGTGAACTGATTTTTAATACTAATAGTATGATAAATTCTACTCTTGGTAAAAATCAAAACAACCCATTGCCCCGTATTGCTTTGCCTAAACGAGATCAGCTCGTTAGCGTTCGTTTTCGCCATGAAAACCCGAAATGCTTGCCTCATTTTAGACAACACTCTCGTACGGTTAAAAAAGTACTACAAGAGTTAAATATAGCGCCATGGCAGCGTAAACGTATTGCCTTTTTATATTACGACAATGAATTGGTAGCGGCAATTGGTCACTTTATCTGCCAACCCTTTATTGTCAGTGACTCACAATTAGGTATGGAACGTTCAATTAAATAAAAAGGCGCATAGTACAATTTGTACTATGCGCCTTTTTTATAAACACTGCTTCTGGCAACAATTTTATCCTAGTAATACCAATCAGATTAATTAATGGTTCAAATTTTAATGAGGATAAATTTTCAAGAACAAGGCGCTTGATTGAGCAATAGCTGGCTTATTGTGATTGAAAGCAACGATGTTATTAAGTATTTAGGCCATTTAAAAAGATCACTTAGTTAGTCTGATTGGTATTCGTTATATGGTGGGAAGCTGCCGCGGAAAACACCACATCAGTAGAGCTGTTTAAAGCCGTTTCAGCTGAGTCTTGAATAACACCAATA